>Ga0268262_10004786_pt1 | contig 13771 bp, 13 predicted proteins | sample TergutNc150P3_FD_190354 | JGI IMG/M metagenome (GOLD analysis project Ga0268262, IMG submission 190354) | Nasutitermes corniger P3 segment gut microbial community from laboratory colony in Florida, USA - Nc150 P3 (SPAdes) (version 2) | ecosystem: Host-associated > Arthropoda: Insects >... | reverse complement strand
TTGGAAAATCCCGATATGGGCGACATAGGGATGACGAAAGTTTTGCGGCGCGTGCGTGACGCGGGGGCTTTTATCATTCACGCGCATCCGTTTTTGCAAGCACCATACATAGATTCAATACGGCTTGTGCCTTCATTAATTGACGCGGTTGAGGTCGTACATGGCGGCGGCGGCAAAGAATTCACCAGGCGAAATATGTTTTATGCCGAAGAATACGGCCTGTTAAAAACCGGCGGAACTGACACACACCACTTTGAGATCGAGGGTAAATTAACAGGGATTGCGGTGGAGCGCCGTGCCGAGAGCATCCTGGATCTGGCTGCGCAAATTAAAGCAGGCAAATCCAGGGTACTTGAACCGGTGTAATATTACTCTGTTTCTGTTTCGCTTTTCTTTTGTCGCTGTGGGATCATGGAACGCATGGTTTGACACGATGATCTACAATTCCGGCAAGGTAAATCTGCACACCCTTCAGTACAAGCTGATGGAGTACCTGCAGTCAAGCCAAAATCAGGGAAGGTCAGCAGCAGACGCCGGAGCAATGGCCCTTGCCGCGGCTGGAGGGGGAGGAAGCTCAGGCTTGGTTACGCCAATGAGCATACGAGCGTCAATTACCGTAGTCGCCGCCGCGCCGATTTTGCTTGGTTATCCCTTTATGCAGCGTTACTTTGTGGTTGGCTTGAATGTTGGCGGCGTGAAGGAATAGATACGGAAACAAGCGGCGTTTTAATGTCAATCACACGGTCTTAAGTGACAAATGATTGCCTAAAAGTGATTTCATTGGCATTATTAACCATGGATACAGAGCAGGCAATAATTGAAAACAATACGGTTCTTGGAATAGAGCTTGGCTCTACCCGCATCAAGGCGGTATTAATTGACACACATTATGCCCCCATAGCTTCCGGCGCTTACGATTGGGAGAACAGACTGGAAAACGGTGTGTGGACTTATCATCTTGACGAGGTGTGGAAAGGACTGCAGGGGAGCTTCCTGAATTTAAAGGACGATGTCCAGAAGCGTTATGGCGTAAAACTTGCGGCAGTTGGCGCTATAGGCATTTCCGCCATGATGCACGGTTATCTGCCTTTCAATAAAAACGGCGACCTGTTGGTTCCCTTCCGCACCTGGCGCAACACCATGACCGAAAAAGCCGCCGCCGCTTTAACCGCCGAATTTCAGTTCAATATACCGCAGCGCTGGAGCATTGCGCATCTTTACCAGGCGATCCTGAATAAGGAAGACCATGTAAAGGACATCGCTTTTATTACAACCCTTGCAGGCTATATTCACTGGAAACTGGCAGGCCAAAAGGTAATCGGCATAGACGACGCTTCGGGAATGTTTCCGATTGACAGCGCGATCAGTAATTATCACCAAAAGATGCTTCAGAAGTTTTCTGAAATTGTTAAGCCCTTTGAGTTTGGATGGGACATAAGCGATTTACTTCCTAAAGTTTTAAACGCCGGTGAAAACGCCGGCTCGCTGACCGCCGAGGGGGCGAAGCTGCTTGACCCGTCCGGCTCTTTGCAAGCGGGCATTCCCTTCTGCCCGCCTGAAGGCGACGCCGGTACTGGCATGGTTGCGACTAACAGCGTGGCGGAAAGGACAGGAAATGTATCGGCGGGCACGTCGATTTTCGCGATGATTGTGCTGGAAAAAGCGCTTTCAAAGCTCTACCCGGAAATTGACATGGTGACTACCCCCGCCGGCAAGCCTGTCGCGATGGTTCATTGCAATAATTGCACAACCGATCTTGACGCCTGGGTAAAACTATTCGGAGAATTGGCGGATCTTGCAGGAACAAAAATCGAAAAGACAGCCCTGTACTACACTCTGTATTCTAAGGCACTGGAAGGGGAGGCTGACTGCGGAGGCCTGTTATCTTACAATTATCATTCCGGCGAACACATTACCGGATTTGAGCAGGGCCGTCTTTTGTTTGTGCGCTGCCAGGAAAGCAATTTTACCCTGGCGAATTTTATGCGTAATCTTCTTTTCTCTGCTATGGCTGCGCTGAAACTTGGCATGGACATACTGACTGAAAAAGAACACATACGCCTTGACAACCTGTTGGGCCACGGCGGCTTTTTCAAGACAAAAGGGGTAGGGCAGAAGCTGATGGCCGGGGCGTTAAATACGCCGGTGTCCGTGATGGAAAGCGCAGGGGAGGGCGGGGCCTGGGGCATCGCTCTTCTGGCGGCTTTTATGCTGCAAGGGCAAAAAGGCGAATCGCTTGAAAAATTCCTTGCGGAAAAAGTTTTTGCAAATGTAAACGGGGACAGGGTAGAGCCGGATCCTCTTGATGTACGTGGTTTTAAAAAATTCATGGAACGATATTCGACAGGCCTTAAAATAGAGCGGGCTGCCGTAGAGAATCTTCTATAAAACGATTCATGGAAAACAATTTATGGGGGCGATTTATGGATTTGAAGAAATTTGAATTTTGGTTCATCGTAGGAAGCCAGGATCTTTACGGAGATGCTACTTTAAAACAGGTAGCCGAGAACGCCCGTGTTATGGCGGATGAATTCAACAAGGATCCCCTGCTTCCCGGCAAGGTGGTTTTAAAACCCACGGGCATAACACCCAGTGCTATTCGCGGCCTTTTTGAAGAGGCGAACGCCGCCGGAACGTGCGCCGGGATCATAACCTGGATGCATACCTTTTCTCCTTCAAAGATGTGGATACAGGGCCTGGCAGTAAATCGAAAACCCTTATTGCATCTGCACACCCAGTTTAACCGCGATATTCCGTGGGCTTTGATCGACATGGATTTTATGAACCTCAACCAGTCGGCGCACGGAGACAGGGAACACGGCCATATCCACGCCCGTATGAGGCTTCCGCGCAAGGTGGTTGCCGGTTTCTGGCAGGATGGGGAAGTACGCCGCCGCATGGGCGTGTGGATGAGAGCCGCCGCGGCCCACCTGGACGGCATGAACAAGGTGGTGCTGCGCCTTGGCGACAATATGCGGGAAGTGGCTGTAACCGAAGGCGACAAGGTCGAGGCTCAGCTGAAATTCGGCTGGCAGGTTAATACCTGGGGCATAGGCGAGCTGGCGCAAAGGTACGCTAAAGTCGGCGATGCCCAGGCGGAAGCCCTTGCGAAAGAATACGCCGCTTCTTACGAATTGGCCGCAGGCCTTGCCCAGCCGGGAAAGGGCAGAACCGCGATGCTTGAACAGGCAAAGATTGAAATTGCCTTAAAGGAAATGCTTGAAAAAGAAAACGCGGGGGCTTTTACCACCACCTTTCAGGACCTTCACGGTCTGCCGCAGCTTCCGGGGCTTGCCGCGCAGAGGCTCATGGAGCAGGGCTACGGTTTTGGCGCGGAAGGCGACTGGAAGCAGTCCATGCTCACCCGCTGTGCCAAGGTTATGGCCTCGGGGCTTTCAGGCGGCGTCTCATTTATGGAAGACTACACCTACCATTTTGAGCCCGGCAAGGAAGCCGCCCTAGGCGCCCACATGCTGGAAATTTGCCCCTCAATAGCCGGAGCAAAACCCCGCGTCGAAGTGCATCCCCTGGGAATCGGCGGCAAAGGCGATCCCGCCCGCCTGGTGTTTGACGCTGCCCCAGGCCCGGCTGTTTTAGCAACCCTGATTGACCTTGGCGACCGCTTCAGGATGATCGTGAACGAAATCGAGACCATCAAGATAGAAAAAGAAATGCCCAAGCTCCCGGTCGCAAGGGCGCTGTGGAAACCCTATCCGAGTTTGAGCGGGGCCGCCGAAGCCTGGATACTCGCCGGCGGAACCCACCACTCTGTTTATACCACCGCTTTACCCGCTGAATATTTCAGGGACTGGGCGGAAATCTGCGGCATTGAGTTTGTCTTAATCGGGCGCGATACAAAGCCGGACAGACTGAGGGATGAACTTCGCTGGAGCGAGGCCTACTGGTCGGGCCGTTAACTCATGGATGTATACAAAACCCTGCGGGAAGAAGCTTTTGAAGCTAACCTGGAAATCCAAAAGCAGAATCTTGCGATTTATACCTGGGGTAACGCTTCCGCATTTGATCCTGAAAGGGCTGTTTTTGCCATAAAACCATCCGGTGTTCCTTACGAAAAGCTCAGCCCTGAATCAATGGTGCTTGTTGATCTTGAAGGGAAAATAGTCGAAGGGAAACTAAAGCCCTCTTCGGATACCAAGACCCACCAGGTGTTGTACCGCGAGTTTTCGCAAAACACGCCCGGCTCCGGCATTAAGGGCATTACTCACACCCATTCGCCTTATGCGGTTGCCTGGGCGCAGGCCAAAAAAAGCGTGCCTGTTTTTGGTACGACCCACGCTGACCACAGTACCGAGGAAATACCCTGCACGGATTTTATAAGCGAACAGGCGTTAAAAAACGACTACGAGCTTGAAACCGGAAAGCTCATTGTGGAGCATTTCAGAAAAAGTAAGTTAAACCCCGCCCATGTGGGAATGGTACTGGTTGCCGGGCACGGGCCCTTTACCTGGGGAAGCAGCGCAGCCCAGTCCGTGTACAACGGCGCGGTTCTGGAAGAAATCTGCAAGATGGCCCTTTTGACCCTGAGAATAGACCCTGCGGCAAAACCACTGCCCGATTACATTGTCAGAAAGCACTGGGAACGGAAGCACGGTCCGGACGCGTACTACGGGCAATAGCTATTTTGGCATATAAGTTCGAAGCTTTCGCATAACTTCATTGAAATCCAGCGGTTTTCCGACATGGCTGTTCATGCCTACCTCAAGACACCTTTCGACATCTTCCTTAAACACGTTGGCGGTCATGGCCACAATCGGGATGGTTTTGCCTTTCGGCGTATCCATCGCCCTGATACGGCGCGTCGCCTCATAGCCGTCCATTTCAGGCATCTGCAGATCCATGAAGATCATATCGTATTTTTCCGGCGCTTCACTGAACATACGAACTGCCTCCAGTCCGTTTTCAGCACAGTCTATCTCAAGTTTTGACGATTCAAGCAGCGCCAGAACAATTTCACGGTTTATTTCCACGTCTTCAGCAAGAAGTATGCACCGCCCCGGAAATAGACCTGTAATATCCATTTGTGCTTCTTCCAAATGCCGCTTGTCTATGCCCAGACACTGGTTTATTACGTCCGCTATGGAGGAGGGGAACAGAGGCTTGGAAAGGAATTTGTCTACCCCCGCTTTTTTTGCCTCGTCGGCAACTGTTGTCCACTCGGCGGCGGATATCATTATTACTACGGAATTACTGGGTGCATGTGCTTTCAGCTTGTACGTTAGTTGTATGCCGTCCATACCCGGCATTTTCCAGTCTACAAAGTATATATGATAATCTCCCTTCTGGGTCACTAGGGCCAGCGCTTCATAACCGCTATTGGCGGTATCGCAAAGTACGCCGAACCTTTGCATAATATCTTTGAAATAGACCAAAATATCCGGATCATCGTCTATTGCCATTATACGGACATTCTTCCAATTTATGTCTTCGGAAAGGAAGTCCTGTCTTTTTTCCTTGCCCCGCTGGAGCCTAACCGTAAAGAAAAAAATTGAACCCTTTCCGCTCTCGGACTGGACCCATATCCTGCCGTTCATCATTTCCACAATACTTTTGCAAATAGCAAGGCCCAGGCCAGTACCTCCGTATTTGCGCGTTGTGCCGGATTCGGCCTGCTCAAAAGATTGGAACAGTTTTTCCTGCTGCTCGGGACTAATGCCTATCCCCGTGTCGCTTATCGAAATCTGGATGGTATAAAGGTCATTCTCTCTTTCAATTAAGCGCGCGGTAACGCTGATGGAACCTTCTTCGGGCGTGAATTTGTTCGCGTTCCCCAATAAATTGGTGATGACCTGGACAATACGCTGGTCGTCACCTATCAGAGTTTTAGGTATCCCATGATCGATGTGTACCGTGAATTTTTGCCGTTTTTCATCGATTCGGAAGCTTACAACATTCACCGCCCGTTGCAGCATCTTCTCGAAGTTAAAATCTACAGGCGAAAGTTCAAACTTGTTGGCTTCGATTTTTGACATGTCCAGGATATCGTTGATAACGCCGAGCAGGTGGTTCGAGGCGTCCTGTATTTTCGTAAAGCAATAATCCTTGCGTTCTGATTCGGGAGCGGACTTTCCGATGGTGGTCATGCCTATTATCGCGTTCATGGGCGTGCGTATTTCGTGGCTCATATTGGCCAAAAAAACACTCTTGTGCTTGCTTTCCGCATCCGATTTCGTCCTGGCAGCGTCAAGGCGGGACAGGATGTACATAAGTATCGACGCGAGCGCCGCACCCAACAAACTAAGAATAATGGCCATATCGGTTACGCTTTGGTAATAGAAACTTCTTATCGCCATTAGGCCCAAATACCAGTCGTTTGGAAGCTTTCGGATAAAGCAAATTGTCTTTTCGCCTCTCCAGTCTACCATTGGTTTTTCTGAAATTACTCCCTTCGTCAACAATTCATCCATCAACGTAGAAAGGGGAATTACCGGGTTGGACATTTTCAATCCCACATAATCAAGATTGGGATGAGCAAGAAGTGTCAGGTCCTGGGCAGCCAAAAATCCGAAACCGCCATTGGTAAGAGCCGTGCGAACAACCTTTTCCCCCATATAGTCAATCCCGATATCAATACAGACAATGCCCAAATAGCCGCCTTGCTTGTCATAAATACTGCATGAATAGGTTAAAATAACATCGTCTCTTACTGCATCATTGTAAGGTGATATTTCGGCAATTTCGCCGTTGGCCGCACGAGCGGCTTTATACCAGGGACGATCCATGGGCGAATAGCCTTCCGGCACGACCACATTAAGGCCGTTGAGAATCAAAAGCCCTTCAGGAAAGGTTTCAATACAACCGTAAAGTCCGATAATATTCAACCTGTTGTTTTCTTTTAATCGCAGATGTTCGGATAAGTCACTGGTGTATTCTTGTAGCTTACCGGCATCCTCGCCGCCCAGGATCATGCTGCGTATTGTTTGTTCATAACCGTTCAGTATAGCCTGGGTTTCTTTCATGTCGGAATAGATTTGGGCTTCCACAAGATCAAGCAGGCTTTCTGTATCGCGGATCAGTTCATCCCGCACGATTCTGTTTACTAAAGCATAGCTTAAGACGACCATTGCAACAAACGCAAAGGCTGTAAACAGCAGTTCTACATAAAGCGGACTTTCTTGGTTTGGTTTCCGAATTTTGGACTGTATTCTTGGCATAAATTATGGGTTAAGGATACCTGTTATTTCCGGGTTACGCAAGGTACGAGATGCATTGACCCGTAGTCCGCGGTAGCGGACAGTTAATCCATTCCTTGAAAGAGCCAATGCGAAGCATTGACATTAGGGTAGAAATTATAGTATTTTCTAAAATGAAGGAGACATACTATGGGACAGGCCAGTAAAAACTCACGTACTTCCAGCGCTACGCAAAAATTCTATTGTACATGCGGCGGCGAAGTGAAAATGAAGACTATATTCGAGAATGGCAAAGTTAAGAACCAGGCTGAATGTGAAAAGTGCAAGCGTGTTGAACGGCGGCCTTCGGAATTCAAATAGAATGGTCGGAATGGTATAAATTTATGACAGTGGGGGATTCATTTGGCAAAGAAAAAGTCATCTGCTGAAAAACGGCACAGGCAGAGCGAAGAAAGAAGGCTGAGAAACAAGTCCGTAAAATCTTCAGTCAGAACCAGCGCGAAAAAGTTTGTCTTGCTGGCTCAAAAATCGGGAAATAACGCGGCAGGGATAGCCGAGGCCGAAACCGCCTTGAAGGACATGATAAAGAAGATTGATACCGCCGCCCAGAAAGGGATCATAAAAAAGAATGCGGCAGGCCGTAAGAAATCTAGGATGCAGCGGCTCTTCAATTCAATCAAAGCAGCTCAGTAATTTCACCCCGGTACCAGCGGAGTGAGTCGCCTTGAGTAAAATTACCAAAGCGGAAATAGTTGACGCCATTTACGAAAAAATCAATGTAGAGCGTAAGGTAATACGGGAAGTAGTCGATTTGTTTATCGATGAGGTCAAATCGGCTCTTGTTTCCCGTAAGGTGATTGAGTTGCGGGGTTTTGGTACTTTTGAAATAAAGATACGCAAAGGACGAGAGAAGGCCCGGAACCCAAAAACCGGCGAAATTCTGTCAGTTGGTTCCCATGGAATCGCCGCGTTCAGGTCGGGGAAAGAATTAAGGCAGGAAGTCTGGGATCTAATACAGGAAGAAAAGCCTTGTGAAAGTGAAGAGAGCCCCTAGTATTATGGAATACCAAAATGTTAATAAAATTCTTTCCCAAATATCCTCACGCAGAGCTCGAAGCGCAGAGAAGAGTAGAATAAATCAGATCAAACCTCTTAAACCTTTGGAGTCTGTAGGAAAAGTATTTTTTTCAAATATCTCTCACCAAGACGCATCGGACTTTAGTCCGCAGACGCAGAGGAAGAAGGATATAGTAATTCCTTATATTATAAAGAATTACGAATTCTTTTTTCTTCTTCTTTGCGTTCTTTGCGTCTCCGCGCCTTTGCGTGAACCTCTTTTCCGAGGTTTTTCTACAGACTCTTGCGCCTCTGCGTGATGAATTTTTGTGAGAATTATTGGGAATAAGGTATATTATGGTACGGGCTGTTAGAGCTTCTTTAGTCAATCTTGCCGCCTTATTAGCCGCTTCAATACTCTTTGCGGCGTCTTTTCCCAACCTGCTTTTTCAAAACGGGCTCCCTCTTTTGGCCTGGATCGCGTATATACCCGTTTTTTGGGTGATCCGCCGCAGTGGCTTTGGCCTTTCCGTTTTTTGGGGCGCTTTCTACGGCTACGCGGCTTACGGCCTTTTTAATTACTGGCTGAGTGTTTTCCATCCGCTGGCGGGCTTGATAGTCGGTTCCATTTACCTTGTTTACCTGGCCCTGCTTTTTCCGATCCTGCGTCTGGCGGTTGTTGTCTTTCCGCGCCGGGGTTATATAGTGCAGTGGCTTTGCTGGATGGCTTTTGAATACCTTAGATGCCAGGGTTTTTTGGCTTATTCTTACGGGGTTACCGGCTATTCCCAATGGAACCTTCTCCCCGTCATTCAAATAGCGGACATAGCCGGCGTGTGGGGCGTTTCGGCCCTGGTGGTCTTCCCGTCCGCCGCCCTGGCCGCGGCTTTATTCGAGGCGGGAGATGTGCGCGATACTGCGCACAGTATAACGCAAAGGTTTTTGGCCTTTTTCCGCAGAGAGTGGCTGCCTGCCCTCATTTGGCTGGTACTGCTGGTGGCTACGCTGGTGTACGGCTTTGTTTCGCCCATAGATTACTCAGGAAAGCGCCAGGTTAAATTTGCGCTGATTCAGCATAATACCGACCCCTGGATACCTTCCAGGGCGCCAAACGCGGCGCAGGAGCTTGAAGAATACCGCAACGACTTTAGGATTCTATGCCGCCTTTCAGATGAAGCTTTGGCCCTCCATCCCGATACCGATCTGGTGGTTTGGTCGGAGACGGCGTTTGTCCCCAGAATTTACTGGCACATGACCATAAGAGATGACGCGGGCTCCTGGGCTCTGGTAAGGGAACTTTTCGATTATCTTGACAAGAAAAATGTTCCTTTTGTAATAGGCAACGACGATGCCAGAAGAGACCCTTCAATAAATCCGGAATGGGATCACCGCGTGGATTACAATGCGGCCATGCTTTTTGAAGGCAGCCAAATTAAAACCATCTACCGAAAGCTCCACCTTGTGCCTTTTACAGAGAATTTTCCCTATGAAAGGCAGCTCCCCTGGATTTACAACGCGCTTATAAACGCCGATACCCATTTTTGGGAAAAAGGAAAAGAAGCCACGGTTTTTGAAGCCAGAGGCGTCAAGTTTTCCACCCCTATTTGTTTTGAAGATACCTTCGGCTACCTTTCCCGCGGTTTTGTGTTAAACGGCGCAGAACTGATTGTTAATCTGTCAAACGACGCCTGGTCGGCGAGCGTACCGGCACAGATGCAGCATCTTTCAATGGCCGTTTTTCGGGCGGTAGAAAACCGCCGGTCTATGGTAAGATCGACCGCTTCGGGGCAAACCTGCGCGGTTGATCCCAACGGCAAGATTCTGGCAATGGCGGAGCCTTTCACCGAAAGCTACCTGAGCGCGAAAGTACCTGTTGTAACGCCTTTAACGCTATACACGCGATTTGGGGATTATTTGGGCCTAACATTCACTATTACGGCGTTTTTGGTGTTGATTGCCGGCGTAATCCTATATATAATACGAAAAGAAGGTGTGCCATGAATGCAAATAAAAAGATATTGATAGTTGACGATGAATCGATTAATTTGGATTTCTTTGATGTGATGCTTACCAAGCTGGGTTTTACCGTTGAAAAAGCAAATGACGGAAAGGAAGCTCTGGACAAGGTAAAACGCTTTCTTCCGGATCTTGTCCTTCTTGATAATATCATGCCCAATATGACAGGTTGGGAAGTAACCAAGATTATGAAGAATGATCCCAAATACAGGGATATTCCGATTATTATGTTCTCCGCCCTTGATGACGTAAAGGACAAGATTGAAGGTTTTGAACTTGGGGTGGACGATTATATTACCAAGCCTTATAATTTTTCTGAAGTCTTGGCAAGGATCAGGGCGGTGCTAAGGAACAGGGAGCTTTATGCCCAGATTGTGGTTAGAGAATCACGTCTTTCCCTGGCGGAAGAACTCTCCTCAGACATAAAGAACAATCTGCTGAATTTTGTAAAAAGTATTGACGAGCTTGACGCAGCAATAAACTCATTGGGCCAGAAAAAAGAGGATAAGGAACAGGAAAAGCTGTTTGAGGCGGTTTCTGAAAAATCCAAAAAAGTCCGCAAGCATGTTGCGGAGCTGGACGCCAGGATCGAACAAACCATAGCCGAATGGGATAAGCTGAAAAAGAGCGAGATTGTCCTTTCTATGCTGGAAAACCAGATACGCAATAATTTGAATGAAGGGTAAGCGGTTCTGATGGTAAAGACCGAAGGCAAAAAAAAAGACTCGTCTCAGGTTGTGATCTTTGGAAGCAGCACAAGTTTTAACGGTCATTTGGTTTTTAAAGAGCCTCTTTGTATCCAGGGGAAATTTAAGGGAACAATACAGGCAACCGGAGACCTTATTGTTGACAAAGGCGCGATAGTGGAGGCCGATCAAATATCGGTAGCGTCCCTCATCGTTTACGGAACCGTTGTCGGAACGGTCCACGCTGTTGACAAAGTTGACTTGTTCCCCGGCGCTGAAGTGCGGGGGGATCTAACTGCGGCCAGGCTGCGTATCGCCGATGGGGTTCTGTTTGAGGGCCAGTGCAGCATGACGGGTATAAGCAAGGACGTGGAGATTTTTTCGCGGCCTACGGAAGAGATTAAGGCCGAACTCCAAAGAACCAATGCCTGAAACTGCTGGAGAAATTGTAAGGCTCCTTGCTTCAGGCGGAAAGAGCATAGCGGCGGCGGAATCCTGTACAGCCGGTCTTGCGGCGGATTTGATTGCACGAGTTCCGGGGGCTTCCAGGGTTTTTTGGGGCTCCTTTGTTACCTACAGCCTGGACGCGAAGGCCAGGATGCTGGGTGTTAGCGGGGAACTAATAAATAAAGAAGGCGCTGTAAGCCGCAGTGTCGCGCTTGCAATGGCCGAGGGCGCCTTGGAAAAAAGCGGTGCTTCCCTTGCTTTTTCGATTACCGGTTTGGCCGGCCCGACCGGGGATGGCTCTGAAACGCCGATAGGAACCGTGTGGGTGGGGATTGCCGGAAAAGGCATCGGCAAGGGGATAAAATCCGAGGCGAAAATGTTCCGCTTTGAGGGGTCCCGAAACGAAGTGCGCGAAGCCGCGGCAAAAGCCGCGCTTGGAGAAGTTTTAAAAATTATAAAAGATATTGACAGAGGAGAATTTTTAATCTAGTTTTACCGGAGTTAACGCATGGCAATAGTCAGAAGAGGCCGAAAGCCAAAAGTTAAAGAGGATGAAGTATCTGCCGATTTGCAATCGGACGGTTCAAAACCGGACGAGGCACAATCGGATGAACCATCCCCGCGTGAAGCCCAAACCGTTGAAAACCGTTCTCAGGATGAAGCATCTTCAGGGGAAGAGACCGCCCAAGCGCGGAATGGCTCTAAAACGGTAATCGTCCGCGCTAAAAGCAGACAGAGCCAGGTAGAGCCCTTAGTACAAAGCCCTGTCCAGGAGAACCATTTCAGCAGCCCTACCGCCGACCGTCGGTCGGACGGTTCTGTGCCCGCGACTTTGCCGCGCCTGCCTTCCATGCCCGATATTTACGGCAGGCCCGAACCGCGCCTGGATCAGGATAACGGCAAGCCCAGGCTGACAATTAATGAGCTTATCCGCCTAAACATGATGGATCTCCGTGAACTGGCGGCGGTCTATAACATATCCCACGACGACATGGTTTCGCTTAAAAAGCAGGAAATCATCTTCACGCTTCTAAAAACTCACACGGAACGCGGGGGCATAATTTACGCTTACGGCTCCCTTGAAATACTCCCCGATGGCTACGGTTTTTTAAGAAGCCCGCAAAACTCCTACCTTCCCGGCCCGGACGATATCTACATCAGCCCCAGCCAAATACGGCTCTTTGCGCTTAAAACGGGGGATACCGTTTACGGCCAGATCCGCAGTCCCAAGGAAGGTGAGCGTTTCTTTGCCATGCTCAGGGTAGAGACCGTAAATTACGACGATCCTACCGTTGCCCAAAACCGCATCCCCTTCGACAACCTGACTCCCCTTTACCCTGACAAAAAGCTCGACCTTGAAACAGTTACCGACGGTGTTAGCGAGCGGATCATCAACCTTTTCTGCCCCATAGGGAAAGGCCAGCGGGCGCTGATTGTGGCTCCTCCCAGGACAGGGAAGACCATTATGATGCAAAAAATAGCCAACGCCATTACGAAAAACCATCCGGAAGTGTACCTTATTGTGCTTCTTATAGACGAGCGGCCCGAGGAAGTTACCGACATGGAAAGAACCGTCCGGGCGGAGGTTATTTCCTCGACCTTTGACGAGCAGGCCAGCCGTCATGTGCAGGTTACGGAAATGGCGCTGGAAAAGGCAAAAAGGCTTGTTGAGCATAAAAAGGACGTGGTTATCCTTCTGGATTCTATTACCCGCCTTGCCAGGGCCTATAACCAGACAGTTCCCACATCCGGAAAAATCCTTTCAGGAGGCGTTGATTCAAACGCGCTGAACAAGCCCAAGCGCTTTTTTGGGGCCGCCAGGAACATTGAAGAGGGCGGAAGCTTGACCATCATTTCAACCGCACTTATCGAAACAGGCAGCCGTATGGACGAAGTAATTTTTGAGGAATTCAAGGGCACAGGCAACCTGGAAATAAACCTTGACCGGCGCATTTCCGACCGCAGATTGTTCCCGGCAATTAATATCAAAAAGTCCGGTACCAGAAAAGAAGAACTTCTGCTTTCAGAAGAAGAATTGCAGAAGATCTGGGTACTCAGGAAGGTGATCAACCCGATGGATGATGTTGAAATCATTGAGTTGCTGGTTGACAAGATGAAAAAATCCAAGAATAATGAAGCGTTCCTGCGTTCAATGAACACCGGAACAGCCGCTGTTGATTAGGAGTAGTCAGGAAACTTCGTTTCCTGTTCGATTTTAAGCGCGGCAAAAAGCCGCGCGAGTAAGAGGTTAGCTAGAATGAAAGCGAAGATTCATCCCAAATACGAGATGACCAAAATTACCTGCGCCTGCGGAAACGTAATAGAAACCCGCTCTACCGTCAAAGATATAAAAGTGGAAATTTGTTCGGCCTGCCATCCCTTCTTTACTGGCAAGCAAAAGCTGGTTGACACCGC
>Ga0268262_10004785_pt1 | contig 13772 bp, 8 predicted proteins | sample TergutNc150P3_FD_190354 | JGI IMG/M metagenome (GOLD analysis project Ga0268262, IMG submission 190354) | Nasutitermes corniger P3 segment gut microbial community from laboratory colony in Florida, USA - Nc150 P3 (SPAdes) (version 2) | ecosystem: Host-associated > Arthropoda: Insects > Digestive... | reverse complement strand
CTTTCTCTACCATCCCGTTTTTGACAGCGTTCCTGCCGAAATTCAGGAGCATTTGAAGAGTTTTTGGAACCCTAGCGATACAGGCATTATTGCGGTTCGCAGTTTTTTGGAAAATTTGCAAAAAGATGGTTCTTATAGGGAAGTGAATCTGGTTTTGGATTCGGGTTCTTTTTTGCAGATAAACTCGGAGAGCAGTCCTCAGTTATCGCTTGCTCTTATAGGTTTTGGCGGAACGCTTTTTGGCGCAAACATTGCGGGCAGCGCCAATTTTCGTTTTGTGAATCAGTTTGGCTACAATTTGAATTTAACGGCTTTTTACGGGCAGGGAGCCAAAGGCGCGGAACCGGATTTGCGCTTTGAGCAGTTTTTTATGGGGAACGGAGATTTTTTTGCAAAGGCAAAATTCTATGAATACGAGCCAATTTCCTTTTTTCAAAAGCGCATTGACGAAAGAGCCAGATTGCTAAAAGAAAAGGGGCGCGGAATAATTCTTGGCATTGAGAAAGAACGTTTGCAAATTGCTGTTGAAATTGAAGGCAGAGATATAACAAGCGGTGCTTCGGGCCGTCCTGTTTATGATACAGATGATTTTGAGAAGGAGAAGGAGGAGGAGGAACCGAAGCCAATAGCTTTTATTTACGAGCCTGTGGGGGTGAGTTCAATGTTCCCTTATGCTAAATGGCTTTGGCAAAGCGAGGAATACGACAGATGGTTTGCAAAAAAGGGTTTTATGGCACAGTTGATGGGCGGTTTCAAGGCTGTTTCCGTGCATGGCTCCGACCAGGAGGCTCCGCTTTATGTTTCCAGCCAGGGCATTCTCTCAATTACGCATCCGCTGGGCGAGTATATATCCATAAGCGGCGGAACGGAGTTCGGAGCGAATTTCCGCAGAACCGATAGAGGGGAATTTGTTTTGCCAAGCGAACTTTACGGGTTTGATTTCTTTGGGCCTGACCCTGCCTTGGGGAATCGCTATCGTTTTGCTATGGGAATGGGCAATTTTATGGAGGAGTGGCAAACCCCTGATAATTCTTCGCATTTATATGGGCTTGCACACACTACTCTTTCTTTGCAGTGGCAGGGGAGCGGCATATTTTTGACAGGCGGTTTTGCAAAAGATGGGGAACCAAACCCGTGGAGCGAAATGGGAGCGAGAAAGCTTTTTGCGGAACCGAAAATTAGGATTAAAACCAAAACTTTTGATTTTGTGCTTGGACGCAGCCAGATATATTCCATTGGAAATCGTGCAGAAATCATTAAAAAAGACGAGAGACGTGTTTTTTTGAATCTGCGAAGCAATTTTTAACTCTGCTGGGAGGTTTTTTAAAGTTGAACTTTAAAAAACACACAATATTTTTGTATATTTATGCAATGATAAAAAGATATATTTTAAAATATTTGCTTAAAGTAGCAAAGTTTTTCCCGGCTGTTACAATACTTGGACCAAGGCAAAGCGGCAAAACTACGCTTGCCAAAATGGCTTTTCCAAAATTGCCATATACATCATTGGAAAATCCAGACACCAGAGCATTTGCTTCTGAGGATCCGCGTTCATTTTTGGCAAAATACCCTACAGGAGCAGTTATAGACGAAATACAGAGAGTTCCTAGCCTGCTGTCTTATCTACAAGAAATTTTAGATAATAGCAAGCATAATGGACGTTTTGTGCTAACCGGTTCTCACCAGCCAGAAATTCACGCAGAAATTTCCCAGTCTCTTGCGGGCAGAACAGGTATTTTGCGGTTATTGCCGCTTTCCATAGCAGAACTTAGCAATTTTGGGATTGAACTAGATAGAGATGAATATATACTCAATGGCTTTATGCCTGCTATATATTCAAAAAAAGTTCCGCCTAATTTATTTTACAGCAATTATTACTCAACTTATGTGGAACGTGATGTAAGGCAACTTGTGCAATTGAATAATCAAAAATCATTTGAATTATTCATTAAACTTTTAGCTGGCAGAATTGGGCAAGTGGTCAATTTAAATTCCATGTCAGGTGATATAGGCATTTCTTCTGTTACGCTTGCTTCTTGGCTTTCTGTTTTGGAGGCAAGTTATATTATTTTCAGATTGCCTTGCTATTTTAACAATTTTGGGAAACGGCTTATAAAAAGTCCAAAAATTTATTTTACCGATGTTGGTTTAGCGGCGTATTTGCTAGGAATAAATTCTACCGAGCAAATTTCAAGAGACCCTCTTATTGGCGGATTATTTGAAAATATGGTTATGGCAGAAGCATTAAAACAGCGTTATAATTCTGGGAGGGAAGCAGAACTCTATTATTTTAGGGACCAAAAAGGGTTTGAAATTGATTTAATTTTGAATGAAGACCATAATATTATTCCCATAGAAATTAAAGCTGCAAGAACCTACAACGCTTCGCTTGCAGACAATATTCGCAAATTCATTTCTTTTTCCAATTCTGCAAAAAACTCTGCCGTTATTTACGCAGGAAAAGAAAATGGAAAAATAAACAATATAAACTTTGTGAATTTCAAAAACACGGCAAGTATGTTAGATTAGCTTAAAAATTCCTATTTTCACCTCGCTAATATCACACAAAATTGCATTTTTTACACAAAAAGTATTAAAAAATGACAAAAAAATGACATTTATGCTGTTTTTTTAACCGCACTGAGGAAAAAAAATCTATATTTATAACGTTAACATAACCCGGTCGAGATTTTTAAGGAAAATCTTTGCCACAAAAATAAGGAGTCCTTATGAAAAACAAAAAAGGCTTTACCCTCATTGAGTTGATGGTGGTAATAGTGATCATTGGTATTTTGGCAGCCATTGCCATTCCAAAGCTATTTGGAATGACTGCTAAAGCAAAAGCACAGGAGGTTCCGGGTGCGGCTGGAACGTGGAGCAAATTGCAGGCAGCCTATGTTATGGAAAATTCCTTTGCAGGAAACATGACTTCAATTGCTTACAAGCATCCCGGTGGCGGTTCAGCCGCCGCATCCGTAAATAATAATTTTTCTTATCTCGTGACGGATGTTGGTGCTAGTGCACTTATTGCAACGTGGCAGGCCACTGTAGCTAAAAAACTTAACGATGAGTGTAATGAAGGTAAAACGTGGCAAGCAACATACTCGGTAACTTCAGATATAGCTAGTGGTGCTGCTGCATCAGGATGTCTTACGCTAACTCCGCAATTTGCGAATTTAAAATAGTTTTCTGTTTTTATACATACCTGGGGTAGAATCCCCGGGTTTTAATTTTGGAAAATTAGGCGATGTCTAAAAAAATATCAGGCTTATTTTTTTTATTTTTTGCTTGCATAATTCCTTTTGCAATTTTTATTTTGCCGATACTCGGTTATAAAACTTTAGTATATAAACTAGATACTTATTCTCCCTTTTGGATATTTTCCATGCAGTTTGGTCTAGGTGTTTTACTGTTCGTAAAACTCTCAAAAGATTTTTATGCATGGCTTAAAGAACTTGTCCCGCATCCCATATCCCTTGTACCAATACTTCTGGTTGTATCGTTTGCCCTTATTATAGAAATTGCCTTTATAGAACCTCGTTCGCGCGTTCAGTCAGATGAAGCAATACATTACGTTGTTGCCCAAAATCTCTATTATAATCAAATAGGTCAAGTTTGCAATCAAGGTTCTTTTATGGAAGATGGATTGGCTTGCGTTATGGGCAGTACCATAAAAACAAGAGGACTTAGCTATATTTATATGCTTGGAATGCCATTTTTTGGCACTCATTTGCATTGGGTTCATACTTTGCATTTGGTTTTTTTGGTGTTGGCTTTGTTGTCGTTTTATTTGGCACTTGTTGCATGGTTATGTCGGGGCAAACCTGCGGGGTTGCCTGTTGTCACAGATAGGGGCAACCACTTGGGGTTGCCCCTACTGGCAACTGCGTTGCTCTCGGCTTGTCCTGTTTTGTTGTTCTGTTTTCGTTCGGCTTCGGTTGAACCTATTTATGTTACATTGTTTGGCGTTTCTCTTTTATTTTTAAAATGGGCTTATGATAGAGATACAACCAGACACTGGCTTTTGTTAGCTTTAACTCTCGCCTTTTTTGCCCAAACTCGTTCAGAAACCGTATTCTGCCTATTTGCCTTTATTGGTGTGGTTTTATATAGAAAAAAATTCTCAATTCTGGGCTTTCAATTCTCAAGTTTTTTAGCTACTCTTTCTTTCTTTTCACTCCCCGTTCTGTGCACTCTTTCTTTTAATAGAGATAGCGATTTGCAAGGGGGGAGCCTTGGCGCTCACGGGCATTTGTTGAGCAATATGGTGGATGATTTTAAAATAATGGCGTTGCCGCATACCAGTGACGATGGTACGCTGGTATATCCATTCTTGCCCTATTTCACATGGCTCGCCATATTTGGCTTAATCACGCTCATAGTTTTAACAATAAAAGAATTTCGCTCTAAAAATTCTCCCAAACCCTATAAATATATATCCGCATTCCTCCTCCTCCTTTCTCCTCAATACCTAATCCTTTTTGATGGTATAAGCGCAGATTTGAACATGAGCATTCAATGGAGATTTGCTTTGGTTATTTTGCCAGCAATGGCTTTTCTAGGAGCCTTGTTTCTATGGAAATTAGGAACCACTCTCAGCTCTCAACTCTCAACTCTCAACTCTTCTCCTTTATTGTCAAAGATAACTTTATATGGAACTGTGCTTATTATATTAACCACCTGCCTTGTTCAGTATAAAACTTTTATCAAAGATATTCCAAACATAAATTATTTTCTTGCAATAGAAGATTATGAACTGCATAAATGGATTAGGCAAGAGCCACCTAAAAGAATGTTATTTTTTTATTGGAACACAGCAATAGGGCTTGCTCATGGACACTCAACATATTCATATACAACTCTTTTGGATTTAAATTCTGATGATTTACGGGAAATTTTGGAAGACTATAAAGGCGAAGTTTATTTTGTTAGCGCAAGCTCTTGTGATATGTTCGTAGGTTCACCTAAAATGCAAAGTCCCAATTCTTTTAGATTATGTGATAGAACCATACGTTATTTCAACACTCAAGAAGTTTACAGCAAAGAAATAGTAGAATTTTTAAAACCTTTTAGCATTCATAAAATTTTGGGTTTTAATGATATAGATTCTCTTGGGTTATTGCGGATTTTAAATAAAATTGAACCAACAGATACAACTGTAATTTTAAATTTTAAAATTCCAAAGGAACTTTCTAAACCCTGGAAAGTGCAGCATTTTGTAAATGACTCTCTTATGCTTGAAAGCCCATACAAAAAAGATAATTATTCAGATACATATAATATTTCACTCTTTAACAAAGATACCAATATTTGGAAATTGAATATTGTAGATACCACAACAAATGAACTAGTGCATAGTGATTTTTGGCAGTTGGTTAGAACAAAAAAATGATTAAGTCTATAATAAAGCAATATGCTTTTTTGAGCCTACTGATATTAATAGCAATAATTTTTTCTTATTTTTGGCTAAAGGCAGAACAAGTAGTTATTTCAGATAATATTTTAATTCAAACAGAAGACAAGCAAGGCATATTTGCTTATCCCTTGAATAATTTGCATTTAGATTCCGGGCAAATTTATTCTGCCGAATTTGATTTAAAAAGTTTAGTGGATTATGAAATGTTTTTTTTTGACGAACCTCTTTCTTTAGAAACAATATTTGATTCTATAACGATATTCCCCAGCGATTTATCAATACCCTTTGAACTAAGGCTTTCTCTTGACTTGCCAGACAACCTTTACCAAAAAGTGCATATAGTTTTGCAAAGCAATGGCGGGGAAAATGGATTTATGATAAAACCCAAATACACATTCAATTTGCACGCATTCGCTTGGGGAATGCCAATAGCTCTTGTTGCTGTGCTATTGTTATTCGCATTGCAGTGGAATAAAAATCTTTCAATACATGGAAATAAAATTTCTGGAATTATTTTATTTTTATTGTTCGGTTTTGTTTTTCAATATTTTTGCAGAATGCTTTTATATGAATTATCTGGTGCTTTTAATTTTTATGATACTCCAATTTATTGGACTGTAGGCAAGGGCATAGCAAATGGCATTCCGCCATATACGGGATTATTTGATATTAAACCACCCGGAATTTTTGTTCTTTCTGCTCTTTCTTTTTATTTTTTTGACACTCCAATTTTAACTCATATAACTCAAGTTTTAGTTCTGCTCATTATAGCAACAGTTCCTTTGCTTGCTTATATTTTGCATTCAAAAGAAAAATCTATATTTGGATTCTCATTTTCTGCATTGCTTGGAATTTTGCTGGCAATTTATTCGGATGAACGTTCCGGACAAATAGAGACCGAATCTTTTGGGGCGGCTTTTGGTATATTGGCAATCTTGTTAATGCTAAGTTCTCTTGAAAAATATAAGGTTTTAAAAATCTTGGGAATTTCTTTATGTATATTAATTTCTTGCGGATTTAAAGAACCTTTTTTATTTCCAATTTTAGGAGCTTCGTTTTTATTTAGCAAAAATATAAAAGACTGGTTGCTAAAATTTGCCATACCATTGTCAATTGCCCTTTATTTGGGGATAATCGCATTGCTATCTTTAGGTTGGATGGATGGATTTTTAGGCTATTTACGCTATATGTCTGGTACTCATATAAACGAGAACTCCAACGTTGTAGGTTCTTATTTCTTGGAAAGAGGAGTTTATTTTTGGAGATTGTTCGGCGACCAAAATTTATATTCCCTGAGCTTTGGTTATTTATTTGCTTGCATATTTTGCGCCTTGCTATGGTTCAACAGAATAAAACACTTGCAGATATTATTGCTTCTCGTTTCCCTCTTTTTAGCTTCGCTCTCCGTTGGTTTAGGCGGAGAATATTCTAGCCATCATTTTATTTTTGCAGTGCCATTTTACGTTGCGATTTTAATAAAATGCAATATAAATTCAAAAAATAAAATAAATGCGTTGCTGTTTGTATTGTTAAGCCTTTCTATTCTAAACTTGCCAGACATAAATTGGGAAAAACGCTCTCAAAATTTTAACCACAAAAAAACAACTGCTATAAGCGTTCCCATAACAAAATACTTAGATTCTGTTATGAAACAGTCTGGTATAGAGCGTTTTGTAAATTTATGTGTAAGCTCAAATATATATGCTTTTGTTTGTTACAATTCCGAAATTGGCAAATATTCTCCTCAAGGTCATTATTTTTTGATTGATTATAGATTCCTTGACAGAATACCGGGTTATACGGATTCCATTTTAAATTATGCAAAAAATGGGCAAATAGCGATATATGAAATACCAAAAACATTTCCATTTCAAAAAGAATTAAAAAATATACTGGAAGAGCTATACACTCCAATCCCTTGGAAAGAAATTGAGCATATTCCAAAACCAGAAGGAATGCCGCCGGAACGTATTTTGTTTAGGAAGAGGGATTGAATTTTCTACATTATTTCCTTATATGCACCGCAAATTCTTCCTTTTTTCATTAACCCTCGCCCTGCTTATATCGCTTTTTCTCGAAATAACACTATTTAACTATACGCATTATGCTACTTTATTCACAAGCGAGCATTTTGGCATTGTGTACAGCGAGCAGGAACAGAGCTTTATCAGCAATGCAAATGAATATATGCTCAATAGAATTTCCGTGCAGGATTCTTTTTTATTGCCAAATTCGCTGAGCGAATTGAAATTCAAAAATTTAAATACAGGAATTGCCTCTATTTATATAAATCCGGTTTTTATTCAAGGAGATGAACAGTATGTAAGAATTATTTGGAGTGATGAGGAATCTTCTAAACGCTCAATATATGTTAGTATAATAAAAGGCTTAGATTTCAGCAACTACATAAATATAAATCCGCATGGAAAAGTTTCAAATTTATCCATTGAATTTCTTGAAAACAATATAGCTATTAAGCAAGTAGAACTTAATAAAGAAGTACCTATGGTAATTATACCAATTCGTTTGGTTATTGTTTTTGCTATTTCGCTTTTATTGCTTTGCCTTAAAAATCATGAAATTCGCAGAAAAATTTCATGGTTTTGTTTTGATTATTTATATGATGAAGCAAATTTTAAGCAGCGTTTATGTTTTGCTATGCTCATTTGCTCTATGCTCATTTTTAATTTTCTCGTCTCTTACTCTGCTTATGGTTTTAAGGATAATGAACTGGCTGCAAAATGCATTAAAATGTATAGCCATCACATGACAGATGCACTGCTAAAAAAACAGTTGCATTTGCCTCTTGAAGTTCCAAAAGCATTGCTCTCGGCAGAAAGACCTTATGATAATGAATATAGGCTACAGAAAGGAATGTTTTTAAATTGGAACTCAAAATCTTTAGATACCTTGGAAAATTCCATTCCAGGCGACCGTACATATTACAAAGGCAAATTTTACAGCTATTTTGGAATGGTTCCTGTTATAATTTTATTTGCTCCATACAAATTGATAACAGGAAATTATTTGCCAAGTTCAATGGGTGCATTTTTATTTGCTTCTATTTCAACAATACTGCTAATGCTGCTATGGAAACAAATTGCACAGAATTATCTAAAAACACTTCCTTATTTTTTCTTTTTAATAGGCGTAGCGGCTTTATATGCTTGCTCTCTTATACCCGTTGTTTTAGCAGAAAATAGATTCCATATAATAGCACAGTTTTCGGCACTTGCTTTTGTTATTTTGGGTGTGATGGTGTTATTGCAGGCAAAGGAGAAACTTTCTATTAAACTGCTTATTATTTCTTCGCTTTCTTTTGCCATTGCCGTTGCTTGCCGCCCCAGTGCTTTGCTTTGGAGTATTTTAATTCCTGTTATGCTGTGGGATAAAAGAAAGGAATTAAATGTGAACAAGGTATTTGCGATAATAATTCCTTATGCAATTGTAGGTTTAATTCTCGCATGGTATAACTATGTTCGCTTTGATTCTCCTTTTTCATTTGGCGATGCCTATATGATAACAAAAGCTAACCAAATTATGCTTAACAAAATGAGCATCATTGGAAAAATTCATTCATTTATAAAAACCTTTCTATTTGTTTTGTTTAACCCTCCTAATTTAGGCTTAACATTTCCTTTTATTATAGCAAAATCATCTAATATTCCATTAGCTAAAAGTTCATTTATGTATGATAAGGAAACAATAGTTGGTATTTTTTGCTTTCCTCTTATGTGGTTTTTATTTTATGTTGGCAAAGTTAATATTCTGAGAAATTTCATTTTTGCAGGAATTTTTATTTCATTGCTAAGTATAGCCACATTTGCATTTATAGGCGGCATAGTTTGGCGTTATACTCTGGATTTTGCTTGGATTATTGCAATAGCCGCATTGATTTGTGTTTTTCAATTGCAAGAAAAGGAACTTGCAATGAGAAAGGTTATTTTAAAAATCTTTTATTCTTGTTGTATATTCACTTTGCTGCTTTCTTTCTTTTTAACAATATCTTATAGAATAATTTTTGGTTTTGGCGTTGATAATATTTTAAATCCAAAAATACATTACTACCTAGCCCGTGCATTTGGAGTTATATGCAATTCTTTTTTTCTTCACTAACTATCTCTTTGCTTATTTCGTTTTTTCTTGAAATAACGCTGTTTAACTATACGCATTATGCCACATTGTTCACAAGCGAGAATTTTGGCATTCTGTATAGCGAGCAGGAGCATGGCTTTATTAGCAATGTAAATGAATATTTGCTCGATAAGATTTCTGTGCAGGATTCTTTTTTATTGCCAAATTCATTAAGCGAATTGAAGTTGAAAAATTTAAATACAGAAATTGCTTCAATTTACGTAGAACCTATATTTTTGCAGGGAAATATTCAACATCTAAGAGTTACTTGGGCTGACGAAGAATCTTCTGAACGCTTTATATATGTGAGCATAATAAAAGACTTAGATTTCAGTAATTATATAAATGTAAATCCACATGGAAAAGTTTCAAATTTATCCATTTCGTTTTTTGAAAATAATATAGCTATTAAGCAGGTAGAACTCAATAAAGAAATTCCTATGGCAATTATGCCAATTCGCTTGGTTATTGTTTTTTGGATTTCGTTTTTATTGCTCTGCCTTAAAAATGTAGAAACTCGCAAAAAAATTTCATATTTTTGTTTTGATTATTTATACGATAAAGCCTGTTTTAAACAGAGCGTTGGTTTTGCAATGCTTGTTTGTTCCATGCTTGTTTTCAATTTCCTCGGTTCCTATTCTGTTTTTTATGGTTTTAGAGACAATGAGCTTACTTCAAGATGGCTTAAAATGTATAGCCACCATATGACAGATGCCTTTTTGAAAAAACAATTGCATTTGGATATTGAAGTTCCGCAAGCGTTGCTGGAGGCTGAAAGACCTTATGACTATGAATATAGGAAACAACATGGAATGGTTTTAAACTATGCTGACAAACAATTCGAGACTTCTGAAAATGTCGTTTTAGGAGACCATACATATTACAAAGGCAAATATTACAGCTACTTCGGAATGGTTCCTGTCATTATTTTATTTGCCCCTTACAAATTGATTACGGGAGATTATTTGCCAACTTCAATGGGAATATTTGTATTTGCCTCCATAACAACTATATTGTTGATGTTGCTCTGGAAACAAATTGCACAGGATTATCTTGGAAAACTCCCTTATTTTTTCTTTTTAATAGGAGCGGCAACTTTGTATGCTTGCTCTTTAATACCTATTTACACAACAGTACAATTTTTCCATATAATAGCACAATATTCGGCACTCGCTTTTGTAATTTTTGGGGTTATTATGTTGTTGCAGGCAAGGGAAAAACTTTCCATTGGGTTGCTTCTTGCCGCTTCGCTTTCCTTTGCCATTGCCGTTGCCTGCCGCCCAAATGCTATGTTTTGGAGTGTTCTTATTCCTGTTGTGTTGTGGGATAAAAGGAAGGAGTTAATAAATGCAAGTAGGTATTTACTTGCGATAATAATCCCATTCATCATCGTTGGTTCAATTCTTGCATGGTATAACTATGCTCGTTTTGATTCTCCTCTTTCATTTGGTACGTCCTATATGATTTCTGGAATAAACCAAGGTATCCAAGCAAGTATCATTGAAGACATTCATTCCCTTATAACAATATTTTTGTATTTATTGTTTAGCCCGCCAAATCTAGATTTGACATTTCCTTTTGTTTCAACAAACAGCTCTCTCTATTTTCCAATATTTGGTATTTTCTGCTTTCCCGCTATGTGGTTTTTATTTTATGTCAGCAAAGTCAATATCCTGAGAAATTTTATTTTTGCAGGAATTTTTATTTCTTTGCTTGATATTGCTCTGCTTGCATTTATTGCTAAACAAGGGCGTTATGCTATGGATTTTTCTTGGATTATGGCAATAGGTGCCTTGATTTGTGTTTTTCAGTTGCAGGAAAAAGAAATTGCTATGAGAAAGGTTATTTTAAAAGTCTTCTATTCCTGTTGCTTGCTCACTTTGATACTTTCTTTCTTTCTTACAATAGAGAATAGAATATATGGAGATCCTGGTATTACAATAAATCCTATAGATCCAAAAATATATCACTACCTAGCCCGAACATTTGGAGTTATATGCAATGTACCTTAGATAAAATAGCCGTATTAATTCCCTGCTACAATGAAAGTGAAACCATTGCGGATGTAGTTAAGAATTTTAAAGAAATTCTCAAGGAAGCAAGTATTTATGTATATGATAATAATTCCACTGACAATACGGTTGCGCTCGCAAAAGAAGTTGGAGCTATTGTAAAATTTGAAAAAAAACAAGGTAAAGGAAATGTTATTAGAACAATGTTCAGAGACATACAAGCTTCCTGTTATATTTTAGTTGATGGAGATAATACTTATCCTGCGGAAGCCGCCAAAGAAATGGCTCGTTTGGTGCTGGAAGAACAAATTGATATGGTAATCGGCGATAGACTTTCCACAACATATTCAGAAGAAAATAAACGGAGATTCCATAATCTTGGAAATATACTTGTTAAAAAATCCATAAATAAATTGTTTAAAGGAAATATCGCTGATGTTATGAGTGGTTACAGGGCATTTTCTCATTTATTTGTAAAAAGTTTTCCTGTTCTTTCTAGTGGTTTTGAAATAGAAACAGAAATGACTATTCATTCTTTAGAAAAAAGATTGAATATTGTTAATTTACCTATAGATTACAAAGACCGACCAAAAAACAGTATTTCAAAATTGAATACTTTTAACGATGGAGCTAAAATTTTATGGACAATTTTCAGGTTATTCAAAAATTATAGACCACTAAGATTTTTTAGTTTTTTTGCTATAACTTTATTCGTTCTATCAACGGTATTTTTTATTCCGGTTTTACTTGATTTTTGGGAAACAGGTATGGTAGCTAAATTTCCAACTTTATTCGTATGTGGAATAACTTTTATAGTTGCTATTCAATTTTTCTTTAGCGGTTTAATTTTAAGCGTTATTCGCCAAAAAAATTTACAGGATTTTGAGTTAAAACTTATTGAATTAAAAGAACGCCTATGAACAAACAACCAAATTTAATGTATAGCAACAACAGTGTTCTAATGAACAGCATTTCTTATGCAAAGCGAAAAGAAATGTTTAGCCTGTTGCAAAAATTGGCAAACTTTGAAAATTTGCAGCAAGTTTTGGATGTTGGGGCAACAGCAGATAAATTACACCCAGAAAGTAATTTTTTTGAACAATTCTATCCATATAAAGAACTCATCACCGCTCTCTCTGACCAAGAGGCAAAATTTTTGGAAATTCAGTATCCCGGATTAAAATTTGTTCAAGGCAATGCTTTAAATATGCCTTTTGAAGACAATAGTTTTGATTTGGTATTTTCATCTGCGGTTTTAGAACATATTGGTTCTTTTGAAAATCAATGCAAATTATTCAATGAATGTTTAAGAGTCTCAAAAAAATATGTTTTTTTAACCACTCCAAACAGATTCTACCCCATTGAATTTCACACATACTTGCCCCTTATTCATTGGCTACCCAAAAAAATACACCGCAGAATATTGAATTTAATAGGGCAAAAAGAACTTGCTCTGGAAGAAAATCTGAATTTGCTGAGTAAAAAAGATATTAAAACTATGCTGGATTATTGTTCTGAAAATTCAAATTTTAATGCTCAGATTTTGAAGGTTAGGCTTTTTGGAGCAATAAGCAATTGGGTTTTGTTTGCGCAAAAGCTTCACGCCTTCACCTTCCAATAGCCACCTTTATCAGGACCAATTCGCTCAATTAAATTCTTCGCTTTGAGCTTGGAAAGATTTTCTTCAATTTTTCTTTTTGAAATACCAACAATTATTGCCAATTCAGATGCTGCAATATGTGGATTTCCAGTAATAGTGATTAAAATTTTTTGTTGATTTTCTGTTAATTTTTCACCGACCTTTTCACCGACCTTTTCACCGACCTTTTCACCGACCTTTTCAGTATCCTCAATATTTTCTATAGTTGCACCATCAACTTTGAAAGTTACCAATGCAATATCAATGCTGTTTTCAAAACCTACTTTAGTATTCGTAGATTTTTCCCATTTAAGCATTTTATCAAATCCGTAACCTGCATTATCTGCAAGTTTAGCGCAACGAAACAGTTTAGCGATAACTGGATTGCGTGGCAAAGAAACATCTTTTTTTAATAATTCTTTTATTGGGCGTGGAAATGCTCCTGGATTTTCAAATTCAATTCTATCGGAAAAAATTCTTACACGAGGTTTCATCTGGCTAAAATAATCGGTATGCATCAGCAAATTGACCAATGCTTCACGAATGGCATCGAACTGAGGGCTATCTTCTA
>Ga0268262_10004784_pt1 | contig 13773 bp, 13 predicted proteins | sample TergutNc150P3_FD_190354 | JGI IMG/M metagenome (GOLD analysis project Ga0268262, IMG submission 190354) | Nasutitermes corniger P3 segment gut microbial community from laboratory colony in Florida, USA - Nc150 P3 (SPAdes) (version 2) | ecosystem: Host-associated > Arthropoda: Insects >... | reverse complement strand
GATTCCCCAAGGTAGCGCTTAAGCCACGCCTCGGCTTCCCCGCCGAAAACCGCAAACCTCTGTTTGCTTCCCTTTCCCTTTACCAGGGCGACGCCCTCCTTAAAATCCAGGTCGCGCGCGTCCATGCTGACCGCTTCGGATATCCTTAAACCCGACGAATAGATCAATTCAAAAAGAGCCCTGTCCCGCAGTCCCAGCGGCGTTCCGGCATCCATAACGCCAAGAAGCCTTTCCACCGTTTCCCTGTCCATAGTCTCCGGCAGTTTTAAACGCCGTTTGGGGCTGTCCAAAAGGGAGGCCGGGTTGTCCTGGCGCATTCCTTCCCCCATAATAAAACGAAAGAAAGAACGCAGGCACGAAACCGCCTTTGCCACAGACCTGGAATCGAGCCCGCCGAAACTTTTGCGCCAGCCCAGGTAGGCGGCAAGCTGGTCCGCGTTGACGCTTTTAATATCCAGGCCGTTGTTTACCGCGTACTCGGTAAAACGCCGCAATTCCTGTTTATATGCGGCGACGGTCAACGCGGATTTGCGTTCCACGGCGGCAAGCCAGGCGCAAAACCTGTCAAGGACTGACATGCCTTGTATTTTCAGTTCAGGCATTTAAACAGGCCATCCTTTCAATCCTCAGCCATTATCTTGACGCCACCTTGTCCAGTTCTTCAAGGGCGTTTTTTCGGACATACGTGGGAATATCCAGATTATTGCTTATATCCCTGGACCTGTTTGAAATTCCGATATAGTTGTCATTACTGTGGGTGGCGGAACCCTGGCGGATTCTGTTAAAATGCTCAATGCTGAGCACTTCGCCGGGCGCGGTTTCCGCTTTTCTGCCGGATTCGGAAATCTTTGCCGACGGCGCGCTTTTGGCGTTGAAACCCGTGGCTATGACGGTTACCTTGATTTCCTCGTCCAGTTCCGGATCAACGTATTGCCCATAGATTGTCTCAACATTGGAGTCTGCCTTTGCCTTGATTGTATCCATAATTTCCTGAATCTCCATCATAGTGACACTTTCGGGACCAAAAATGCTGACCAAAAGCCGCGTCGCGCCGTCAATACCGGTGTCTTCCAGAAGGGTGTTGTCAATGGCGGCATCGGCCGCAGCCTTGGCGCGGTTGTCTCCTTTGCCAATCCCTATTCCCATGTGGGCTTCTCCCTGCCCTTTCATAGTCGTTTGAATATCCGCGAAATCAATATTTATTAAACCGGTCTTGGTAATCAGATCAGTTATGCCCTGTACCGCCTGACGAAGCACGTCGTCCGCTTTCGAATATGCCTGGATCGCGGTCATTTTGCTGTCAGCCAGCTTAAAGAGATTCTGATTCGGAATTACTATCAGGGTGTCAACAGCTTCGCGCAGTTTTTTAATTCCTTCTTCGGCTTGCCGCATCTTCGCCGCGCCTTCAAACCCAAAGGGCTTTGTAACCACCCCGACAACCAGCGACCCGTGGTCACTGGCGATCTTGGCGATTACAGGGGCGGCCCCGGTGCCGGTGCCGCCTCCCATGCCGGCGGTGACAAACACCATGTCGGCGCAGCGCGATATGTCGCTGATCTCCGCCTGATTTTCTTTGGCGGCGTCTTCTCCTACGGTCGGTTTGCTGCCGGCTCCCCTTCCGCCCGTGAGCTTGTCCCCAATCTGTAACTTGATCTCGGCCTTACTTTTATTTATAAGGTCTTGTCTGTCAGTATTAACTGCGATAAATTCCACCCCTGAAAGCCCGCTTGCTATCATACGGTTCACCGCGTTACATCCGCCGCCGCCAACTCCGATAACCTTGATCTTTGCCGGCATCTGTTCATTTTCATTTTCTGACATAATTTCCTCAAACTCCTTCACAGCGAAAATTTCCATTTGATCTCTTTCCCTCCCCTAATCAAAAGTATTTTTTAATGAGCTTTTAAAAAAGCCCATCTTTTATCCATTTTCCGATTTTGCCCAATACTCCGGAAGCGTTCCTGTTTATTTGAGGTTTAGACCACAGCGGGGAATCCCGCTCGTTTTTCTCCTCTGTTTCGCGTCTGTCGCCTTCCAGCACAAGGCCGATGGCGGTAGCGTATGAGGGAGTCCTGTAATTATCTATCAGGCCCCCGAGATTCGCGAAACGTATAGGTACGCCTACACGGACCGGCATCTTGAAAATATCGCCTGCAAGTTCCACTATGCCTGCCAAAGACGCGCCGCCGCCTGTAATAACAAGCCCGCCGCTTAAGGGCCTGGGCAGGCCCAGGCAGTCCAGTTTTTGCTTTATAAGATCAAAGATTTCTTCCATCCTGGGCTTTACAATGGCGTGAAGATGGGAACGGGGTACTTTCAGCGGCGGCTGCCCAGCCATGCGGGAAACAAGTATGTCCTCGTCATTTTCCAGAAGAGGTTCCCAGCAGCAGGCCGCCTCCAGCTTTATCTGCTCGGCCGCTTCGATAGAAATGGCTTTTATCGTAGATATATCGCGGGTTACTTCCATTCCCCCCACAGGGATGGTAAATGTGGAGTACGGCGCGCCGTCATAATAGACAAGGATGTCGGTTGTCCCGCCGCCAAGATCTATCAGGGCAATGCCAAGTTCCTGCTCTTCGGGCGTAAGCACGGCCCTGCCGGCGGCCAGCGCCTGAAGCAGAAGGCCGGATTTGTTTGCCTTAAACCCGGCGCGGTTTACGCATCTTAAAAGATTCTCGGTGCTTGTGGCCGAGCTTGTAATTATATGCACTTCCGCTTCAAGGCGCACGCCTATCATACCAAGGGGGTCTTTAATGCCCTTGTGATCGTCCACGATGTACGACTGGGGTATTGTCTGGATGATCTGCCTGTCCAGAGGGATAACTACGGCGCGCGCCGCTTCAATAACGCGGTATATATCCTCTTCCTCAATTTCACGGGTTACCCGTTTCTGGCTGCTTATAGCCACAACCCCCCGGGAATTGATTCCCTCGATATGGCTGCCGCCGATCCCCGTCCAGCAGGCGTGTATCTCCCTGCCGCTCATAAATTCGGCTTTCTCCACGGCCTCGGTTATTGACTTGATGGCGGCCTCTATATTTACGGGAAGCCCTTTCCTCATACCCACGGAGGGAGCTACCCCTACCCCGGTAATTTCGATAATCCCTTTATCATTACGTTCGCCGATAACTACGCAAACCTTTGTCGTGCCAAAGTCAAGACCGACGACCAAATCCTCATTCGCCAAAGCCGCCCTCCTTAATTTTAAATACTCCAAGACCTGAACGCGCGTCAATTTCATCGGGGAGTTTGCCGCCAATCTGCCTGCATACGTCGGCCATTAACAACGCGTAGTAAATACTGTCCTTGCTGATGTCGCTCTCCATCCTCAGTCTGATTTGACTGTTGACAGGATACAGCACAAGATCGTACAGATCGTTGCTTTTCCTCGCAATCCCTATTTCAGAAACAGCCTGCCATATCTTGGAGTCTTCTTCACTAATAGCCGCTATCCTGGAAAACAAGGGCAGGTATACGGGGGAAAGCCTCATACCCAAACCCAGGGGCTGGCGTTCATCCAAAACCCCGGAAACCACGGGCAGCCAGGCCGGGGGCGCCTCTCCGGCCCCGTTTCCTATCCTGAACGCAACTCCGTACCTGTCGATGAACACAGGCTGGAGCCTGCCGTTCACCCTGGCGATTACGGCGGCGACCGCCTGGCGCGGCTCAAGAAAAATCGAGAGCCTGTCTGGGAAACGTTTGATGACCTTTACCGATTCCACCATAGGATGCCTGGAAAGAAAAGTTTCAGCTTCCTGCGCGTTAATTGAAATATAGGTCGCGCCGCTCCTTATGCCAGCGATATTCAGGACATCCTGTTTGGAAAGGCCCTGAAAAGTCTTTACGTCAATTTTTACAGGCACCATCGCCGGGCTTACACAAAAGATCCAGACAAGGCCGATGCAGACAAACACCACGGCCAGCGCCAAAAACCGCCTGACGGTTTTCTCAATTTTCAGAGCCTTATCATTATCCGTATCATACTGATACGGCGTATCATACTGATACGAAGCGTCTTCTACTTCCCCTGAATAGATAAAATCACCGAGCATATTTATCCCCCATAAGCACATAACGTCTGGTAGTATTTACAAGCAGCGCGCAGCTGATAAGAGTCGCCAAAAGCGAGGAGCCGCCCGATGAAACAAAGGGCAGCGGGATGCCGGTTGTCGGAACAATTTTCCCGACCACGGCTATATTCAATAAAGACTGGATAACAATGGTAGTAACAAGCCCGAACGCGAGAAGCTGGGAATAACGATCGCCGCTTCTCCACGCCGTCTTATACCCTATCCACGCGAAAAAACCTATAAGGAAAATATACAGCAGCACGCCCAGAAACCCGGACTCCTCAACATAGGAAGCGAAGACAAAATCACCGTGTACCTCCGGCATCCTGACTTTCAAAGTGCCCTGCCCTATGCCTTTTCCCCAGAATCCACCCGCTTTGACGGCTTCCAGGCTAAGGTCGCTCTGGTATTTTTCGCCGAATTCATCAGGGGTTTTGCTGATAAAATTCTGTATGCGCTCGTACCATCTCCCTTCGGGATTGCCAAAAGTCAGTTGATAGCCGACCAGGACCATCAGCACAAGCACCGCGGTAAACCAGCGTAAACGGATCCCCGAGACGAAGCAGATTACCATGCTGATAAGCGCTATAAGGACAGCTTCGGAAAAATTACTCTGGCGTAAAACCAAAAAACAAAAGACCGTTGTTACCACCATGGGCGGCAGGGGACCGTAGAAGAAATTATTCAGCCTGTCCTTGTTCTTGTCAAGGATATAGGCAAGGTACAAAGGCAGCGCTACCTTGATTAATTCCGAAGGCTGGAAGCTTAAATTTCTTTGGCCGGGTAATTTAAGAAATATCCACCGCATCGCGTCAATGCCGGGCCTGTGGTTCTCTTTTTGAAAAACCGGGAAAAACGGCAGAAGATTTATTATCACGGTAATAAGCAGAATAAAGGAAACCATCCATCCTTTCATGAACAATTCGATATTAACCATTGAAAGTATCGGAAACAGGAAAAGCATAATCAAAATTGCGACAATATTGCTGGACATGGGCGTCCATCCGCTGGCAAAACGGGAAGGCTGGTTTGACGCGAATAAAAATGACGCGGAATAAAGTATCACCAGGCCCAACAGCAGAAGCAGCAGAACAGCGGCCATCATGAAGAAGTCGTACCTGATCGCTTTTTCTCTTGTCACCTAACATCCCCTCCTAAAATAAAAATTAAACAAAATCATTAACAAATCTACTGTATCTTCAGGGTCGAGAGGGCGATTATGGCGAATAACCCTCCCAATATCCAAAAACGGGTCACAACCTGGGTTTCAGCCCACCCGCTAAGTTCAAAATGATGATGCAGCGGCGACATTAAAAACACTCTTTTCTTCCGTAGTTTAAATGATATTACCTGTATAATAACTGATGTGATTTCCAGCACGAATACGCCGCCTATGACAAGAACCAATATTTCTTTTTTTATTATTAAGGAAACAACGGCGACCGCCCCGCCCAACGAAAGGCTGCCCACGTCGCCCATGAAGACTTCCGCGGGATGCGCGTTAAACCACAAAAATCCTATAAGCGCTCCGACAATAGCAAGGCATACGACCGTAAGCTCTCCCGCTCCGCTGATATACGGTATGCCAAGGTATGAGGCGTAGTCGGTTCGTCCGGAAATATAGGTTACTATTGCCAGGGCGATGAACACCAAAATTAACAGTCCTGCCAACAGCCCGTCAAGGCCGTCCGAGAAGTTCACAGCGTTCGATTCTCCCATTATGAGCAGTACTCCAAACGGTATCCAGAACGGGCCCAGATCAATAACAGGATTCTTGAAGAAGGGTATATACAGCAATGTCATTTCACTGTGCGGCATAGCGCCCTCGCTGTCCCCCGAAAAATACAGATACAGCACGACTCCCACAGCCACGGCAAATTGCCCGGCAAGCTTGCCCCAGGCGGGCAGGCCGTCTGAATTATGATATTTTATTTTTAGGTAATCGTCGATCCCTCCGATAACTCCAAACGCTGTAAAGGAGGCAATGACAAGCCAGACCATTTTATTGCTGAAATCCCCCCAGAGCAGAATGGAAACAATCACGGAGCCTATTATAAAAATCCCGCCCATGGTCGGCGTTCCCGATTTTACAAGATGAGTCGCCGGGCCGTCGCTGCGTACAGACTGTCCGATTTTCAATTTTGTAAGAGCCTCAATGATTCTGGAGCCGAAAAGAAAACATATTAATAAAGTCGTCAAAGCCGCGTAAGCGCCCCTGAAGGTAAGGTATGAAAACACGTTAAATGGAGTGAAGTATTTGTACAGCGGATAAATAAATTCTTTGAACATCAGATCCCCCCTCCAAAAACCCTTTCCAGGGCGCAGCCGCGCGAGCCTTTCAGAAGAACCAGATCCCCGTCCCGCACATAACCGTTAACCGCCCGGGTAAGTTCGTTAATATCGCAGGTATGCAGGAACCTGCCCGGCAAAAGCGCTTTGGCCGCCGCCGCCGTTTCTTTCCCGAAGAGGAACGCCATGTCCGCCTTGCTGTCCGCCAAAATGCGGCCCATGTCTTCGTGGACTTTTTTTGAATCTTCGCCTAACTCCAGCATTTCGCCGATTACATAAACACGGCGGCCCGGCCAGTCCAGGCTTTCGCAGAATTCCAGGGCGCCTGAAAGCGATTCCGGATTGGAGTTATAGCAGTCCTTGACGATCACCGCCTTGCCCCGTATTATTTCGCCGCGGCCGAACAAAGGCTTGACCGCCTCAATGCCCTGCCTGACAGCCCCCGCGCTGACAGGAATTTCCAGCGCGATGGCTATGGCGGCAAACGCGTTGGCGAGGTTGAACCTGCCCGGCAGGGCAAAGCGCGCCTGTTTCCCGTCCCAGATAATTTCACTGCCGTCAAGGCCGAGGTCTTTTACCCCGCCAAGCTGCGCGAAAGATTTCTCACCGTAAAATGAAACTCTGCCCCGCACTCCCTGCGCGAGGTAATCGCGGTAAGGAGAGTCGGCGGGGATCAGCGCGACGCCTTTCCCGTTGAATTGAGAAAAAATATTTTTTTTCTCTTTAGCTATGGCCTCCCTGCTGCCGAGAATTCCGATATGGGCGGATCCAATATTTGTTATAAGGGCGACGTCAGGAATAAACACGGAGGCAAGCTCTGCGATTTCCCCCACGCGGTTCATTCCAGCCTCAAACACCGCAATTTCATGACAGCTCCTGACATTGAAAACTGACAGAGGCAGCCCGATCTCGGAATTGTAATTGCCGGGGTTCATTACCACGCATTTTTCGATTCCGATAATTTTAGCGGCTATTTCCTTGGTGGTGGTTTTTCCCGACGATCCTGTAATGGCGATTTTTAAAAGGCCGGGAAATTTTTTCAAATACGCCGCCGCGGCTTTCTGCAATCCTTCAAGCGAATTATCAACAATAACAAGGGTTTTACCAAGTGATTTCGCAATGTCAGCTAGCTTATATTTTTCATATTTTTGACGTTCAACAAGAGCGGCGCAGGCTCCGTTTTTAAAGGCCGCTTCCGCAAAGGAATGGCCGTCGCAGTTTGAACCGGGAAGCGCCACGAAAAGCGATCCTTCCCGCGCTGACCGGGAATCTACGGTTACGGAAGAAAAGCCGGCCCCGCTTTGTAAATTTCCAAAGGAAAGAAGCCGCGCCCCCAGAAATTGGGACAGCGACGGGAAATCCATAAGCAAGCAGTCAGTAATACCCTCAGTGACCACGCCCCTTCCCCCCCATTATTATCAGCAGAACATCTTCAGGGCGTATTTTTTTAAGCCCCAACTTGTTGCGCGCGTCATTTTCAAGTTTGTCAACAGCCAGCAGATCGGCGATTTCGGCGACAACCGTTTTGTTTTCTTCTACGGCGTTCTCCTGGGTTTTTTCTATTTTTTTGATTTCATTTTTTAATATGCCGCACTCATTGGACTGCCAGGCGTTGGCCCAAAGAAAAACCGGAATTGAGATAACCATCAGAAAAAACAACGCATAATAAGCTTTCATCTGCCGCGCTCCTAAATTTTCTCCGCAACCCTAAGCCTTGCGCTGCGCGAAGGCGGGTTCCTTTTAATTTCATCTTCATCTGCGGTCACGCCTTTCGGGGTCAGTATGTTCACCGACCGCAGGCCTGAACAACTGCAAACCGCCTGTTCCGGCGGGCATACGCAAGATTTGTTCTTCATTTTGAAGAAGTTCTTGACTACCCTATCTTCAAGGGAGTGGAAGCTGATTACTCCCAGCCTGCCACCCGGTTTTAATATTTTAAGCGCGCCCTCAAGCAGTCCGGGAAGCCTTTCCAACTCCCCGTTCACTACAACACGCAACGCCATAAAAGTTCTGGTTGCGGGATGTATAAGGCCGCGCCTGTAAGCGGCAGGTACTGCCCGCTGTACCAGTTCCGAAAGAGCCGCGGCAGTGAAAATTGCCCCTTTCTGCCGCTCCTGCGCAATCGCCCTCGCAATACGCCGCGAGTAACGTTCTTCGGCGTTCTTATATAAAATATCGGCAATTTCCTTCTCAGGTCTTTGCGCCAATATCTCCGCCGCTGAAAATCCTTGCGAGGCGTCCAGCCTCATGTCGAGTTTCTCCGCGCCTGAGAAACTAAAACCTCTCCCGCTCTTTTCGTAATGGTACGAACTTATTCCTAAATCAATAAGCGCTGTGTCAGGGCGCTCAAGATCCGCGGGGTAATCCGCAAAAAAATCCTGGGACCAGCCGGTGTAAAACCGCACCCGTTCTCCAAATTCGGCGAGCCGTTCCCTTGCGACTGCCTGAATCTCAGGGTCGGCGTCAATGCCAACCACGGAAAGGTCCCGAAACCGGGACAAGAACGCATAACTGTGACCGCCCTCTCCAATGGTCGCGTCTATTAGAAGCTCTTTTGGGCTTCTAGGCGCCAGGTAATGCAGTACCTGCTCCAGCAACACCGGAACGTGAACTATCATACCCTAAATCCCTTTCTCTCTTTATCCTGGCGCCCAATTTTCTGCGCGCGGCTTTAAAATCTTCCTCACTCGCGTCCAAATGCGCCTGATAACGGCCTTCAGACCAAATTTCTATGTAATTATACTGTCCAAGTACAATACAATCCTTGTTCAGCCCCGCAAAAATGCGCAATGGCGGGGGAATCAATATCCTTCCCTGTTTGTCAATGTCAATTTCATGGTTAGGACCGATAATCCGCTGCCATAAGGCGCGATCCTCATCATCAAAAGGACTTGTCGCGTCAACAATCTGCTTCTCCAGCTTTTCCCACTCATTAACAGGATACAGCCAAAGACAGGTGTCAAGACCCTTGGTAATGACTATTTTGTCATTTTCCAGCAAGTCCCTAATTCGCCGGGGAAGAGCAATTCTGTTTGCGTCGTCTAATGTGACGCTAAATTCACCGCCAAACATCATTTACCAAGTTTCCCCAATCTTTACCAGTTTTTTCCAATTGAACTTAATGTACCCTGTATCACTCCAGCCGTCAAGGAAAATTTATCAAAAAAATCAACTTTTTTTAAAAAAAAATAGGGGTTTTACTTAATATTTGTATAGTAAATAAGGGCATATGGACAGGAATCAAGGATCGAAGTTCAGGAATTTAACTTATAAACGAGTGAATTCCCTTGTTTTTCGGTGTTTTTTACAATTTTTAGCTTTTTCAACACATACAGGGTTTTTCTTGCCAAATTCACGTTGATTCCCGCTTTTATGGCAAGCAGCGCAGAAGTGAATTTTTCATTTTTTTTAAAAGGGACAAAACGAATATAGTCAGATTTTTTTTTAAGCGTTATACGTTCATGTACGGCCAGTATTCGCTTGTCCCGGATGCTTACACCGCGCCTGCGCCATGAGCCCCTGCCGTCCTGCACGCGTTGTTCCGCCGCGTCCACCAGCGTAAGCTCAATAACAAGGCCGGGGATAAGAGGCAAATCGGGCGCGTAAACCAGTACTTCAAAGAGGTCCCAGGGAGTGCCCTTACGCGGGCTTTTCCTGCAGTACTGCAGCCTGCCTTTTTTATTGTAAACTTCAATATATTTGGCAATTATTACGGGATGAATTATCTTCAACCGCCGTAAAGCAAGGGCTTTTTTCTTTAGCGGGCCAAAACTGCCGGTCTGGACTTCAAAGTATTCGCCTTCGGCGTTTATACCGTCAGCGACAAAGCCCGCAACTTCCGCCTCGGTCTGTCCGTCCTGCCCCGCGTATTGAAATTTCAATTCCCGATGGAGGCTTGATTCATGTTTGGTCCCGATTGACATATACAAATAGCAATGAACAAATAGCAATGAACAAAGGAAGAAAAAAGACATAAGAAAAAACCTCTAAAAACCCTTGCGGATTTTTAGAGGTCCTTACTTTACTGTTTGCTGCCTTCTCTTTGCTGTTTGATTCTACCAGCCGTCGGCCATATCGTCCGGGTCGCGGTTGTTTTCGGCAAAAAGGTCCGTTACTGCCCTGAGATCGTCAAAGTAGATATAGTAGTTTCCAAAAGCTTCCAACGGATCACAGTCAATGCGGAAACCCATGATTTTAATACCCATCTGGTTATTATAATGATAACTCCGCTGGATAACCCCGTTTACACCGTCAGTGGACTGGGGGGGAATCGCCACCGTCAGTTTTTTCCAGCCCTGGAAATTGAGTTTGCCCACGTAGATTTCATAATTTCTGCCGAAATAGTCCTGAATTAACAGTACCAGGTCATGGTTGAAATTCCTTCCGGCTACCCAAACAGAAACAGTCTTGGTGATCCCTTCAATGGGGATAGGGCGTACGGGGCGAACGGTAAAGCTGTTATATCCCCTGCGAAGGTAATCCACCCTGGTGCCAAGCACGAGCGCGTCGGGAATATCCATGCCTTCCTCGTCCGGTATCGGCTCTTTGCCGCTGGGACCGCCTTTAAACAGTTTTGAAGTGGTATAACCTTCATCGCTTGACATATGCGAAATCCAAAAACCCTCATTCTCGAATTTGTCAACCGACACTTCTTTAAGCTGCTGCTGGGCGGAATCCACGCCTATCATATAAGGGTCCGGATCGCCGATAGCATCCTGAGCGCTGACCATGCCAACGGCGATTAATATAAACAACGCAATTAATAAAATCCGTTTCATTTGATTCTCCTTTTACTGTCTGCCGGTTGAACCGCTTAAACCGTCACCGCCTGACCAGAGCCCAGGTATAATATCCGGGTCAGCCAGTTGATCCCCATCAAACATGGTTTCAAAGGTATCCGTCAACGCTTTTAACTGTTTGAAATAAATATAGAAATCACCCACCCTCTCGACTGGCTGGGTCCATATCCTGAATTTTACAAATGTCAAGCCGGCGTGGTTGGGAAGCACCCTCTTCTCCTGGCGAACGGAAGCGGGAATATGCGCCCTCAGATTTTTCCAGCCGGTATAGGCCAAGCTGCCAAAGTGGATAGTATGTACTATTCCCTGGTAATCGCGAATCATGGCGTCAATGTAAAGATCCATATTGCCGCTCCAAACCCATAAATCAAAATACTGTACCCTTCCCGGCAACGGTATCTCAAACGGTGTGGAGTCATCGCCAGAAACCGGATACACGTCTATCCAGTTATAGCCCTGGCGGTCAAAACGGCCGCGGATGCCAAAGCTCTTTAGATCATCGCGGTTGAAACCGAAAACGGCGATTGGCCAGGCCTTTACATAGGATGACTGGGGGAAAACCACCTCGTTTCCGTCACTATCCGTGCTCCTTGTAGCAAATTTACTGGCATTCAGCGCCCATGAAAATTCAAAGCTTCTTGGGCGTCTGCCGTCATTCCATTCATGGACAGTGTCGCCATTAAAGCTTTCCAAAACTATGGAAGTCAAATCAACGGTCTGCCCATCGCCAATCGCCGGCATAACAACCATGCATGCCAGGATAACAAAGCAAACAGCTTTTATACTGCCGTATTTCATCCCTTTCTCCTTTCCGAAGTCTTTCTTTCGTTCCATATCTCTAATTATATTTTTTTAACCACCCTTTGTCAATGCTTCCTAATGAATCTTGTGTGTTTTTTTAAGGTGTTTTTTTTGCCAACTGTCTCAAGATTCTGTCTATACCATTATCGGCTGTTCCCCTTGAAAAAACCAATGGTTTTGAAGAAATTTTTCCTTCAGCCTGGCCGCCTGCCGCCATACGCGCCGCCTGGACAACAAGGGCCCAGGTTGAGTCGTCAAATGCCGCCGCGGTTTCCGGGGGCAGCATGAAGGGGTCCAGCCAGGTAAATAGAATCAGGGGTATTTTGGCGTTCTTATCCAGATAATCGGATCCTGAACGGGTAAGAACAACGCAGGATATGCCTTCCAGGGCGGGTATGTCAGAAGCCGAGTTCGCAAAACGCGCGACGGCGCCGGAATCGATCTCCCTTAGCCCCCTGGAAAAAACATCCCTCTCCGCGGCCTGTATATAGAAATCCTGCAGCAGAAAACAAGTCCTTTTAGCTTCCTCGGAGCTTTTTTTTAGGCCAATCGCCCCCGCGAAAAGTCCAGCCCTGTACATGTCGGTATTGATGTCTGTGCTATAAATACATAAAACCCCGTCAGGCTTCGGCAAATCATAAGACGCGCTAAAACCGCCCAAAAGCGCCGCCGGGATTTCTGGAAATTCCCGGTGGTAGAGTTCAGCCGCGGACGCAAGGTAGCCGGGGAACAGTACGCAATAAGGACGCCTGGCGGCCCCGGATATGGCCGCGACAATGATGTCGGGACTTGCGCCGTCGGCGGTTATTACAGGCTTTACATTGCGGAAAAGGGCAAATGAAGACGCAAACTGCTGCCGCCGGATCCGTTCTTTACCGTACAGTTCTATAAAGAGGACGTCGGTGACAACCAGTACCGGGGGCCGGCTGTTAAAAACCAGCGCCCCTATAGCCAGGGCGATAAAAATCCCCGCGGACACTGCCAACGGTTTTTTATGCTTCAATATGAAAGCCAATATACGAGCCGATATGAGCTTTAATATAGGTTTCAATGCGGTAAGTTTTATTATAAGCTTCAATATGGGTTTCATTATACTTGACCAAAGCCTTAATAAACAATAGTATATATATCTATAGAAGAAAACCATCTTTAATAAGGAGCGTTTTATGACCAGTTATAAGGAACTAGGCTTGGTGAACACCAAGAAACTGTTTGAAAAGGCAGTAAGCGGCGGATACGCTATCCCGGCGTACAATTTCAATAATATGGAACAGTTACAGTCCATCATCCAGGCCTGCGTGGAAACCAAATCCCCGGTTATCCTGCAGGTATCCTCAGGAGCGCGTAAATACGCCAACCAGAACATACTGAAGAACATGGCGAAAGGCGCTACAGAATACGCCCATGAACTGGGTTATGACATCCCCGTCGTACTGCACCTGGATCACGGCAGCAGTTTCGAGCTGTGCAAAGACTGCATCGAATCCGGGTTTTCCTCGGTTATGATCGACGGCTCCCATCTGCCCTACGACGAGAACGTGGCTTTGACCAAAAAGGTCTGCGAATTTGCCCATTCCCAGAAAGATTATGTAACGGTTGAAGGCGAGCTTGGGCAGCTTGCCGGCGTGGAAGACGACGTGTCATCCGAGCACAGCCATTATACCCAGCCGGGCGAAGTAATTGATTTTGTCAACAAGACCAAGGTTGACTCGCTCGCCATATCCATCGGCACCAGCCACGGCCGCATGAAATTCAAACCGGAACAATGCACAAGAACCCCCGACGGCATACTGATCCCCCCCCCGCTTCGCTTT
>Ga0268262_10004783_pt1 | contig 13775 bp, 11 predicted proteins | sample TergutNc150P3_FD_190354 | JGI IMG/M metagenome (GOLD analysis project Ga0268262, IMG submission 190354) | Nasutitermes corniger P3 segment gut microbial community from laboratory colony in Florida, USA - Nc150 P3 (SPAdes) (version 2) | ecosystem: Host-associated > Arthropoda: Insects >... | reverse complement strand
GTGAATTATCGGTGTATTTAAATCGTGCCATAATCTGTTCTCTCTAAATATGCTCTGCTTTTTATGCAAATTATTTTTCAATCCTGACAAATTTTATTTTTTCAACAGTCTCTTTAATGTTTTTCTACGGCTTATGCCTGAAAACATGAGTCTTTATCATACGCAAATTCATTGTCTGATGATTTTGCAAATCCACACACAGTCATTTGCGCAGGCAAAATATCTTTGGTCCATACAGCGCCTATTGTTTGCAAAGTTGCTTAATACTTAAATTTCTTCGAAAGTTTAAAGAAAAAATGATTTATATCTATATAATAATCTTTCATGTTTGTCGATTGAGGATCCATAGTACCGCTCCACCCGTAATATTGTCCTGAGTAGATCAAGAAAAAAGATCTTTTATAAATATATTTATTATTAACGCTCGGATATTCTTTTTCATAATAAATATAATTCCTCTTAATCGAATCGTAAGCATAACCCACTCGCCGATAGCAACTTCCCGACTTTTCAATTCCACCTAAAGTACATATAAATTCTTTATCAATTTTTGTTACGCAATATATTTCTTCATCATCTTGAATCAATTGCGCGCCTGCTATCTGTCTAATAAAAGAGGATGGCGCTGATATAACCGGAGTATAGCAAAGAATAGAAAAGATTACTATTAGTATAATCACTATCTTTTTATTCTCTGTGAATATTCCTCCTTTACTTGTTGGAATTTCTATCTCTGGGAATGTTCTACTTTTAATTAATAGTATAACGAAAAGACTTTTACTTAATAGTATAATGAAAAAAATATTAATAAGAACATATGCAAGTCCTATAGAAAAATCAATAAATGCGCCGTCGGGATATGGGAAACCCTCAACTTTATCTAAAGAATCAAAATATTTTATTATAATCAACAGGTTGAATAATACAAATAACTCAGGAAAATTTGGATAATATCTATAGAAAATATAACATAATAGCAGAATTAGAATCGGATAATAGAACCAATCAATAAAATCTCCATGGGAAATAACACCTGTAAATGCCCATATATTTAAGGCAATCATACATATTGTTATTATTATTATTATTATTTTTTTTTTTTGCCAATTTCCATTTGCACAACCGGTGTTTACATCACGCAAGAGATTAATTAATATTTTTTTGTTGATTAGGAGTTATCGGGCGGCAAGCTGCCGCCCATGTAATCTCTATTTGCCAAGCATATTCTTTTTTAATGTATCATTAATAGGCTTAGATGAAATGAATATTCCAAAGAATGCCTTCTTTGTCGGAAGTCCCTTTAACGTACCTAATGTCTTAGCCTGTCCGCCCTTTGGAGTAAAGACAACAGAAAAACCCTTCGCAGGATCATAGCGGTGAGAAACAGTATCGCCGTCTGCTATTGCTATATCATTAAAGAGGTTAATATAATTCTGTTTATCCGAACAAGGATATCCGGCTTCAGCAGATTTGTCAAATGCTCCTCCTATACTCTCAAGAAATCTCTCCTTTGTTATCAAACCTGATGTAATAAGTATATCTATTGCCATTGGTTTATCGGCATTAAGTATGTCGGTATCAGAGGCGCCTTTAAGTTCTTCAGGAACATATAGCGTTGCCATATATACTTTCATCATATACTTTGTTCTTGTACCTGAACCGTTTTTTACCAGATCTGTGTTGCCGACCTTATAAGAAAAAGCGGGCAAGCAGATAAGCAATGTAAGCATTGAAGCCAATGAAAATTTAAGAAGTAATTGTAATCTCTTCATAGAATTGAAATCCTCCTGTTTATTTTTTATTTTTATTTAAGTAGAGCGAATAATATCTACATGAAAAAATATTATCATTAAGGATATTAATGCTGTATTTAAAATTGTCAAGTATATATGAAAAAGAAAAAATTAAAAAAGAAAAAATAATTATTTGTATTTTAATGTTCATTCTATAATAAAAAATAACCTTAATCTCTACAAATAAAATTAACCAAAACCTTGCGGAATTTTCATAAAAACAGACAGCCAAAAAGTTATGTAAAAAATAATTATATGAATTGACTTATCTGATAAAATATGGGAATAAGATATATAATAAACTATTAAACGGAAGGATAAATATGAATTATTCAACAATTCAAACAGAAATACTTGAAAAAGGAATAATGCAGCTAACTTTAAACAGACCGGAAAGCTATAATGCAGTAACTCACCTGATGATGGAGGAGTTAGAGCATTTCTGGAGGGAGAGGTTGTATGATCTTGATACCACGATTGTTATATTAAAGGGAAACGGAGAAAAAGGCTTTTGCGCCGGACTTGACATGAAGGAGACTATGGAGAGAGCCCCTAAAATGGTCACAGAGGAATTTTACAGATTTCAGGCAAGATTAGCAAGAATTAATCTCCACATGAGAAGAGCTCCGCAGCCTATAATAGTAGAGGTCCATGGCGCAGCAGCAGGACAAGGATTTAGCTTTGTACTCTCATCAGATATTAGAATTATAAGCCCTGATGCTAAATTCAGCGCAGCATATATTAATATCGGTTTAGGCGGAGCCGACATGGCATGCAGTTATCTCCTGCCGAGAATGATAGGCGCAGGACGCGCATATGAGTTTATGTACACGGGAAAATTTATGACATCCGAAGAGGCTTGGAATCTTGGTCTTGTTACAAGAGTTGTCGAAAGAGAAAAGCTGCATGACACGGCAATGGAATTTGCAAAGATTATGATGACAAAAAATCCAATGGGACTGCGCCTGACAAAAGAAGCAATAAACATGAATCTTGATGCCGGCGGCATGGAACAGGCTATTAGCATGGAGGATAGAAACCAAACACTCCTTGCGCTTGGCGTCAGCTTAAAGATGAATAAAATTAAGTAATAATTTAAAAGGGGCTGCCTGATAAGTTACACGTAGTCAATTAGTTACATATTACGTCATCGCGAGCCGTGTTTTAAATTCGTTAGTAAGACAATGTAAACTCGGCGTGGCGATCCAGTGGTAAAAATTAAGACTCTGGATTGCCACGCGCAGGGTACATTGTCTATACTCAAACATAGTTGAAGCGCTCGCAATGACGCAGGTATGTACTTATCGTTTACTCTTGTTACTTTTCAAACAGCCCCTTTTATAATCAGAGTTCTACTATATAAATAATTCTCTATTTTAACATATTTCCAATGTTTGTATTAGCGCTTTTGGCTTCTTTAATTATGCGTTCAATAGTCTCTTTAACTGTCGGTATATCATGTATCAATCCGCAGCACTGCCCTATTAACTGAACACCCTTAACATCATAATCTCCGGCTTCGGTAGCAGCTTTGATTTTATCGAACGCAGTAGCCATTTGAGCAAGAGTAATCATTTTGCCCGGCTGCGCTAACATGCCAAGCATGATTTTCATTACAGGCAGATCAAGAGCTTTAGCAATCCTTGGTCCGACTATTGCAGCCTTGAAAAGATTCATGCCTGCCTTAATAGATTTTTCCGAGGACTTCGATTTAAGCACGCGGCACCATAATCCGTCAAAGCGATTAGAATAGAGAGTATCTTCTACGTCTGCATCAAGATGCGCCTGTTTTGTCCTTGGATGAACAGGACTCTCCTTAGTTGTAGCAAGCCTTGTACCCATTGCAACTCCATCTGCTCCAAGAGCAAGAGCTGCTGCAAATCCCTGACCTGTACTAAATCCGCCTGCAGCAACAATCGGCACATCTACCTTCTCTCTTATAAACGGGATAAGGCACAGGTTTGCAACCTTTCCTCCGTGCGCTGCCGCTTCATAACCTGTTACCTGAAGCGCATCAACGCCGCCCTTAACTGCAGCAAGGGCGTGTTTTTCATTAACAACAGTCTGTATCACCTTCCCGCCATATTTATGTACTCTCTTTACTATAGCATCCGGTTTACCAAGGGACACATTTATTACAGGCACCTTCATATCAATAAGCACTTCCAGATTTTCTTTTGCGCCCGGCATAAGAAGTGTTGCTCCTGCGCCAAATGGTTTCTTTGTAAGCTCTCTTATCTTTTTTATTGATGCCTCTGTCTCCTTTGTAGAAAGGGGACCGGTTGCAAGCCACCCAATTCCGCCTGCATTACATACGGCAGCAACAAGTTCAGGCGTACTTATCCAGCTCATACCCGGAAGCACTATCGGATACTTAATACCAAATAGTTCGGTTATTCTTGTTTTCATCGTTTATACTCCTTTTTTATTCAAATTCGTTTTTTAAAAACTCAATTGCCTCTTTGCACCATTCAATACGCCCTGTTTCAAAACTTATGCCGCTCCGCAAGTTCAGGTAACGGTATTTCCCTTTTTCCGACAGAGACTTAATATCCGAAAAAAATCTTTTTTCAAAGTCGCGAAATAATTCTAACCGCTCTTCATGAATTTTTTTCAGCTCTTCAAGCTCTTCAAGCAGAATATTAACAGGTACCAGGTAACCTACATACATCTTGATGAGCATATCTTCTTTTATCGGAGTCGGCTTTGACGGAAGCGCAATCCAGTCTATAAGGTGCCGGCGGCCTTCATTGGTAACAGTATAAATTTTCTTGTCAGGTTTATCTCTCTGCTTAACAAGCTCAGACGTAACCATTTCATCTGTTTCAAGCTTTGCCAACTCCCTGTAAATCTGTTGATGAGTTGTTTTCCAATAAAAACCGATAGAACTATTAAACTCCTTTGCAAGATCATATCCGCTGCAAGGCTTTCCTTTTCCGACAAGTGTTGCAAGGATTGAATGAGATAAAGCCATATCTATTTAGTCATAGAGCATCTGCAATTGCCGAATGCCCCGCCTCTATATATTTAAATCATCTGTTTATTCAACTTGTTGCATATAAATGCACAACCAAATAATGTCAAGGAATATTTTTTTAATATTATACTGTATATATTTGCAATTAATCCACTAACTATTTTGTAAGCATAAAATTTATCAAAACAGCGTAATCTTAGCATAGAAATCCGTAAAAAACTCACAAATAGATCAATGGTAAAAATATGTGAAGCGGATTCATCCCTTTTCGTTTAAAATCATCCCTGCCAATTACAGTTATTACCGCAAGATGTTATGAAAAAAATTTATTGCTGGACTAAAAAACAATATTTGATATAATAAGATTATTAACGATTTTGTATATATGATACTAAACTTAAGCATTAAATAATTATTGCAGTAACTTATAGAAGAGGAATAGATTATGTTCTCGGCAATCCTGTATATTGTTTTTGCGCTCATGTCAATAGCAATAGTAATATACTTAACATATAGATTCAGATTAAACCCATTTTATATATTAGTTCCGGTCTCATTAATTCTCAGTATGATTATAGGGACATCACCGGCAAACACCATCTCTACAGTAAAAGATGCCTTTGCCAGAATAGCAGGGAATTATGCCATATTGATTATCGCCGCTACTGCAATTGTAACTATAATGGAAAAGACCGGCGGATCCATCTCTATTGCTAATACTATTATTCAGTTTGTCGGCAAAAAAAAATCCCCAGCCGTTATAACAGCTGTTGGGAGCGCCCTATCTGCATGCTCTCCATCTGAAGCAGGATTTATTATCTTTGCGCCTTTAACAAAATTTATAGAAAAAAAATCCAAAAGAAAGCTTGGAGTCATCACCATTGCATTGGCAACAGGCATCTACACAGTCCATGCCATGATCCCGCCCTCATTCGGTCCGCTTACAGCAGCAGGTAAGTTAAATGCAGATATTTGGAGTTTTTTCTTAATAGCAATTATAGCCTCAGGTTTAGGAATCACTGCATCATATTTTTGGTGTAAATTCTTTATATCTGCGGATACTAATATTACAGACCAATTTTCATACAGAAAATATGATTTAGACAGAGATATACCCTCCTTTAGAATTTCAATTCTACCAATTGTTGTTCCAATACTGTTAATTACAATGCGCTCTCTTTCAGTAGCTCCATCTAAACCATTTGGAAGCGGAAAAATAGCTGCTTTCTTTGAGTTTTCCGGTGATCCATCCGTAGCAATGCTTATTGGACTTCTCACATCACTCCTGTTATTGAAAAGAACGGATTTTGGCAAACCTTTTACAAACTGGATGGCTGAGAGCATTGAGAAATCATCTAAGTTGATTATTATAGCATGTTCTGCTGTTGTACTTGCAGATGTTCTTACATTACCATCATTGGCAAAGACTATCTATGATAATTTTATATTTACAGGGATAGGCTTGCTCCTGCCCTTCTTAATCTCAGCAGCTATAAAGATAATCAGCGGATCGCCTGTTACAGCCATTATTACAGCATCTACAATCTCCGCTGCTTTTATACAGTCCGCCGGTTTATCCCCTCTATTCACTCTGGGAGCTGTTGCTGCCGGCTCAGTGATTGCATCACACGCAAACGATCCCTATTTTTGGGTTGTATCTCAGCACAGTGATTTTAATACCGATGATTTATACAAATATTTTACGACATCAACTATAATTGCGAGTATAGCATCATTTATAACCATATGGCTCATGTCATTAATCTTTTAAAAAAATAAATTAAGACTCATACTCAAATTCTGTCACTTTTCAATAATCGCATCATATTTTGCATCTTTATAAGGAGATTGATTGACCATCTTTTTAAAATTATATAATGTGTTATAAGGAATATCAACGAGCGCGATATTGACAAGCGTCTCAGGCACAGAGCCGCCGAGTTCGGAATGCGCCCTATAGGTAACTCTTAATCTGCCATTGCCAAGAGGTTCAATCATCCAATAGCCATTTAATTTTGTCATCCTTACCTTTTTAGAGTTTACAGGAATATACTCCGGCAAACCTGTTAATGTTATTGTCACAACCGCTGTTTTTTTATCTTGAGATATAACAGATTTTACAGCAATATCCCTATCATCAACAGGCCATGGAGAAGAGGTTACATTATATGTTATCCGCTCATAGTCATTCTTTTTATATAGAATTTTTGCCTCACTGCAGCGATACATCCACCGTGTATATGAACCTGTATCATCTAAAAGCGCAAGGATTGAAGATATACTGCCCTGTACCTCTGTTACGGCTTTAAACTCCTTTATTGCAGAACCTGATACAGGTCTAACAAAAACTTCAATCGCGTTAGAACTCTTCACTCTCTCCCATTGGCTTGCTGCTATTGAAGGCAAAATTATTGAGGGCAAAATTACTGCCGATAAAATAAATAACACCGGTACGGATACTTTTTTAATTTGCATTGATATGTCCTTAATTTGGATTAACTTAATTTATTAATTAATTATTTATTTATTCCCCAAAAACCGGTTATAAGGTTTTACTTTCATACTTTGGCTTTCGAAGCCCCAGGTCAACCATAACGCCGTAAGTCAATGCTAAACGAAGGTTCTTTAAAAAAACTTCTTTACCTTTGTCGTCCATAGAATTATTTTTAGTTCTCCCTTCCCATAAATATTCTGTTTTTAACAAAACATGCTCTGTTGACGGATTTTCGTTAAATGCCTTAACAATTGCATCTCTAAACTTATGCATAAAATCAAAATGATCATCTATCGTAAAATTAATATCTTTTTCACCTGTGAGCATACCAAAATGGCATAAACCTACAATTTCCGGTTTCATGTTTTTTATTTTACCCATACTGCTAATGTAATCATCAAACTTAAAATTCGGCGGCATGGATGTCGGCGTAGAGAGTATTCTGTCATCGGTATAAACCGTGCCTATTGCCTCTCCGGCAAATGTAAAAATTGTTCTGTCATTACATATAACAGACGGCGAACAGTGATCCGGCGAATGACCCGGTGTGTGGATCAGCTTTATCCTTGCTCCGTCTGAAAATTCAATCGGAAGAAAATCATCAAATTCAACAATATGAAAAGCCTCATCAGGTATATAATCCATTGTGCCTACAAAATTACCGAATGTAGTCCTTGCGCCGGTTAAATGTCCCTCTGCATTTTGAAGATTCTTTTTTGTTATACTGTTTGTATATATTCTGAAATTTTTATTTATATCTTTCATCCTTTTCCATAACTCGGAACTTCCTCCGCCATGGTCAAAATGGTAATGGCTCAAAACAATCCCTTCAAGATTCTCTAAAGATATGCCATGCCTTACAAGCGAGTTAAGTACCGCATCAACACAGTTAGACGTTCCTATATCCATAAGTAACGATTTCTTTCCGTCACTATAACAGAATACGCTTGTTACATTATTTGAATTAAACTGCATTGTATCAATAAGGTAGATGTTCCCATACCTGCCCTCTCTCTGTTCTAAAGCCATTTATAGACCTCTCTTAATATAAAAATTTTTATATATATTTTACAATAATTATTGCATAAAAATATACTGTAATAACACAAACATTAATCCCTCAAATCTCCTTATTACACATACTTTCTCATTCCAGATTAAAACCAACTGCCGATTCATTTTTACATTCTCGCTTTAAATTTTTCAACTTTTTTTATTATATGAGCGCCATGTTGATTCCACTTTGTAAAGATGCAATGCGGCTTTAATTCGATCTATCCTTACAGAGATCTAAACACCTCTTTGCTTTTACCTCACACTTATCAGAACATACATAAGGACTCTTAATCTCAGAGCTGCCAAAGTCGTATGAAAAACCAAAGGTGTTATATCCGCCGCAGGATTCAATGCAGTCACGTCTTGCATATTCACAAACCTCTTCGCACTTTGTATAATCTGCAATATTAACGCCGGAGCATGATATTGATATTATAATAATGCAAAAAAACAGCATACTCCAAGTGATGTATAAGTGATTTAAAAGTGCCTTCATCATAATAAACACCTGCATTATTTGTATATATCCTCCATATTCAGTATAAAACCATAATTTGTAAATTTATTAAATTATATTTTGTAAATTTACGACAATTTCATAGTATGTTTATATTTATTTTATAATTGACTAAAAAGGCTAATTATTAAATAGTTATATTAAATAATTAATGCAGGAGAACCAGATGGAGTGGTTTGAGCAAAAGAACAGACAGATGAAACTCTTAATGGTTTATGCTTTATGCATACTTTTCCATCCGATTTTTATGTTTGGAATATTTATTTTATCAATTAGCGGAAAGCGGCCATTAATGCTGATTATTTTACTCCTTGCATGCGTGCTTATAATCTGCTCAATAGCTATTTTAAGTTATTATATTCTTTTAAAAATGTTTATACAATTATTTGATGAAGATATAGAAGATGAAGATGGGAAAAATGAAATTATAGTAGATGAAGACAGCGCAAATTTAACAAATAAACTGCCTATTATTGGATGTTCCATATTATTAGCTGCAACAACTATAACCTCTATTATATATCCAATAATATATTATAAATATGATATGATTTTTACAATTAGTCAAGTTGCTTTCTTTTCCATTATTGGTATATTGTTATCTATTGCAATAACACTTGCACTCTATGCTGTAATAAAAATGATACTGTATCCATTAAAAGATATTACAGGCTTCCAACCGCTTACTGTCTCAGGAAAACTGCTTACTCCGATTTTAGCCTTTACAACAATAATAATACTTATAGCACAAGCATCCATATACAGAATCAGTGTAAAAAGAGTAATTGATCGTTATGATGAAGTAACCACCTATGAGCTTCGAGAGATTAAAGGAGAATTTGATTATTTATTTAATTCTATAACCACCGAATTATCTTCATATTTAAATTTAATATCCCCAAGCAGGATGCCGGCACAAGAAGCATTTAATAATATGGATTATCTTTTTAAAAACAGAATTAACAAAGATATTGAAATACTTTTGATTGTAAATAGTGAAAGGATAGGCTATACCAATACAAAACAAGCCGTTGATCTTTCCGGTAGAAAATATGTCCATGAGATGTTCAGTAAAAATTCAATAATATGGTCAGATCTTATTATAAGCAAAATTACAGGCGAGAATGCGATTGTATGCGCAGTACCGACTTTAGCAAAAGGTGTTGCAAACTCAGGCATAGTAGCTCAGATAAATATAAAATCAACAACAGATTTTATTGATAAAAAAAATGTCGATAATAAGGGAAGGAGATATGTCCTGATAGACAGTATAGGCAAAATAATCTACCATCAAGATCAGAGACTCATTGGAAAAATTATTGGCAAAGATGTCACTGATGATAATAATCAAAATATGACCGAGTACATTTTAAGTAAATCTGAAGATTTTCACAGCTATAGAATTGGCGGAGAGAATGTACTCATGAAAAAATCTCAAATAGCCAGTACAAGCCATCAAATATTACAAATAAACAGTTTAACGATTCTTCTTGACACCATCAACGCAACAATAAGAAGCATCCTGATTGCGGTACTTGCTGTAATAACTACCGTAAGCGCAGTAGTATATAAAATCGGAGTAACCTTTTCAAAACCTATACATCTTACAGCGAGAATACTGGAAAGACTCTCTGAGGGTAACCTTGCAAATCAAAAACTTGACGAAACATATGATGAATTTGGTAATATGATTCATAATCTAAACATATTCCAGGATAAAATAAAAGAGGTAATTGACTCGGCAATGGTCTCGTCAAACAGTCTTGCAGTATCAGCAGAAGAGATGGCTTCAACAAGCTCCAGCCTGGCAGAGAGCGCGCAAAATCAGGCTGCTGCCGTAGAAGAAGCTACAGCTTCACTTGAAGAAATGTCTGCATCTAATGAATCAATTGCAGACAGTTCAAAAATACAATCCGAACATTCAAAAAGCACATATAAGGCTATGGAAGAATTAGGTAACATTATCCGGTTAGTACATAATGACGCCACAAGCGCTCTTAATGCGGCAAATATTACGGCGGTTGAGGCTTCGAAAGGGAGCAGCCTTATGCAGAATACCATAGATGGTATGAAAAGTATAGAAGAGAACTCGCAGAAAATCGCTGAAATGGTTACATTGATCAGGGATATATCAGATCAGGTTAACCTTCTGGCGCTTAATGCTGCAATTGAGGCAGCTCGCGCAGGAGAAGAGGGAAAGGGCTTTGCTGTTGTTGCAGATGAAATCGGTAAATTAGCCGAACAGACTGCCGATTCTGCAAAAACTATTACTAACCTTGTCTCTAATGGAGTTTCAGCAGCAGAACAGGGTATAGTTGATATTGATGAAACATCAAATGCCTTGACTCATATTGTAACATACATAACAAATACAAAAGAGCTTGTACAAAAAATAGCAAATTTTACGGATACGCAGGAAAAATCGAGTAAACAGGTACTTTCTGCAACAGGTCAGGTAATGGAGATGTCTGATAATATTTCCAAATCAACAAATGAACAGACTATTACGCACATGGAAATATCCAAAACAATGGACCAGATAAATCAACAGACTCAATCTCAAGCTACCGGAGCAGAGCAGATAGCCGCAGCAGCTGATGATATAAGCATAAAAGCGGAAAACATGAGAAGCGTTTTAAGCTTTTTTAAGACGAGTTAAGAATTGCTACAGTCTTCCCTTAACAAATAAAGAATAAAGATGCATATAAAAAAAATAATAGAAAACAACAAAATCTCATTCAGTTATTAAATTAAATTAAATTAAATTAAATTATACAAATTTATAATAATTTCCAAATATTTTTATATTTATTTTGTAATTGACGGAAAACATAAAATTTGTTATATTGTTATATTTATTTTATATAGTATATTTAGAGGCAATATATGAAATGGTTTGTGCAATGGTTTTCACAATGGTTTTCACAAAAAAGCATGAAGTCTAGGATATTAATAGTTTATCTTACAGCCGTAATTGCCCATCCACTTTTAATGTTTACTTTATTTTATATTTCAATTGACGCCAAACGACCATTGGTATTTTCACTCATCGTTATTACAATGGAAATAATACTTGGCTTAACTGCTATTTTAATTTATTATCTCATAATAAAGAGACTTGAGCCATTATTGGATGAATATATAGTAGATGAAGAAAACGCTGATTTAGCAAATAAACTGCCTTTTATTGGGAGTATAATAATATTAGTTGACTTGCTTCTGTCCTCTTTTATAGCCCCCATATTATATTACAAATTCGGCTTAATATTTACCGGCATCCAAATTGTATTCTTTATACTTATAGGCTTATTTTCGACAGTTATAGTATTACTCTTCTACAATGACAGAATTAAATTCGTATTGTATCCGTTAGCAGAAATTACAGATTTTAAACCTCTTAGTATATCAGAAAAAATGCTTAGCCCTATTATAACCTTTATAACAATAATACTGCTAATACTGCAAATGGTAATATACCGAGTAACTGTAAAATATACAACAGATAACTATAACGAATTAACCAATACTGAACTTAAGTCGGCTCAAGAGAACTTCGACCACACATTTAATTCCATAATTATCGAATTATCTTCATATTTGCATATATTAAATCCAAATAAAATGACTCCTCAGGAATCATTAGATATGGCGGAAAATATTTTTAAAAACAGATCTAACAAAACTATAGATATGCTCCTTTTTTTTAATAAAATGGGCGCAGGCTATACAAACACAAAGGATATAATCGATATTTCAAACAGAAAATATATACACGATCTACGAAATTCAAATTCAATCGCATGGTCGGATATCATTATAAACAAAGTAACAGGCAAGAATGGGATTCTGTGTGCAGTACCCCGTTTGGTTAATGGAGTTGCAGACTCAGGTATCGTAGCTCAGATCGACATTAATTCAATAATTGATTCTATTGATCGTAAGAGCATTAACCAGCAAGAGAGACCATATATCCTAATAAACAAAAACGGCCAGATAATCTACCACAGAAATGACAGACTAATCGGAAAATTTTTTGGCAGAGATATTGTCGATGATAACGGCGCAAATTTAACAAATTACATTTTAGGCAAATCCGAAGACTTCCATAGATTTAAAATCGGAGGAGAGAATTTACTCTTGAAGCAGATCTCTATTAACAGTACAGGTCATAAAATATTACAACTGAGTAAGTTAGAGACTTTTATGAACACTATCAATTCAACAATAGAAATCATACTTATCGCTTTTATTGCGATAATAACTATAGTCAGCACAATAGTATTTAAAATCGGAATGTCTGTTTCTGCTCCTATAAAGGACACGATTGAAATATTTAAACAACTCACTGACGGTTACATCACAGAGCAAGAGTTTGATGAAATGGCTGACGAGATGGGCACTATGATTCATAGCCTGAACATATTCAAAATTAAGATGAAAGAGGTTATTGATGCTACAATGGCATCGTCAAACAGTCTTGCAGTATCAGCAGAAGAGATGGCTTCAACAAGCGCCAGTTTGGCAGAGAGCGCGCAAAATCAGGCTGCTGCCGTAGAAGAAGCTACAGCTTCACTTGAAGAGATGTCTGCATCTAATGAATCAATTTCAAACAGTTCAAAAATACAATCAGAACATTCAAAGAACACATATAAGGCTATGGAAGAATTAGGTAACATTATACAGTTAGTACATAATGACGCTACAAGCGCTCTTAATGCGGCAAATATTACGGCGGTTGAGGCTTCGAAAGGAAGCAGCCTTATGCAGAATACCATAAAAGGTATGAAAAGTATAGAAGAGAACTCGCAGAGAATCGCTGAAATGGTTACATTGATCAGGGATATATCAGATCAGGTTAACCTTCTGGCGCTTAATGCTGCAATTGAGGCAGCTCGCGCAGGAGAAGAGGGAAAGGGCTTTGCTGTTGTTGCAGATGAA
>Ga0268262_10004782_pt1 | contig 13775 bp, 15 predicted proteins | sample TergutNc150P3_FD_190354 | JGI IMG/M metagenome (GOLD analysis project Ga0268262, IMG submission 190354) | Nasutitermes corniger P3 segment gut microbial community from laboratory colony in Florida, USA - Nc150 P3 (SPAdes) (version 2) | ecosystem: Host-associated > Arthropoda: Insects >... | reverse complement strand
AAATGTCCTCTCAAACATGATGTTTGTCGTGAGGCGCGTTCTGATGGAATACGTTTGGCTTTGCGCGGTAATGACTAATTCGGAAAGAACACTGACTAGAATGCTTTCAAAGCAGAATCGGGATCACGCCCCGCCATCGCTTTTTGATTAGGGGGCTTGACTTTGGAACGGGGAGAAAAAACGCTGTTTTCTCTACTCGTTTGCTGGTTTTTCTAAAAATTATTTTTTTAACGGACAACAGTGGCATTTACTATATTATGCAATATGCGTATCGTTCTTTTATTTTGCGTTTTATTGGTTTTCGCCTGTGGCGAAGTTGGAATGGAAATTACGGGTGAAGAGCAGGAGCTTTATCAAAATCATCGGTTGCTCAAGGCATATTTTTACCATCCTGAAAGGGTACAGCAATATGCGGTATATGAGGGGATGGAAGTGGATTCTATGTACAGCAGCCTTAAAGATTATTTAAAAGGACATAGATACACCAGATATTTTGAACCGGCAAAAGCAGATGATATGCTAGATTATATTCAAAACAGCGAGCGTTATTATTCTTTTGGCTTTGAGCGAGTTTTAGTGATAGAAGATACATTGGATAGGAGCAGAGATACCCTGGTTGTTACGGCAGTTTATCCTACTTCACCAGCTGCTTCTGGGGGTCTTAAAAAGCGTGATAAACTTTTGTTTGCAAACGATGTTCCTTTAACTGGCGAAGATGCTAAACTCTATAGAGGCTCAGATACGCTTTTCAGCGCAAATACTGTTTTCAAGGTATTGCGGGGCGATAGCATTTTTACTTTGCAAGCTATGCAGAAAGCGCAGGTTTTAAGTTCCACTGTATTTTTAGATACTTTATATGGAGTGCCATTCATAAGTGTAACCGAATTTACCGCCAACACAAATAATCCGCAGGGTACTTATCAGGAGTTCAAAGATGCTTTGCAGGAAATTAGGGGTGCTAAAAGTGCTGTTATTGATTTGCGCGGCAATCCGGGTGGAAGCATTTACCATTGCACAAAAATGGCGGCAGAACTTTCTCCGCTAAACGAAGAAATGCTTTACGATATTTCGCATTTCCCGTATCACAACAAAAATGTTATAGATACAGCGCATTATTTTGCAAGAAATTTTTTAAATAAACCAGGCGATGGTGTTGAAATTAAATGGGTTATTATGATGGATGCTCGTTCTGCGAGTTGTTCCGAGCGTTTTGCGGCCATCCTTAAATCCACGCGTCCAGAAACCATTTTTGTTGGGCAAACAACTTATGGAAAGGGAATAGGTCAAAATTATATTAAAACCCCTTTAGGTGGGCTTGCAGGAATAACTTCCCTTCAATCTTATTACCCAAATGGCGAAACATTTCACGAAGTTGGCATTATTCCAACCATTTATGCAGAGCCACATAGCGATGAAATTTATGAGAAAACTTTGCAGGCCGTGCAGAGTTTTGGATTTGGGCTTGCAAAACGCTCCGCAGATTTAGGCATGGGTACCTTGCCACCTAAGCATACTTCTGGAAAAACCGACCTCGGAGCTTATGAACTACTTCATTAAGGGAAATAACTGCACATCCCTTATCGTTGCCTGATTTGTTAAAAGCATAACTAGGCGATCTATGCCAATGCCTACTCCTCCAGTTGGAGGCATTCCACATTCAATGGCGTGCAAAAAATTTTCATCCATAGGATGAGTTTCATCTTCGCCGCCGCGCCCGCGCTCAACCTGCTCTTCCAAAAGCTGCCTTTGCAAAACAGGGTCATTTAGCTCGCTATAAGCGTTGCCAATTTCCCAGCCATTTATATATGGCTCAAATTGCTCAATTAAATCCGGGTCGTTGCGGTGCGCTTTGCAAAGCGGCGCGCTTTCTTTTGGCATGTCTTTTATTATTGTGGGTTGAATGAGTTCGTGTTCGCAGGTTTCTTCAAAAAGTGCTAAAATGGCCCTGCCTCTAGCCCATGAGCCTTTCAATTCTATATGCCTTTTTTCAAGTTCGGTTTTAAGCTGCTCGTCTGAGAGGCTTTCAACAGAAATGCCAGCATATTTTTTAATTGCCTCGTAAAGAGTTAGGCGTTGCCAGGGAGTTTTGAAATCTATTTCCTTTCCCTGATATTCTATTTTGGTTGTTCCGTTTGCTGCTATGCAGGCTCTTTCGCAGATATTTTCAAAATGGAGCATCATATCGTTGTAGTCGCTGAATGCCTCGTAAAATTCAAGAGATGAAAATTCTGGGCTGTGGTTTTTGTCCATACCCTCGTTGCGGAAATTTTTTGTGAACTCAAAAACTTTTTCAAAGCCGCCAACTATGCAACGTTTGAGATAAAGCTCAGGTGCTATACGCAGATATAGGGTTATGCCTGCGGCATTGTGGTGCGTTTCAAAGGGACGTGCGTTTGCGCCGCCGTAAATTGGCTGGAGTGTGGGTGTTTCCACTTCTAAAAATCCCTTTTCCAGCATATATTCCCTTATGGATTGAATTATGCGCATTCTTTTGCGGAACACTTCCCTAACATTATCGTTTAGCGCAAGGTCTATATAACGTTCACGGTAGCGGGTTTCTATATCTTTGAACTCGTCAAAAATCACAACGTTGCCGTTTTCGTCACGTTTTTCTTTTGGAATGGGCAAGGGATAAATTGCCTTTGAAATAATTTCAATTTTTTTAGCTTGCAGGGTATATTCGCCGCTATTGGTTTTCATCACCACGCCGCTTGCGCCAACCCAGTCTCCTATATCCATGCTTTTAACAACTTCATATTCGGTTTCGCTGAGTTCGCTTGCAACTGCCAAAACCTGAAAGCGCCCCCAGGCATCTTTTAAGTGCATAAAGCACATTTTGCCCTTGCGGTTATAGCGCACAATGCGCCCTGCCCAAGAAACTTCTTGGTTGTTTGCTATGAACTCTTCCGCTTTTTCTTTTAATTCGCTTGAATTGTGAGACACTAAAAATTTATAAGGGTAAGGATTCAATCCCTGCTCTCGCATTTTTGCCAGCTTGCCCAGCCTAACTTTTACAAATTCGTTAATTTCCATTATCTAAATATACTAATTCTGAAATTGTCAAATTCCCAAATAAAATCTCAACATAATGGAAAATAAATTTTCATTGCGGTTTTTTATTGAGCTTTCTGCGAATAAATTCAAATCATCTCTTAAATCAAAGGAAATCCATGTCTTTAAATCGGTTTTAATAATGTTATTTTTTGTTGTTAAACGCAAATAGTCAAAATATGTTCCAAAGCGATAATTTTTCGCAGAAAAAACTCTGGCAAAAATTTGAAAACCAGCATAAAACTCCCTTTGCTCATTTTCCAAAACCGAACCGCGAAGCAAGTAGCCTAGCAAATAATCATTGAATATAATGTAAGTTTTACCCAAGCCGATATTCGTGGTTTTAAATCCATCCCAACCCGTTTCTAGAAGCCAAGCCCAGCCGGAAAAGCCTTGCGATGGGGTTTCTGAGCGGATGCGCACTGGCCATAATTCTTTGAGATTTGTTTTGCCATTGCTAAAATATAGGTTAAAAGTCAATAATTCTAAATTTATGAAATTTGAATAATAACCACCATAATCACTCACATCGTGTAAAAATAATCTGAAACGTAAATTCGCATAAAATTTTTCAAGAAATAACAACCCAATATCAAAACGGCTGTATTTGTGGGGGATTTGCATATCTTTTTGCGGTGTAAAATTTTCATCTTCTCTTTTATTGCCAGAAAAACTCAGCAATATGGGTTTTTCTATTTTGCCATTTTCGTTTAACAGCCTGATTAAATTTTGTGGGGTTAGCAAAACTGATGCTTCTTGAACGGAATCAAGAGTGCTTTTTAGCAAAATATAAATACCGTCTACGCAATTATTCGTGAAAAATTTATATGAATCGGCTTTTGCTTTCCAGGAATTTAAAGTGTCGTTGAATTTTGCAAGTTCCGTATTTGAAATTTTGAGTGGGTAAATAAATAGGTCGCGTTTTTCATTATCCACGTATTTATGAATTTTTTCATAAAATGGCGCAGTTTCATAATTTGCCACAAAGCCGCCATATATGCCTTTTGTTACGTAGCTAAATTTAGCGTCTCCTGTTTCTGCCACAAATTCTATAGTGTTCCATAAGGGGTATGGGAGCGAATCTGCTTGAAGAAGGAACACGTGCCCCAAAGCCGAAGCGGGATTTTGCTGATAGGGGGAAGTTAAAACGATAAAAAGCGTTGAATAAAAATTCAGCAAAAATATTACCAGCTATAGCGAATTTTCTATTTCATCGGCAAAAACTTCGGCATTGCCATTTGATTTTCTTATGGCTTTTTTAATCAAAAGCATAGATTCATCTTTGGGCATTCCTTCGCTTTCCAGAAGCAAAATTAGCGAATTTAAATGATCTCCTTTGCCCTTTTGATTATCCTTGACTATTTTGTCATAAGATTTTATTGCAAAATTCCTTATGGAACTATTTCCCTTTGCTTTTTCTTGAACTGCAGGAGCTGCTGGTTGCGGTGCCGGCTGCTGTGGAGGATATTGTTGAGGGGCAGCCTGCTGTGGAGCTGGTTGCTGCTGCTGCGGTACTTGCTGCTGCTGCTGCGGTACTTGCTGGTAAATGACCACTGGTTGTTGGCTAGGCTGCGGTTGATTATAGACAACAGTTTCTTTGTTACGGCCTTTGCTTGAAGCACTGCTTGAAGAACTGCTGGATGCGCCACCGCCTATGATAGCAGCTAGAACTAGAATTAGAATGAATTCCATAAAATCTCCTATGTAATTTTAAAACAAATATAATAAGCCAAATTCACTTTGAACAAGTGAAACATTCTTTTCCCTTTTACCAACGCTTGTTAAACCGATAGTATACCTGCAATCAATAACAAAATGCTTGCCTATATGCCAGCCGAGCCCAAATGGAATTCCAAAATCAAATGCTGCTCTATCGGGATATTTGCCGAGAATATCTTCTGCTTCGTTTGTTGCAAAAGGTATATCCAACTGAATTCCGGCTCCAAGGTAGAATACGGGACCTCCAAAGGGCATGAGTTGAAATATATCAACAATGCTTATGGCAAATTCAGTTATATCAACTCTCTCAGTTCCCATGTTTTTAGGAACTATTGCGGTAAGCGGTTGTCTATAAATCAAATTTAATTCTGGATGAAAGGTTATTAAACTTGTAATCGGAATGTTTGCCACCGCACCAACAGCAAAGCCAGGACCAACTTCGCCAATTCCGCCACTTTCAGTTAAAATGAAAGAAGAATTTAATGCAACTCTGCCTCCAAATCTTATTTCATTTTCCTGCTCCTGCGAGAAAGATGTTATAGCAAGCAACAAACTTGCCGTTAAGGGGAGAAAACGATTAATTTTCATAATATACTCCTTTTTAATAAAAATCTTGCTATAAATATAATAAATTTTCGTGAGAAAAGGCAAGAAAAAGTAGAAAAAAGCTTATTTTTTCATTTTATCCTTCTAAAAAACAAAATATATTGAAATTTTCCCAGCCTAACTTTCACAAATTCGTTTTGTGTTTGCATTTTAAATTTCCGCAAGTCTGGCTTCAATTTCTTTAATGCTTGGGAGTTCAGTCTTTAATTCCTTTGGCAAAGATGCCATAAGTTTATACTCTGCAAATATGGAACCAAGGTAATTGGTCAGCAGGTTGCTGACCAATTTTACCTGTTGGACACTGTTCAGCAAAATAACGCATATATTTTAGATTAGTAGTAGAAAATCCCTTCATATCAGGAAAAGCCGTTTTCAAATCTGCGGCAAGACGTTGAATGATTTTATCACCCCAATAATGCATCTGTTGTCGTTTTATAATATCCATACCGATTTTGTGATACAAGCGAATAAGTTCAGTATTCACAACCAACGCCGCACGAGCACGAGCAGCTTGAATTTGTTTTTTCAGTGATTCAAGCCATGAAGGATAATAGGTATCGCTTTTTCCTATTTTTTTAGTCTGCATTCGGGTAAAGTAGAATTTACTTTACTATATTATACTTCATTATGAAAGTCTGTACGCAGAACTTTGGGAAAGGTGCCCAGAAAATAGATGTCTATAAAAAATTAGGCGGTTATTCCAATATAAGTCGCCGACTTTTTGACTTGTCTCAGTTTGAACTTATAGATTTGGTTCAACGCTCAGGGCTTAGAGGCAGGGGCGGTGCTGGGTTCCCAACTGGAATGAAGTGGAGCTTTGTACCTAGAGGCGGCAAGCCCGTTTATATAGCGGTGAACGCAGACGAAGGCGAGCCGGGCACTTTCAAAGACCATTTTTTGATGAGAGAAGACCCACATCGCCTTGTTGAAGGCCTGCTCATAGCGGGTTGGGCTTTGGGTGCAAGAAATGCCTACATTTATGTTCGCGGTGAATTTTTGCCTGCTATAGAGGCTTTAACCGAGGCTATTAGAGAAGCATATAAAGCGGGTTTTTTAGGGAAAAATATAGGTGGAACAAAATACAGTTTAGATATTGCCGTGCATAGAGGCGCAGGCGCTTATGTTTGCGGCGAAGAAACAGCTCTCATAAACAGCTTGGAAGGGCAAAAAGGGCAACCTCGCCTTAAACCTCCATTCCCTGCGGTAAATGGTGCGTGGAATATGCCCACTTGCGTTAACAACGTTGAAACAATAATGGCATTGCCCTGGATTTTGGAACATGGACCAGAGGAATATCAAAAACTTGGAACACCCAAAGCTGGCGGCACAAAGGTTTTCTGCGTTTCGGGCGATGTTAAAAACCGCGGAGTTTATGAGGCAAGGCTTGGAATTCCCTTGATGGAATTATTGGAAAGCGAGGAATATTGCGGCGGCATAGTTGGCAATTTAAAAGGCTGCATACCGGGCGGCTCTTCAACCCAAGTTTTAACACCAGAAGAATGTAAAAAAGCAAATATGGACTACGAAAGCCTTGCCGCTATGGGAACAATGTTTGGCTCGGGCGCGGTAATGCCCTTTAACGATACCCACAGCATAGTTCAAATGCTAAATACGTTGGGCAAATTTTACTCGCACGAATCTTGCGGGCAATGCACCCCTTGCCGCGAAGGAACAGGATATGTTCAGCGCATAGTATCTTGCATTGCAAACGGTCAAGGCAAAGATGGAGATATTGAACTTTTGGATAGCCTTTGCAAAGGCTTTACAGGCACAACAGTTTGCCCGCTCGCAGCCGCACTTGCCGCTCCTGTGCAAAGCTACTTGCAAAAATTCCGTTCCGAATTTGAAGAGGCAATTTTAAGCAATCCCGAACACGCAAGCCCAAGGCTAAACGAAAACTACCGCCCAGAAGGATGGTGGGAAAATCAATAATGAAAAAGTTATTAGGATTTTTTGTTTTTTTGCTATTTGCTGTTGTAGGTCTCGGTGCGGGTAGCGTGTTTTACGCATACAAGCAATGGGAAAAAATCTCTCCCTTAAAAGAACCCGTGCTTTTGGAAATTCCCAGCGGTTATGGAGCAGAGCAAGTCGGTAGGTTGCTACAAAAAAACGGAGTGATTGAAAGCGCAAAATCTTTCAAATGGTGGTGCAGTTTTCACCCTGGCAGGGCAAATTTCAAAATAGGGTGGTATAAAATTCCCACAGGGCAAAACATAGAGAAACTTGTGGCTCTTTTGAGTTCCGGCAAAACCGCAAGCATAAGGGTTACCATTCCTGAGGGAAAGGCAACTTGGGAAGTGGTTGATATTTTGGCTAAACCTCTAAATTTAAACAACAAAAAACTGGATAGCTTAATGCACAGCACCGAATTTACAAAGTCTCTTGGCATAAAAGCAAAAGACTTGGAAGGCTATCTTTTCCCAAGTACTTATGATTTTCCTTATGCCATAGATGAGCAAGGTGCAATAAAAATTATGGTTCGCGAAAATTTAAAAATCCGTGACGAAATGCAAGCTAAAGACAGCCCAGTTTGGAATCAGCTAGGCGGCTGGCACGAGGTTTTAACAGTTGCAAGCCTTGTGGAAAAAGAAGCTGCCGTGCCCCAAGAGCAAGACCACGTTGCAGGTGTTTTTTTGAACCGTCTTAGAATAGGAATGTCCCTAGGTTCGTGCGCAACAGTTAGATTTATTTTTCGCAACCTAACAGGACCCATATATAAAAGCCAGCTCGAAAGCAACAATCCTTACAACACCCGCAGATTCACAGGTCTAATGCCAGGCCCCATATCAAACCCAGGCAAAGCGGCAATAGAGGCAACATTATTCCCAATGCAAACCACAGACCTATATTTTGTATCAAGAGACGATGGCTCAAGGGAACATTTTTTCAGCAAAAGCCTTTCCCAGCACAATTCATTTAAAGAAACTGCGGCAAAGAATAGGGGAGAGTGAAATTTACTATATTTATAGGATTAACAAAAACTGGAGTTTTTTATGCGGCGACTATTTGTTTCGGAAAAAGAGAATAAACGTTTCTTTGCGGAAGCATTAGAGCGTTTTCAGAAAAAGGATAATAGAGTACATAATTCTACTGCACGTAAAAATACCAAAGAGTCTCTATTTGTAGCCTTGCATAAAAACTATAAAAATTACAAAAACACTAAGGTAGATGGTGTAGGTATTGAAACTATATTTAAAAAATTGTTGAGTAATTAAAATGGAAATTAAAGATTATCCCAAATACGAAAAGATAAACGAAAGCCAGAAATTGAAAATGGCAGGAGAGTTTATTCATTATTTGGGTGATTTTCGTGAAAATTTATATTATTCATTTCGTTTTAGAGATTTAAGCAAAGAAGCCATAATGGATTTGGCTGAGGGTATGGTTTTTTAATATGAAAACGCCCCCCCCCCCCCCCCCCCCCCCTATTGTCTGAACCAGAATTCACAGAATTTAAAAATTTTCAGAATTTTCAATTTCACACACATAACGGAGAAACCTTATGAGAAACACTCTCTCTAAAATCGTATTAACTGCTTTTGCAGTGAATTTCACATTATCAATGGCTTTTGCCGCTGGCATACCAGGAAATTGCTCGGATGAGATTATAGCTCTTTCGAAAGGTAGTGGTTTTGATATGCAAGCATTTATGAGCAGTTTGCCGACTGCTGTGGCAAAAGCAAAATTGCAGGCAAAAGCTCCTTTTGGCAAACCGAAAGACAGCGATAAAACAGATATAGGCATGACCTTTGGCTGCCTTAAGGCTTTCCCCGAATATCCTAATGAAATTGCATCTTTGCTTAAAGATATAAGCTTGAAAACGGCTAGCGGTGTTGCAACAAATCAATTGTATGCAAATGAGCAGGAGATGCCGCCAGAACAGTATCAATATCAGCAAGCACAAGTATCTCAATATCCGCCACCGCAAGCGCAGTATCCATCTCCGCCAGTGCAACCTCAATATCCACCGCCACAAGTGTTTTATATATACGTGCCACAGCAGGTACAACAAACGCAATGCCAGCAAGCGGGACCCAAATATTTCACAGCGAGTGAAAGGTGGGGAACTTGGACATTAAATACCATATTTCCCGGTTTAGGTTCCGCTACAATTATGAAAGATTATTTAGGCATGAGTATTCAGATTGGTTTGACTACTCTTGGAATAATATCCATTTTGGGAGCTGATGATATTTGTAAGCCTGAATGGGAATCTCCTCCTCATGATAGGGTTTGCAAGAAAAATCCTATTTTTATCATCGGTGGTATTGGTTTGTTAAGTGCAAGTGCTATATTCAACATTATCCGTTCCTACTCCTATAATAAACTTCCAGATAATTATGCCTCAAGTAACCCCAATGGATTTAACTTAGCCGTTTTGCCCAGCCGACACGGAGAAATTATGCCATATCTGCTGTATAATAAAACTTTCTGAAACCCGCCAAAGTTGAACCCCTACCTATCCTGTAAATCCTCTAATCGGAAGAATCGGGGTTCAGACAAAATAAATCCAAACAAATTTTCTACATTCACGCACATATTAAATGCCAAAAATCCTTATAAAAACCCCTAAAGAAATTGAGCGCATAAGAGATTGCGGTGCGCTTGTTGCGGAAACTTTGGCAAAAGCGGGCGAAATGTGCAAACCTGGCGTTACTACGCAAGAGATAGATGACTTTGTGCGCGAATTTACGCTCAAAAATGGAGCCATACCTGCATGCCTCGGCTACAAAGGCTACCCAAAAAGCGTTTGCATAAGCGTCAATGATGTTGTAACTCACGGAATTCCAAATGGTTACGTTTTAAAAGACGGTGATATTGCGAATATAGACATCACATCTATTTTAAATGGCTACCACGCGGATTCAAGCGAAACGTTTTTTATTGGCAAGCCGGCAAAAAATGCTAGCGAGCTGGTTGCGGCTTCCCGCCAATGTTTATTTGAAGCCATAAAGGTTTGCGAACTTCCAAACGCTCAATTTAACGATATTGGGGCAATAATAAGCGGAATAACCGAAGAATATGGCTTTAGCGTTGTGCGTGACTACTGCGGGCACGGCATTGGCAGAGCCTTTCACGAAGAGCCGCAGGTTTTGCACTACCGCCAACGGTTTCCCGGACCAAAAATTGAGCAAGGCATGGTTTTTACCATTGAACCCATGATAAACGAAGGCTCTTACAAGGTAAAAACCCTTTCGGACGGCTGGACCTCGGTAACTGTGGATGGCAAGCTTTCTGCCCAATGGGAGCATACATTGGCAATCACTCCAAATGGAGCGGAAATTTTAACGCTAGCTAGGTAATTTTTATGCTTATTTGTTCAAAAAAATATAAAAAACATATAAATCCTATTGACAAACTAGGAATTAATTTCTATATTTCTAGGCAAAAAGGAGAATATCTTTATGGCAAGAGTTGAAAAAATCACTGACCTTATCGGGAATACACCGCTGGTTAAGGTCAATAAGCTCAATGACAGCGAGGCAACGGTGTATGTAAAGCTAGAAAGCTTTAACCCTCTGCATAGCGTTAAAGACCGCATTGCGCTTGCTATGATTGAAGCTGCCGAAAAAGATGGCAAATTGAAAGCGGGTACGGTTATCATTGAGCCTACCAGCGGCAATACAGGTATAGGGCTTGCTTATGTGGCTGCTGTAAAAGGTTACAGGATAATCCTTACTATGCCAGAAACCATGAGCATTGAACGCCGCAAACTGCTCAAAGCGCTCGGAGCCGAATTGGAGCTTACCGAGGGAGCTAAAGGCATGAAAGGCGCAATAGCCAAGGCAGAAGAACTAGCCAAAGCCACTCCTAACTCATTTGTTCCTCAGCAGTTCAATAACCCTGCTAATCCAGCTATCCACGAAAAAACCACAGGTCCCGAAATTTGGAATGATACCGAGGGAAAAGTGGATATTTTGATTGATGGAGTAGGAACAGGCGGAACTTTGGCAGGTGCTGGAAAATTCTTAAAATCGAAAAAGCCCGAAATAAAAATAATTGCTGTGGAACCTGCCGCATCGCCCGTGCTTTCGGGTGGGCAGCCTGGTCCGCACAAAATTCAAGGCATAGGAGCGGGTTTCCAACCCCAGGTTTACGATCCCTCCATCATAGACGAAATTTACAAAACCGATGAAATAAAAGCCGGAACAGCGGCAAGGAGGCTTGCGAAGGAAGAAGGCATCATTGCAGGCATTTCATCGGGTTCAGTTCTTGAAGCGGCATTGACAGTCGCCAAGAGGCCGGAAAACAAAGGCAAAACCATAGTTGCGGTTTTGCCAGACACCGGCGAGCGTTATCTATCAACATGGTTATGGGAGGAATAATATGACCACAGCATCAACAGAGTTAAACGCGCTTAGCAAGGCGCAAGCATATCAATTGGCGGACATCACCAAAACGCCGCCGCAATTTGGGGCTATCACACCGCGCTGGCTAACACGTTTCTTGGAATTCAAGGGATTGGATGCTGGTATTTACAGAGTAAACAAAGTGGTAGAAGGAGAAACACCGCTTGATGTTTTATGCTCGGCAGAAAAAAAGAGCACTGAAATACCCGAAGGATATGTTGAATATCAGCAAAAACCCAGAGAATATATCCTCAACTCCATATCCACTATTATAAATGTGGATACCGCTGTTCAGGATGTGTATTCCTCTCCTTATGACCAAACAAAAGAGCAACTCCATTTGGCTATTGAGAGTTTGCGCGAAAGGCAAGAGAGCCAGATTGTCAATAACGATGATTATGGCTTGCTGAAAAATGTTCCGAGCAGCCAAAAAATCGCTCCTAAAAATCGCTTAGGTTCCCCCATGCCCGATGATTTGGATGAACTGCTTTCAAAAGTGTGGAAAGACCCATCCTTTTTCTTAGCGCACCCAAGAGCCATTGCCGCTTTCCAGCGCGAATGCACACGCAGAGGCGTTCCTCCTACCACCATTTCTACTTTTGGTGGCACATTTATACAGTGGCGCGGCATTCCAGTTGTGCCAACGGATAAATTGTTTGTGGATGGCTTAAAAAATCCTAAAGGTCCCGGTGGCAAAACCAATATTCTGTTGGTACGCACAGGCGAAGCAAAACGCGGAGTTGTTGGCTTGCATCAAACAGGCTTGCAGAATGAACAGGGAAGAGGGCTTTCCGTTCGCTTCAAAGGAGTGGATAACAAAGGGCTTGCCTCTTATCTCTTGTCGCTGTACTGCTCTGCCGCAATCCTAGCCGATGATGCCATAGCCGTGCTTGAAGATGTGGAAGTAGGCAACTACTACGATTATCCTAATACTTTTAATTAAACTGTAATTACAATAAAAGCACTCCCGCAAGGGGGTGCTGTTTTTTATGAAAACAGGCATAGCATATTTTGGAGTGCGAAATCCCGAGTGGGTTCGCAAAGATATGCAGGCAATTAAAGAAGCGGGCTTTAATTATGTTCTGCACACATTTTCGGAAGAAGACCTGCAATACTATCCACAGACAATGAAAGATATAATAGCCCTTTCCAAAAAAGAGGGACTTGGAGTTTATGCAAACCCTTGGGGCGTAGGGCGCGTGTTTGGCGGGGAAGCTTATACCGAGCTTGCGGCAAGGAACTCAGGAATGGCGCAGGTTAGCAAGGATGGCAAAAAACTTGTTGCTGCCTGCCCCAACAGCCCGGAATTTCGCAGCTATATGAAGAAGTGGATAGAAGCGGTTTGCTCTTGCGACATAGAGACGGTATTCTGGGACGAGCCTCATTTTTATTTTGAAAAAAACAACCCTGCTCTGCAAGCTTGTTATTGCGAACATTGCTCCGGCACATCAAAACAGCAAAGTTTAATTTCCTTTTTGGCTTTTTTAACAGAAGAGGTTCACAAGCTCGGCAAAAGAAATTCCGTTTGCCTGCTGCCACCTTGGTTCCCAGCCGGTTTGGAAAATTGGGACGAAGTGGCGGAGCTTCCCTTTGTGGATGAAGTGGGAAGCGACCCGTATTGGGAAAAAGGGGATGCCTTGGAAAAAGTGCAGAAGTCATACAGCGAGGTTAGTTTGCGTATTGCGGATTTGGCAAAGAAGTACGGCAAGGAAGCCCAGATGTGGATAAAAAACTATCATATAGAAGCTGGCAGCGAGCATTTTATAACAGAAGCTACCCAGATAGCCTCCAGTGCAGGCATAAAAAACATTTTTGCCTGGTCATATCTGGGTTCTAAATATATGGACTTTTTGCGCTCCGAAAGCCCCGAAACGGTTTGGAAAACTCAAATTAAAGCATTTAGCTTGGCAAAAGCTTGGAGCCTAGGGTCTAGGGTCTAGGCTCTATTGGCATTTTACTATATTACCCCCATATATGAAAATATGGAGGTTATTGTGGAAACAGATAACGACATTCTTGCTGAATATATTGAGGAGTCTCGCGAACACC
>Ga0268262_10004781_pt1 | contig 13777 bp, 11 predicted proteins | sample TergutNc150P3_FD_190354 | JGI IMG/M metagenome (GOLD analysis project Ga0268262, IMG submission 190354) | Nasutitermes corniger P3 segment gut microbial community from laboratory colony in Florida, USA - Nc150 P3 (SPAdes) (version 2) | ecosystem: Host-associated > Arthropoda: Insects >... | reverse complement strand
AACCATCATAGCTTTATCGCCATTTTCAAGCATAACGTCAGTTTCAAGAAAAATATTATTAACTTTATCCTTAATACTGGAATTTCGATTTGCTTTGGGAAAATCAAGCCCAATCTCCGTAAATTTCTCACGCAATTTAGGAGCCATTGTATATTCAGTGAAATCGCCGAAAAGATTGATATAATTTCCAAGCCTTTCATTGAATTCCGCTTTGTCTTTCTTCCTCTCCTGTTCATATTCTTTATGGCTTTGGGCTACTTCTTGCAAAATAGCCCAAACGGACTCAAAACTGGGGGGATTGGCTGTTTGTACTGCTTCCATGTTTTAACCTCTATTTATAATATACCGCTTTTTGGCGGTTTTGGAAACAACCTTTTACCAACAAAAAATTATTTTGATTTAGGTGAACAGCGTTTGATATTTTCTTCAAATGCTTCTCTTACTGTTTGAATTACGGTTTCAGTAATCGTTTTTTTTATTTCAAGCATACCTATATAATTTGGGGTAACTTTGACTTTTTCAGCAAGTTGAGCCTGTGTAAAACCGCACTTTTTACGGTATTCCTTCAAATTTTTAATAAATATCGTGCCTAATCGTTTCATATTTTATATATGTAATAATTGCCTATTTGTCCAATTGACAAAAATCTAAAAGAAGTGCTAAAATACCCCTAATGCAACAAAAACCCGCCATTATTGGCAAAAAACCACTAGTTAATCCCCAACTTCAAAAATATTTCGGAGTGTGGCAATTGAAAATGAGGGAATTGGTTCATCTACACGCCTTAAGCGGCGTGCTGTTGTTTGCCCCCCCCCCCCATTCTATAGTATATATCTTAGACAGTTTAAATTTTCATTTTTTCGTAAAAAGAGCCGTGTTTCCGCGTTTGCGGGGATAACGGCTTTTTCATATATAACAATAAGGAGCGTTTTATGAAAAAGGAAGTAAAATGGCAATTTATCAAAAGGATGGCGATTATCGCCATGACGGTGGTAATTGGTTTATCAATGGCGGCTTGCGATGCGGACAAGGCTAACGATGTAGGCAAATCTGATAATGGAGGCAAACCTGACAATGGAGGCAAACCTGATAATGAAAACAACGGCACGTCAATTCTTAATTATATGGGCAGTAAGTCTTCAAGTGAATACAGGTTAACAATAACAAACAACAACAGTTTTGAATTGTATGTCGGCACAAAAATCAGCAGTGGGACGGCGGTTCAAGACGGCAGTCAATGGCAATGGACTCTTAGCCCGCAAGGCGGCGCGCCATTTACAGTACAGTTAAGTTCGGCGGGTATTGTCCAAATAAGTGGAAACATTATTTTTAATGACGGGAGTTATGAAACAGAACCCGGCATGCTAACGCCGACACACAGCGGCAGCGGCGTCTTTGTTACCTTAAACAGTGTAAGCGCCAACGGTGGTCTTTTTTTAACGCAAAACACCACGCAGCTGACATTGACCTTTGACAAGGCGATTAGCGGACTTTCCGCTTCCGACATCACATTGAGCGGCGTGTCCAATGTGAGCAAAGGAACGCTCAGCGGCTCCAATCCATACACTTTACCTATCAGTGGATTTACATTAGATGGAACTTTGAGAGTGACTGTCTCGAAAACTGGTTATGACGTATACGGCTCACCAAAGACATTGACTGTTTTTTATGAAATGGTACAGATACCCGGCGGCAGTTTTGAGATGGGGAGTGATAGCGGCAATACAAATGAAAAACCTGTACATGCTGTAACGCTGAGTAGTTTTTACATGGGCAAATACGAGGTAACGCAGGAGCAATGGACGGCGGTAATGGGGAACAATCCGAGTAACTTTACGTCTTCACCTGCCTCTGGGGAAGTTCAGAGTAAAAGGCCAGTGGAGAGGGTAAGCTGGTATGACGCGCTTGTATTTTGCAACAAATTAAGTATGGGAGAAGGATTAAGTCCCGCGTACAGCATATCTGGAAGCACCAATCCAGCAAATTGGGGAACCGTACCCACCAGCAGTAATTCGACATGGAACGTGGTAGAAATAGTAGCCGATTCCACCGGTTACCGTTTGCCGACGGAGGCGCAGTGGGAATATGCCGCAAGAGGAGGGAACGGCTCGCCTGGTAATTACACGTATTCGGGGAGCAACACTGTAGGCGACGTGGCATGGTATGAATCTAACAGCAGTGATAAAACGCATGAAGTGGGAAAGAAGAATCCCAATGGTTTGGGATTGTACGACATGAGCGGGAACGTATGGGAATGGTGCTGGGACTGGTATAGCGCAAGTTATTATACAAGTAGTCCTGTGAATGATCCAATGGGAGCGGCCTCTGGGTCTGGCCGTATGTCGCGCGGCGGGGGTTGGGGCCTTTCGGCGGCGGGGAGCATCCGTTCTACCTATCGGGGTGCCTACGGCCCCCCGCACAGCAGGTACCCCGACCTCGGCTTCCGACTGGTGCGCCCCAGCGGCAAACCTGACGATGGTGGAAGCGGGAGCGACAGAGTTGTAGAGATGATACAGATATCCGGCGGCAGTTTTCAGATGGGGAGTAACAGCGGTTACGATGATGAAAAACCTGTACATATTGTAACTTTAAGCAGTTTTTACATGGGCAAATACGAGGTAACTCAAGAGCAATGGACGGCGGTAATGGGGAGCAATCCGAGTTATTTTGAGGATTCACCTGCGTCCGGGGAAGTTCAGAATAAACGGCCAGTGGAGAATGTAAGCTGGTATGACGCGCTTGTATTCTGCAATAAGTTGAGCATGAGGGAAGGATTGAGTCCCGCGTACCGCATATCTGGAAGCATCAATCCGGCAGATTGGGGAACCGTACCCACAAGCAGTAATTCGACATGGGACGCGGTACAAATAGTATCCGGATCCACCGGTTACCGCTTGCCGACAGAGGCGCAGTGGGAATATGCCGCAAGGGGAGGAAACGGCTCGCCTGGGAATTACACATATTCGGGAAGTAACACTGTAGGCGACGTGGCATGGTATTCATCTAATAGTGATAGTAAGACGCATGAAGTGGGAAAGAAAGCTCCCAATGGTTTGGGATTATACGACATGAGCGGGAACGTGTGGGAATGGTGTTGGGACTGGTATAACTCAAGTTATTATTCAAGTAGTCCTTCGAATGATCCAAGGGGAGCGGACTCTGGGTCTTACCGTGTGCTACGCGGCGGGAGTTGGGGCAATTCGGCGGAGAACACTCGTTCTACCTTTCGGTACTGCGACTACCCGTACTACGGGAGCAGCGACATCGGCTTCCGGCTGGTGCGCCCCTGAGTTCTGCCAGTAGCAAGGACGAAATGCCCAAGCCGTAGCGACTTGAAAAGGAGCGAAGGCGTGGGCATTGAGTGGGGAGTGCAGGGAGAGTGGACGTTTCTTTGTATGGGAGATGATCCGCCAGTTAGTTTCCGCCCGAAGGGCGGCGAATTTTTATTGATGGGAAAACAACTATGGCGCTTTTGACACAATATGCAAGTTTCTATGTAAGCCCTTTCGGTGAAAAATCAGTAACCGACGAGTTAAACGAGTTTTTACGTTCCCACCGCATTGTCAATGTAGAAAAAAGACTGATTGACGGTGAGCGTGGAACCGGCTGGGTATTTTTAGTTGAATACGGAACTGACGGGGGTAAGAACGCGCCTAACGCCCAGTCCCAGCGAATAGATTACCGTGAAGTGCTGAATCCTGCGGAATACGCGCTTTACGATAAACTGCGCAGTTTAAGAAAAGAGCTTGCCGATAAATCCGGTATACCGGTATATGCGGTGTTTACCAATGATCAACTTGCAAGCATGGTTAAAAAACCGCCGCGAACGGCAAAAGATTTGCTTTCAATTTCCGGCATCGGCGAGTCGAGGGTGAAACAATATGGTGAAGCGTTTATAAATCTTTTATCGGCTGAAAAATTATTAACTGAAAACTTACCAGTAAAGGAATAGGGTTTTATGAAAAGAAAGAACTTTCTTTTTGAGCGTATTGTAGATTACAATAATATCCGTCTTGCTTTTCTCAAAGCTATTCGCGGGAACAGCTCAAGCTCCCAGGTTGTCAATTACTGCCAAAATCTTGATAAAAATCTCTCTTTACTGCGTACTAAATTATTGACGTTGAATTGCGGATGGGGCGAATATAAATCTTTTTTAATAACAGACCCAAAACTAAGAACCATCAGTACCGCGCCATTTGAACAACGGATAATGCACCACGCCATAATGAATATCCTTGAACCTGTAATTGAACGCCCGCTGATAGATCACAGTTACGCCTGTCGAAAAGGGAAAGGAACCCATGCCGCCGTTCTGTACGCTTATAAACAGAGTAAAGCAAATCCATATTTTGTAAAACTTGATGTTCGTAAATATTTCGATTCAATCGATCATGAAGCGCTTAAAACACAATTACGAAGACTGATAAAAGACACGCGGGTTATTTATTTATTTGACGGCATTATCGACAGTTATAATACAACGCCCGGCAAAGGCGTACCCATAGGCAACCTTACCAGCCAATTTTTTGCCAATATGTACCTTGCCTTTTTGGATCATTATATTCTTGAACAACTGCGTCCTTGCGCGTATTGCCGTTACATGGACGACTTTGTTCTGTGGGCGGCATCAAAAGAACAATTAAAAGATATGTTTGCAAAAATAGTTAATTATGTAAAAGAAAACCTTAAATTGACGCTCAAACCCCCGGTATTTGGAAATGCCGTTTCCGGTTTGCCGTTTCTTGGTTTTCTTATAAAGAAAAAAGGAATTTATCTGATGCAAAAATCAAAAAGGAGGGTAAAGGAACGAATGTCTGAAATTTCCGCGTCTCTTTATACCGGTGTCATAACCGAAGAGAAAGCGGCAGAAAGGGTGAGGAGCGTTTTTGCAGCTATCAATCTTGCAAGGACAAACCGCTTTAGAAGAATTTTATGTGAAAAAGGGGAGCGGACTCTGGGTCTAACCGTGTGAAACGCGGCGGGAGTTGGAACAATTCGGCGGAGAACACTCGTTCTACCTATCGGAACAACAACAACCCGAACAACAGGAACAACAACATCGGCTTCCGGCTGGTGCGCCCCTGAGCCCTGTGGAATGCAAAGGCAACCGCAGAACCAAACGCTCTCCCGCAAACAGGCTTACGCCTTTTTGCAAATTTGAGCGGCGCTTTCCTGCTGGTACAACGGAGTAAAGACTCTACGGAAAGCCGGAAAGCGTTTTTTTATAAAATTAAAAACTATAAGGAGAAAAAATTGAATGATCCGCAAAAAACACTTAAAACATTATTCCACACATTTCACCGCCGCCGTTATCTGCTTTATCTTCTTCTTGCTTTCCTCGCAGGCTGCCTTTGCACAGGACTTTTCTTCAATAGACAACGATTTAGCGCAATTGGAATCCTTGATAAACGATACTCTAACCAACACTCAAGAGCAGGAGAAACTATTGGAAGACTTGAAGAAGAACTTGGACGAGAGCGGGATATTAATCGCCAGTTACGAGAACATAATAACAGAGCAAGAGAAATTGCTGGCGAACTTACGGGAACAGCTCAACGCAATGTACGAAACCTACAAGAAGCAGTCAGCCTTATCAGCGAGATACGCGCAAAACTCAAAGTTCTGGCGGACTTTTACAATAATAGCGATCCCGGTAACGGCGATCATTAGTGGTACTGTGGTGTGGGCGGTGAGCAGGTAGGATTAACAATGAACAAAGTTGCAATCATAACAGGTTGTCAATACGCAAAGCTAACTTACAACAATATTGCTCATTGTTAATTACTCATTGCTAATTGTTACAACTGGGTGATAGTTTCCGTGGATAGCCCGGTAACAGCTTGTATCTGTTCCGTTAAAAAGCCCATTATTTTCATCTTTCGGGCGTTTTCGAGTTTTTCTTCGTTGCGACCTTCGATAAATCCTTCACTACGACCTTTGTTTTCAGCGTCCGCCATCCCACTCCGCCAGTCAAGTTCGCTTTTTATCAGAGTAGTCATTCGCGCAAACTCTATTTCGTCTTTGGTGATGTTTATCAAAGTGTCTACCGCCATCGCTATGCCCTCCTCTTGATTGATTATCTCAATTATTTTATCCCTTTTCTCAGGGTCTGTCAAATATTCGAAAATTTTTTAAAAAATTTCCGGTAACGGCGGTAATTAGCGGATTAGTTGGTTTTGTGGTGGGCAGGTAATTCCATAATTATAGAGCGTAAACTTTTTTTTGCAGGATATTATTGACATTTCTCTATGTTCGTTTAATTTTACATATATATGCTAAAATAAACGCAAAGTGTCCGACATCATTTTTTAATGTGCGATTAAGATGTATGCCCAATAAAAGTAATACAGGCAGATATTTTTTTATTTACTGATTAATATTTTCAGGGAGCGTGGGCGCAAAGACATATCGGCGACTTGGCGAGCTTCCAACAATGCCACGTCGATGCGTCCATCAAGGCATTCCATCTTTAGGCATACATCTTGCTCTCACTTTTTATTAATGTCGCCCCAGTTCATTTGATCATGTAAACCGCCGTATCGCCATGAGCGCCGATTAATTCCTGTTTTACCGGATTAATAATTAAGTCCAAAGCTTCAAGTGGAATTGCTCCAAGAAGAACATCACTTGCATTTGGAATAACTACCGCCTGACAAGCGACTATACGGTCTTTCCATTGAATTTGAACCGATTCTGTTAAACCATAAGTTTGCACCGAACCATCAGCAAGTTCCGCTTTATAAGGCCTTTCTACCGAAAGTCCTAATTGGCGTCGAATATCTTCATTAATAACTAAATTTAGCGATCCGGTGTCAACCATAGCCGTAACAGTTGTTTGACGAATTTCAGTCTCTTTAATATAGCCGCGCCTGACACTAGTTATATCCCAGGCGTTTTTCAAAGTGATTTCAGCATGAACAAGTCCCATAATGTGGTTTCCTCCGTATTTTCAATAATAATATAAATATAAGTTAGCACAAGGTTACGGGTAATGCAATGTTTCTAACAATAATTTTAAAAAAAACGGCAATCTGGCTACACCGGATAGCTGTCTTGATTAATTAACAAAAAACGCTTAAAATTCCTATATAATGGTAGAGTTTCATCATCTAATCCACGGTTAGTAATGAAACAGGAGTATTAATGTCTGATCCAAATAATAAATTACCTGTTCAGCCCAAGAGGCCGGGCAGTTTTGCGTTTATTTTTTTTATAATAGCGTCAATTGCTTTTATTGCCTTTTTTTTCAAGGGCTCTAACAGTCCTTATGTTATGAATATAACTTACTCGGAGTTTAACCGTTTTATCGATGAAAATCAGGTTGAATCAGTCACTATTTATGACGACAGAACTGTTGATATTCATCTGAAAACCCCGTCCGCCAACGGCTCGCTTCAGCTTAAAACGCGTATTCCCAATCTTTCCGATCCAAATATTATGCTTAACCTGCAGAATAAGGGCATCAATATCACAAGCTCTCCCGCAAAAATATCTCTTATGAGGGTGCTTTTGGATATGCTCCCGTGGATTATCGGCTTGTCAATAATGATGCTGATATTCAGAAACATGCAGGGCGTCGGCATGAAGAATTTTCAGTTTGGAAAGAGCAAAGCCAAACGCTACCACGATGAAGGAAAAAAGGTAAGTTTTTCCGATGTGGCGGGGCAGAAGGACGCGAAATATGAGCTTGAGGAAGTAGTTGAGTTTTTAAAAAATCCGCAGAAGTTTACCAAGATGGGGGCGCGTATCCCAAAGGGAGTGCTTCTTGTCGGAATGCCGGGAACCGGTAAAACATTGATGGCGCGTTCTGTCGCGGGGGAGGCTGGCGTCGCTTTCTTTCACATGTCCGGTTCCGACTTTGTGGAAATGTTTGTCGGCGTTGGCGCAAGCAGAGTTAGGGACCTTTTTGATCAGGGACGCAAGAGCGCTCCCTGTATAATTTTTATCGACGAGTTAGACGCCGTGGGGCGCACCCGAGGCGCTGGTTACGGCGGCGGTCATGACGAGCGTGAGCAGACATTGAACCAGCTACTTGTTGAAATGGACGGCTTTGATTCAAAAGACGGAGTTATTATTCTTGCCGCGACAAACCGTCCCGATGTTTTAGACCCGGCTCTTCTGCGTCCGGGACGCTTTGACCGCCAGGTGATTGTCGCGATGCCGGATATAAAGGAACGTGAGGCGATTTTACAAATCCACGCCGCAAAAATTCCGCTGGATAAGCAGATTGATCTTGCGCGCATCGCAAGAGCGACGCCGGGAATGAGCGGCGCGGATATCGCGAACCTTGTAAACGAAGCGGCCCTGTTTGCCGCGCGAAAAGACAGACCCGAAGTGCTGATGTCCGACTTTGAAGAGGCAAGGGACAAGGTGCTGATGGGCGTAGCGCGGAAAACGCTTGTTGTTTCCGACAAAGAGCGGCGCATGACGGCGATTCACGAAGCGGGGCACGCGATACTGCACTACTTTCTTAAAAACGCCGACCCGTTGCATAAGGTTACGATTGTTCCCCACGGACGGGCGTTGGGCGCGGCGCTTTCCCTTCCTGAGGAAGACAGTTACAGCCGCTCCAAGGGCTGGATAGAGGACCGCATCGCGATTTGTTACGGCGGCTGGTTGGCGGAAACTCTTTTTTACAATGAGACGACCACGGGTACAAAGAACGACATTCAACAGGCTACTGAAATGGCGCGTAACATGGTTTGCGAGTGGGGCATGGCGGCGGAACTCGGCCCTATCGCGTATGGTCAGGAAGACGAGCCTATTTTCCTTGGGAAGGAAATAGCGCGTCACAAGGATTATTCAGAGGATACCGCGCAAAGGATAGACAGGGCGGTCAAGGAAATACTTGATCGCGCAAGGGGCAACGCGCTTAAAATTATCGAAGAAAATAAAAGTCAGCTTGAAAAACTTGCGGACGCCCTTCTTGCGCGTGAGACGCTTATTGATGATGAAGTGCGGGAAATTATCGGTCTTCCGTCTAAAGGGGCGCCTGAATGAAATTTTCTGTAAGTTTTTATGAAACGGTAAAAACAAATAAAAACTTGCGGATTAACTGTTTGTACGAACTGTGTTTTTTACTGCTGTTTGCTTCCGCCTGTTTTAATATTCACGCGCAGACTCGAACGGAAATAAGGGACGATTCGCAAACGGCGCAGCAGTACGTTCAATGGATACAGCAGGCGATTGACGAAAAGCGATGGGACGACGCTCATGCCGCGGCTGTCCGCGCTATGGATTTTTCAACTGTTTCTTCCGATATTCCCTATCTGTTGGCTGTCATTCAAACGCGCTATAAAGCCAGTATCAGGCAAAGAACGGTAGTTGATAATTTAAATATGGCGATTGACGCTAAAAGGTGGGTTAAGTACAGGGAATACAACGCGCTGTTGTTAAAAGCACAAATGCTTATCTCCATGCGCGAATATCATAACGCGATAATCTGCCTTGATCAAATCATTGACTCTGACGCACGCGCCGATGCGGCAATGCTGCGTCTTCTTGCTTTGCGCGGAATGGCTGAAGGAAAAGAGCCGGGCTATGACTCTGTTACCGCGTTGGCGCAGTTCAGAAGCCATGTTCTTATGGCTATGGACGGATTCCCGCGCGATCCGCGCCCCCTGCGGATATTTTTTGAGTATGCGTATAATAAAAAACCGCAGCCGTCTGATTTGCCGCAGAGCGACATGAACCTTCTTGAGCTTGCCCTCAGGCGGCTTCCCTTTTTATTGGAGGCTGACCCGGAACTTGCGTGGATGGCGGCTCCGTTTATGAGGGACATTGACGACGCGAAAAGAAGCGTCGCTTCTTATAGATCGGGAAGTTTGTCCAATGAAGAAAAATTCAAGCCGAATCCGGCTTCCGTTCCCGTGGCTCTCAATCTTGGGCTGATTGACGATAAACTGGCGACGGAAGAAATTTTTTCCACGGTTACGGATAAAGAAGGCGCCATTAAAAAAGAATTAATTATTAACACTTATAAATTTCTTCGCAGTGAAGAAGGACGCGATTCCTTCACGCGCAAACTCCTTGTCTTTAACGGTTCCATAATTACCGATGATGATAATGACGGCTACATAGAAACCATAGTGCGTTACCGCATGGGGTTTATCGATTCTTTGGTAGATTATCTTACTCATAAGGTTAATAATGTGACGGTTAATTTCGGACTGGATAATGATCCTGAAAATATTTCTGTTTTTGTTACAAAGAACGACGTCTCCGGCGATAAGATTTTATTGCGCCGCGTTATCCTGCAATGGGAGCGCTATCCTTTTGTCAGGCAGGCGGAATTGGAAAATGAAATATTTAAATTTGGTCCCGCCGTTTTTAGTTACGCTCCCGTTACTTTCATTGAACTTGGCGGAAGCGACGGCCTTTCCGGCCTTACCTATCCTGTGCCGGCGTATCAATATATTACCCTTACCCATCGCGCCCTCCTGTCATTTTGTTTAAGCTATACCCGTCCAAGTTCGGAGATTGACGGCGCGGCGGAAACAATTTATATGGATAACGGAGTTATACTGCGCGTTGTTGAAACCTTAAACGGACGGCAGGTTTCCGTTACGGAATTTGAAAAAGGACTGCCTGTAGTCCAACACATTGATTTGGACATTGACGGCAGAATGGAAACAATACGCCATTTCCGCCGTCCGCCGCCCGGTTATGAATGGGAGAGTCTCCTTGACTACCGCCGGTTAATCGCCTCTTCAGAGAGCGATTGGTCGGGAGACGGGCTTTATAAAACAAAAGAAGTGTATCTACAGGACGGTTCGGTTGTTTATTCTTATGATGTGGACGGCGGCGGAGAAATGAACTATTCTGAGACCGGAAATAAAAAATGAAAAAGGTATTTTTATTTCTTTTAATTTTAATTTTTATTTTTTCATGCAAAAGCGTAAAGGATACTGAGGATGACTCCCTGTCCCATACCACAAGCTCGGTCAGGCTGAGCAATATTGAAAAACTAATCAAAGAAAAACCGATTGCCGCGCTGAATCAAATCTATATTTATAAAGAAATATATTCCGCGGCGGATAACAATGAAAACGAAGACTGGCAGTTGCTTGCCAAATATGAAAAAGAGGCGGCGGATAATTTATGCGCGATGCAGGATAAGGCGGTTGAAGAAGAGCGATGGGACGACGCTCTGTCACTTGGCAGATCAATTGCCAGTATTGGAATAAAAAACGCCCATACCGGAAAAGAAGCGGCGTTTTTTCTGGCGAGCGCGAAAAAAAAATTAAAGGAAGGCAATAATCTTGGCGCGTTTTTATCGGCTGTCAAATCGCATGAAATACAGCCGATGGATTATCAGAGTGCGCTTTTATTTCTTGAAAAAGCGGTGGAAGGACGGCAGCGCCGTTCTTCGGCTTTTTTTCTGGCCGCCGCTCAGACGGCAGGCGGCAAGAACATTCCCGCAAACTTGCGCGAGTACGCTCAAGGCCGCGACAGCGCTTCCGATATGGTTAAAGGAGTCGCCACAGTTCTTGTTGACAGGGGATACAGAATTGAACGCGGGTTCGGCGTGCCTGACAGGGTTTTAGGCTCAGCTTTTTTTGTTGACGCTTCGGGTTTGTTAATTACAAACTACCATGTTATTGCGAGCGAAGTTGATCCCAAACGCAAAGGTTATTCGCGAATGTATATCCGCATGGGGGATTCTTCAAATCCGAGGGTTCCCGCTCGCGTTATAGGCTGGGATAAAGCGCTTGATCTCGCGCTGATTAAAACGGAAATGAATACGGATTATGTTTTTTCGCTTGTAGATCGCGTAATTCCACGCGTGGGCGATACGGTGCTTGCGATTGGATCTCCCGTGGGACTGCAAATGACTGTGACATCGGGCATTGTTTCCGCCCTTGGAAGGCGTTTTTTACAGATTGGAGACGTTATTCAAATAGACGCAGCCGTCAATCACGGCAATTCAGGCGGCCCTGTGGTGGATAATGAAGGGCGGCTTGTGGGAATAGTTTTCGCGGGTATAGATCAGCATCAGGGGCTTAATTTCGCCGTTCCCGCGGAAACGCTTACCGCCGCCCTGCCCGCAATGATAAAGGGCGGAAAATCCCAGCGCCCCTGGCTTGGAATGACGTTATGTGAAACTTATTCGGAAGCTGAAATTATCTATACCGCGCCGAATACGCCCGCCGCTTTACATAGGGTCGGCGAAGGCGTTTTTATCAAAACGATTAACGGTAAACATGTAACCGCCCCCAATGGCGGGGTTATTCCCGCCATGCAAGGCGTGATTTTTTCCTGCGGCCCCGAAGAACTTATAGTATTGGAAACTTTTGATAAAAACACCGAGGAAGTAAAAAAGAAAATTATGATGACCGTCCCCCGCCCCGATCTGCCTCTCCTTGACGCGGCGAAGATTGACAAGCGGGACAGAATTGCCGCTCCGCTGTTTGGCATGATTCTCTCTCCTTTACAAAGCACGGTTTTTTCGTCCAACTTCCGGGTAAACAGGGTAGTCCGAGGTTCAATAGCTGATGAAGCCGGAATCTCAGAAGACGATCCTGTGTCTATTTCGCGTTTGCGTTTAATGGAAGAAGAAGGTTATGCCGTATTGGATATTATCGTTAAAAAACGGCGGATGGGGTATCTGGAAACGTCGTTGCAACTTCCCGTTTATCTTGACTCTCCTGACACGCTGTAATTATGGGTATCTATACGGGAAAAGGCGACAAAGGAAAAACATCAGATCTAAGCGGACATGAAATCTCAAAAAACAGCGCGGCAATTCATTTTATGGGAACGGCTGACGAACTTAACTGCCACCTCGGACTTGTTAAAGCAATGATTTCAAACGAAGATTCTAATCGGTCTACGCGTGATTTTTTAGAAGAGATACAAAAAAATCTGGTAATAATCATGTCCCATGTTTCCGATGTAACAAAAAGTAATTTTTTTCTACCGATTAATGAAGTTGCCATTTTAGAAAAAGAGATTGACAGGTTATCAGCCAATCTTCCCAAACAGACCAAGCTGGTTGTACCTGGCAAAAGTATCATAGAAGCGCAAATTCAAATAGCACGAACAATTGCAAGAAGGGCGGAAAGGTTGTTTTTCGCGGTTACTGAAGAACAAGAGTTGAGCCCCGAAGCCGGCGCGTACTTAAACAGATTATCCGATTATTTATTTGTTTTATCTCAACAAGAATAATTAACGCAATTTTTTCTGGAAGACTTCACACAAGAACACTAAGAAAGAGAAGATCACAAAGAGAAGAAGGGGGATTTGTGTTTGGTATTTTGCGATGGTTTGTTTTATAGATACGGAGCTTCGATTTTTTGAGACGTAGCTTCGTGTTTTAGAGTCGAAGCTTCGTGTTTTAGAGACGGAGCTTCGTATTTTTAAGACGAACCTTCGTATTCCAGAGACGAAGCTTCATGTTTCAGAGACGAAGCTTCGATGTTGCATATACGAAGCTTCATGTTTTGGAGACGAAGCTTCGTTGATCCATATACGAAGCTTCGTGTATCAGACATGAAAATTCATGTAAAAAAGCCCGAATTTGGGTCATTTTGACGGAATTTCGGGGTTTTGGGGACAAATGACTGGATTTTGAGATAAAAGCTAGACTTCTATACTGCCTTCGTCCATATCTTTAAAAGAAGCTTTGCTTTTAAATGTTTCGTCTATTACTTCTCGTTTGCCGCCTTTGGTTTTGGGGCTGACGTTTTTGATGGTGATTTCGCCGTCTTTTTTTCCTTTTTCTAGGGCGTTGAAATCACGTTTTAATTGTTTCTCCGTCGGTTCGTCGGTTACCATC
>Ga0268262_10004780_pt1 | contig 13777 bp, 10 predicted proteins | sample TergutNc150P3_FD_190354 | JGI IMG/M metagenome (GOLD analysis project Ga0268262, IMG submission 190354) | Nasutitermes corniger P3 segment gut microbial community from laboratory colony in Florida, USA - Nc150 P3 (SPAdes) (version 2) | ecosystem: Host-associated > Arthropoda: Insects >... | reverse complement strand
ATGTGTATTGTTATTTTAGAAAATATAAAATTAATTGCTGAGGTGATTACATCAATTGCAACAGCAGGCGTTATAATTAGTCATTTGTTCAAATTTTGTAATCCTACTATAAAAAAATTCTTTAAAATCACAGTTCCATTATTCTTTAAGGGATATACAGATATTTATGGGAAGAAACATCTATTCTTCAAAGGTTTAAAAGTAAAACGCGAAAGAGAGATTAAGATTATAAATGCAATATCAAAAAATGCTGAGGCAGAAGATGTTTTAGTTTTAGACAAAGAAGCTCTTTTTGAAATTATATAAAAGTCAGGTGCGTTTCAAACAATCCGTCAACGTAAGGAATAGACGTAAAGTCAGGGAGATAACATATATGCCTAGTCATAATTTTAATTTTGATGGCGGTGAATATCTTGCAAAAATTGGCGCTTCATGGTTTGTATCTTACATGTTTTATGAGTTATTAGACAGAACTCATCTAAATTGGAGAAATGTTACAACTTCGCGATATCGTATAAGTATTTTTAATAGAACAAGAGAATACCATGAGTATTGGTTACAACAAGTACTAAATATGAATGATAAAAGACTAAGTACAAATACAATAAATCTCAAACCAATACAAATAAAAACAATGGCAAAAAAATTATTAATGAAAGGAGAAAAATGTGACTGACATCATTAAAGAATTTCCAGACAAGTGTATGATTGTTCGGATACCTATAGGCATTGAATTTGACAATACCATCTATGACGCAACTCACCGTTGTTGGCGGGCGAATATAGGCAAGGCAGAAACCGCTGACTATGTTCTTGCTGTTGACAATGGCATAGTAAAAGGGGTATTCGAACCCAAGAAATGGCATATAACAACTGATATAGAATGTGAGAAAGAAAAAGAGAGATGTATTGCGTTGAAGGCAAAAAATAAACTTTGTAAATTAAAAAAAAGAATACGTTTTGACGGTGTCGAGGCACCTAATGATGTGAAAAAAAGGTATTTGAACAAAGAGATACCGTCTGAATACCAAAAAGGCCAAAATCCTGTTAGGTATACTTTTTAGCGGTCACACCAGTGTCACGCGATGGTGTCATGCAATAAAATACCTTGCAACATAAGTACCAAAATTATTTAGGGAGGGGAATGATGAAGAAGGGTTATAAGGAATATTACGTTGCCAGTATTTTTCTGTTGGTAATTTTTGCGGTGTTATTGTTTTCTTGTGAAAAGAATATGACAGGCGCAGAGTACCATGCACAATGTATATATGAGGGGGTATAATATGGACGAATTTCTATTGAAATTAATATTATCTATGGCTGTTTTTCTCTTTATGCTAATAATTACTGGTTTTATAATCTATAATAGACGTAAATTAGTACAGATTATCGACAATATTCCTAAAAAATTATCCGTAATGTTTTTGTCTTTTAAAAAATTATTATTTTATAAAAAATATAAGGAATCAATTAAATTAAGAATGGATATTGATAATATCGTATTAAAAATTCAGCAAATCAAAAATAATATTTTAATATTATCAGGACATATTAGTTTACTTGATGAAATATCAGACGAAGATATATTAAGAATACAAAATAATATACTTGAACATTTTATTTTATACTATAATAAATATTGTTCTGTATATTTAAGAATGAATTTTATGAAAAATTTAGAAACGCTAAAAATAATTAAAGCTAAATATTTTAATATTAATAATTTTATTAATGAAATAAATAGTGATATGAATAAAATAAAAGAAAGCATTACAACATTCCCGGAAACAACAAAAATTAACTTTAACATAATTGAGGCGACAATGATAAACATAAACAGGAAAATAAAAAAAATAACTCGTGAATTAATAATAAAAGAAACCGTTGGAATTATTAAAAATAATTCATCAATATATGAGAAAGAGAGTATTATTAAATTGATTAATTATGATTATAAATATGAAACAATAGATGAATTAATTGAACTCAATGATGAGCATGCAAAGTTTTTAGGAAAAATGGAAATAAATAAGGATTATTCCGCGGAATCGATGGATACGTGATGGCTGCACGGAGCGCTTGACGCCAGAATTGCGTAGACGACGCTTTGGCACAGGTCGCGCTTTGGCACCAAGCACCATTTTTCTGTAGTGTCGTTAGTCGAAATGGTACGCTATGGGTAGAGGCGTTAGTGGGTGGCAGGCGCGCGTTATAATTGGGTGATGGTTTCGATTGGGAGGCCGGTGGCGGCTTGTATCTGTTCCGTTAAAAAGCCCATTGTTTTCATCTTTCGGGCAATGTCAAGGCTGGCTTCGTTACGACCTTCGTCACGGCCTTCACGACGGGCTTCACGTCGAGCCTCTGTCATGTCGCATTGCCAGTCAAGTTCGGCTTTTATGCGGCCACACTCGCGTATGTAATCCAGTTCACTCTGGGTAAAAGTTCCTAAAGTTTCTACCGCCATCGCTATTCCTTCCTCTCGTTTGATGATTTCAATTATCTTACTCCTTTTCTCTTCATCTGTCAAATATTGAAAAAATACCGCCCATTGTTCCGCAGTGGTCATTTCTTCAACGGGTTTATCAATGATAGGTACTGTCTTTAGCAGTTCTACGGTGATTATTCGGGTCTTTCCGCCAAGCGAAACGCGGTTGTTCGGATCATAATATAAAAAATCGTGGGCGAAATTTTCGTCGGGAAAAAATGTTCTCTTTGCCAGAATGGCGATTTGATAGGTCTCCTTCAAGTCATCAAAATCTTTATCTTTCCCGTGAATGTCCTGTCCTACAAATAACTTTGCTGTGTGGTATTCAAGACGCACCTGTTCGCTGGTCTTTGGGTTGAATGACATTTCAACATTGACAAGTTCGCCTTCTTCGGTTTTGCAGGCTACGTCGAAACGCAGACACCGCTGCCTCGAATCGTCAGTGGGCGGCTCATTGGCGGTAATAATATCTACCGTGATCATACGCCCTATCAGCGCCGAAATGAGGTCTGACAACGCACCCCTCGACTTTGCTGTTTCTTTGGTGAATACCGCTTTGAACACCGAGTCATAGCGGATGTCCGGGATGGCCCTATCCCCGAATGGGAAGAGCCTCCACTCATACTGAGCAGGAATTTGAGTTTCTGTTTTCATAGTTAATCTCCTTGATATATATAGGGAGCAAACATGAAAAAAGCTTTATTCAAACATAGAAAAAATGATTTTTTTACTTCAACGATACATAACTTTGGAATGTGGGGCTCATACCCCGCAGCACCCCTCTGGCTGAATTAATAGTCATAAAATAAATGCAGAAGTCCTGGGTGCTGTAACTTGTACTATTTTCATTCATTTTTTATATGGTAAACTATACCTAAAGGGGGATATGCTTGCGGCAAGGCTGTTTTCTCATGGCGTTCTGGTGCATAGGCGTGTTGCTCCCTGCCGCCTCGCCGGCTCTTTCCCTGGAGGATGCCGTTAAACAGGGCCTTCAAAACAGCCTGAACCTAAAAAAGAGCCTTATTGATCTGTCTTCCGCGGAATATTCGGCAAAACGCCTGTGGGCGGAGGTTTTTCCCTCCATAAGCGGCAGCGCGGGCATTTCGTACAGCGGCAGCGAACTGTTTACCGGTGACGGTTTTGAACTGGATAAGGAAAAACTCGGTACCAGCGTCAATGCGGGGATACGCTTGAGTTTTAACGCGGGGATTCCCTATGCCATGAAAAACATCAAACTGGCTTACCAAACCCGGCTGCTCAACTACGAAGACGCCCGTAACCAGCTTGAAATACAGATAACCAAAAATTTCTACAGCCTTATCGCCGACCATGATAACCTTGCCAGCCTGGAATATATGCTGCAGCTGGCGCAGCGCCAGTATGAGAAAGACCAGGTTTCATTCAGAAACGGCCTTATCGGAGAGATGGTTCTGATGCAGAGCAGGCTGGGGCTGGAAAATGCCCGTTATAACCTCAGCGCGGCGCGTTCCGCGTACGCCAACCGTATGAGGGATTTTCTTTCCCAGCTGGGCATTATTCAGGACACGAATGTCGCGCTTGAGGGAAAAATTGAAATTACCAAGATAGAGGTCGACGCGGAAAACCTTATCCGTAAACACCTTCCCCGGCGGCCCGACATCATCAGCAAGCGGCAGGAAATTCAGCGGCTGGAAAATGCCCAAAAACAATTAAGCGCTTCCGGCAAAGCCCCTTCGCTGGATCTGTCAGCGAATTGGGAAGGACGGAATCCTTATTCCTTTACTGATACTGACACTCCCTTTACCGACACTCTCCGCGGAAGCGCGACAGTAACCATTCCCCTTGATCCCTGGATTCCGGGAACCAGCAAAAACCAGTCTGTTCGTACCGCAAAACTTGCGGTTGACAAGGCGCGGCTTGACCTGAAAAGCGCCGAAGACGCGGCGGTGACGCAAATCCGTTCACTTGCCGCGAATTTGCGGAATTCATGGGACAATATCGAAATTGCCCGCCTCAGTCTGACTTTCGCCGAGCGGGGCTATAATCTTACCGAGCAGGGTTTCAGAAACGGCACGGTTGAATCGCTGAAACTGGGAGACGCCCGGAATAATCTGATTAATGCCCGGCAGCGGCTGTTGCAAGCGGAACTCTCTTACCTTAACATGATATTGGATATTTCAGCAGCTCTGAATATAAGCTGGAAGGATTTAATGAAATGAAAAAAGCAACCATATTGAGCGCCATTATTATCGGGCTTATCGTGTTGTTTGTGGTTCTTATCGCGTACACTGTTATCAAACGCAAACAAGAGGCAAATCCGTCCGCGGCGGCTTCCGCTCAGGTGACGACTAACACGCCGGGCGGGTCTTCCTCCGGAGGGAGTCCCTCCGCAGGAGGGGGTTCGCCTGAAGGCAGACAGAACAGGCGGCAGGAACAAAATAATACGCAGGGCGGACAACAGGCGCAAAACAGGCCGTCTTCCGGAGGAGGGTCGCCGGGCGGCGGTTCGTCTATAGGCAGCCTGCCTGCGGGCAGCCCGCCTTCAGGCGGGGCGCGTAACGCCGCCGTGGTTCAGGTGACCGTAGTTGTACCGGGGACTATTGAAAACAGCGTCGTTATTAACGGCGATGTTTTGGCGCAGAATCAGATTTCAATTTTTCCCACCGTGGGGGGCAAACTGGTAGAGGCTCGTGTCAGTATCGGCGATCAGGTCAGACGCGGCGATGTAGTGGCAATGGTTGACCCATCGCGGCCGGGAGAAGTTTATCGGCATAGTCCTGTAATATCTACCATTTCGGGAACGGTGATACAAACGCCCTACAGTATCGGCGATACCGTTTCGGCGCAGTCGGCGCTGTATGTGCTGGGAGACCTTTCCGCCCTGCGGGTAGAAACCTTTATACCGGAACGTTTTGTTTCATCAATTAAACAAGGACTGGGCGCAACCATTTTCTTTGAAGCGATTCCCGGTGAAACTTTTCTCGCCGCGGTTGACGAGGTAAGCCCCGTGCTTGATCCGGCAAGCCGGACTTTGCGGATACGGCTCCGTTTTGTTGACCAGAAGGGAAAGGCGGTGATAGATCCCCGGATCAAGGCGGGAATGTTTGCCACCATCAGTCTGGTTACCAGAACGCGGACCAATGTGCCGGTTATACCCCGCAACTCGGTGATTAATACCTACGGTTCATGGATCGTCTTTATCGTTGATGAAAATAATATTGCCCGCCGGCATACGGTGGAATTGGGCATTGAAAATGAAAATTTATTTGAAGTGTTGAACGGCGTCAACCTGGGAGACCGGGTCGTCAGCGCCGGACAAAATTTTCTCTCGGACGGCGATCCGGTTCGCATTGTGGAGTAAGGGATGAATATTTCCGAATATTCGGTCAAGCGGCCGGTAACTATCGTCATTTTATACGGTTTAGCCGTGGGCATTGCGATAACCCTGATTATTAATCTGGCGGTTGACTTGTACCCTTCTACCGCGCGGCCTGTGCTTTCAATTTTTACCCGTTTCCCCGGCGCGGGCCCCGCCGATGTTGAGAAAAATGTCACCGAACGGCTGGAACGTTCCCTTTCCACTTCACGGGGTTTGGTCAACATGACCAGCAATTCGCAGTTTGAGTCGAGCGTCATCAACCTTGAATTTGCCTACGGAACCGACATGGACAAAGCCGTCAACGACGCGCAGGTTTTGGTCAACCGGCTGGCCAATTCCCTGCCCGATGGCGTACAGACCCCCACGGTACGGCGTTTTGACATGAGCGCGCTGCCGATAATGCGGCTGGTGGTGCGGGGCAATTATCCGCCCGACCAGCTCCGTATTTTTGCCGAAGACGAAATACAGTCCAGCATTGAGCGCATTGACGGGGTGGCGTCCGCGGAAGTTACCGGCGGCACGACGCAGATTGTCAAAGTGGCGGTTTCACTTAACCGGCTTGCCGCCTTTAACCTGACGTTAAACGACATTTCCAACGCGCTGAAAGGGCAGAGCATACTTTCATCCGGCGGCAATCTGCGGCGCGGCACCCGTGAATACCAGATCATGACGCAGGAGGAATTGGTCAGTCTGGATCAGATAAAGCGGCTGGTGGTAAAAACGGTGAATCTTTCCGCCCAAAACGCCGCTCAAACGGGCGGCACCCGCTCGCAGATCATACGGATTGAAGATGTCGCCGATGTAAACATGGGTTTCAATGACAATGCCGCCAGGGTGAGCATAAACGGCCAGAACGGCGTCTACATTCAGGTAACCAGCGAAAGCGGCAGTAATCAGGTGCAGGTGTCCGACCGGGTGCAGGCCGCCCTTGTGGACATTAACGCCTCGCTTCCCCAGGGCATTACCCTGGAAGTACTTTCAGATAACACTTCCATGATCAGGGCGACTCTCAACCAGGTGTACAGTAACGCCCTGCAGGGCGCGGCTCTGGCGATGCTGGTACTGCTGTTCTTCCTCCGTAACATTAAAGGAACCCTGATCATCGGCCTTGCCATTCCTATTTCGATCCTCCTTACCCTGATGTTGATGTCGGTTTTTGGCTTTACCCTGAATCTGCTGACCATGACCGGGCTTATCATGGGTATGGGAATGACCATGGACGGCTCCATCGTTATTCTGGAAAATGTCCACACCTACCGTGAGCGGGGCGCCAAAGCGCAAATCGCCGCCATTCTGGGAAGCCGTGAAATGATGCGGCCTATCATCGCCTCATCGGCGACAACCCTGTGCGTATTTATCCCCCTGATCATTTACAAAAACGATCTGAAGGAAATGGGCCAGCTTTTCAGCGACCTTATCTTTACCGTGGTAATTTCCTTGACATGCTCTCTGTTAGTCGCCATTACCTTGGTTCCCAGCCTTTGCGGTTCCGTTCTTCCGCTCAATACCCGCATACAAAAGCCGCTGAAAAGCCGTTTTCTGCGCGCAATAGACGACAAGATGGAATCCTTTTTGAAAGGAATGGAAAACAAATACCGGGGCGCGCTGGAATATTGCCTGTCCCACCGTTTGATAATTGTTATGCTTGTTCTGTCAATTCTGATTTTTTCCGTAATGCAATTCGGCGGCATCGGAATGAATATGTATGTCCGTATGCGCACCGATGATAACGTCAACATCAATGTGTCCATGCCGCAGGGAACCGCCATTGATGTCACCGAAGAAATGCTGTTCCGGCTGGAAGAGCTGGTCAAAAAAGAAGTGCAGGGTTACCGGAACATCATCCTTACCGCGCGGCGCAGCGGAACCAATCAGGGAACGATACAAATTATTCTTCCCGAACCGGCCAAACAAATTGACACGCCCGATTCGGTAATCCGAAAACTTACTCCCTATACCAACCAAATCCCCGGAGCGCGGATCAGCTTCCGGGCGGGCCGGGGAGTGGGAACTACCTCCGCGATTGAAATCGCCATAAGCTCCCGCAATTATAACGCCATTATGGAAGCCGCCGGGGAAATTCATCACATCATTATGCGCTATCTGCCTGAAATCGAAAATCCCGTTATAAATATAGACGAAGGCGCCCCGCAGTTACAGATTGAGATTGACCGGGATCGCGCCGCAAGTTTCGGCCTTTCCCTCGCGGCCATTGCCACGGAAATTCGCACCGCTATGGACGGGAACGCCGCTACCACCATGAGCCGGGGCGACCGGTTAATCGATGTGCAGGTACAGCTCAAGAATGAAGACCGCCAGGGCCTGCCCAATCTGGACGCCATTTCCGTCATCAGCCGCAATGGTTCCCGCGTTTCCCTTTCCAATGTGGCGCGCATTGCGGAAGGCCGCGCTCCCTCCGCCATACGCCATGAAAAGCAGGAACGGGTTGTCCGCATTACCGGCGATCTGGGGCCGGGAATTGCCGCTACGGATATGCAGCGCCGTCTTGAAGACACCGTGAAACATTACTATATTCCCCGCGAGGGTGTAAGGGTCCGTTATCTGGGAGAAGCGGCGGAAATACAATCGTATTTCTGGCGTTATATACTTATCATTGGCACCGCGGTTTTTCTGGTCTTTGGCGTTATGGCAAGCCAGTTTGAATCTTTTGTCGATCCCTTGATTATCTTTTTTTCAATTCCCCTGCTGTTTATCGGCGTTATCTGGATATACAAATTGGGCAATCAGGCCATGTCGATGTTTTCCGCCATCGGCATTGTCGCGCTGGTAGGGGTTGTGGTAAACAACGGCATTGTGCTGGTAGATTATACCAACACCCTGCGGGCGCGGGGAATGAAGGTGCGTGAAGCCTGCCTTGAAGCGGGACGCTGCCGCCTGCGCCCGATTCTGATGACCAGCCTGACCACCATCCTGGGCATGGCCCCCATCGCCTTCTTCCCCGGAGCGGGCGCGGACACCATTCAACCCATAGGCAAAACCTTTGTAGGGGGGCTTATGGTCAGCACTTTTATGACGCTTTTTGTTACTCCGGTCATGTACTCGCTGTTGAATTCGCGGCATGATAAGCGTTAATCTATAGGGGAAACGATGAAGACGGTTTTTGTAGTAGACGACAGCGATACCAACCTGATGACGGCGGAAGAGTCGCTGGAAGATTATTATCAGGTGATGACCATTCCGTCCGCGGCGAAAATGTTTGTTTTTCTGGAAAAATTTGTACCTGACATGATTTTGCTGGACATTCAAATGCCCGAAATGAACGGTTTTGAAGCCCTGGAACGTTTGAAAACCAACCCGACATACGCGGACATCCCCGTTATATTTCTGACGGGTTATATAGATGATGACGTTAAAGCCCGCAGCCGGGAGTTGGGCGCGGTGGATATTATTACCAAGCCGTTTTCCGCGTCCGCGCTCCTGGAGCGCATAGAAACGCATTTGTCGGATAAACAGGCGGATTAAAACGGTTAAACCCCCTACGAACCCCCTTTACTTACGGATAAACAAGGCTTATTATTATAGATAAGGGGGGAAAAGTGAGGTTTTGTGTCGGTAAAACGCCTCTTTTCATATACAAAAGCCTGGGTAAAACGCTCTCTGTACGCGCAGATGCTGTTTGTGGCCCTGGCTTTTTCCCTGATGATTTTTATCAGCTACCAGTTTGTCAGTGACATTGAGCGCAAACACTTACTGAAAAATATTAAAGACGCTATTTCGTATACGGAAGCCAATATCAAAGCCGATATGCTGGAACCGGAAACAATATTGGCCGGTATTTCAGAAACCATCCGCAGCATGATTTTAATAGGCACTGACGCCAAAATGGTGAATAGATACATCCAGAGTATCAATAATTATATGCAAAATAACGAGGAAAAACGTCTTTTGGGCGTCCATGGTTTTTACGGATTTTTCGATGTGTATGGGGGGGTATTTCTCACCGGAGATGTGGATTGGAAGCCGTCGGATAATTATGATATGGAAAACCGTCCGTTTTATATTGCCGCTGTCGAGGCAAACGGGGACATAGGAGTCACTCCGCCCTATTATAATGTAGCCATAGGAAGAGAAACCATTACATTTGTACGCCGCATTTTCAATCATGCTAATCAACCCTTGGCTATTATATGCCTGAATATATTCATTGACCGGGTCAAGCAGCACGCCATTAATACGCAATTTGCCGAACAAGGTTATGGATTTCTGTTAAATCAGAATATGGAATTAATCGCCCACCCGGATCCTTCGCTGCTGGGTGTGCGCCTGCGTAACGTGAAAAGCTATATCGCGGCCTATGAGGACGAATTAAGGGAGAAGGGTCATATTTATGAAGTCGTAACGACCGACTACCGGGGTATTAAATCCATTGTTTTTCTTCAAAGGCTCCATAACGGCTGGTATATGGGAGTGGTAACACCCCGGGACAAATATTATCAAAGCAGAACAAAAATGGCGCTATTCCTCACCGCGTTGGGTACGGCGCTGGCAATAATACTCATTACCATACTGACGCGTATTTTCACCGAGAAGAACAAGGCGGATGAACGTATGCGGATTATGTTTGACGCCATGCCTTTGGGCGCCAATATTCACAGTAAAAATTTTGACTTTTTTGAATGTAATGACGGCGCGGTTAATATGTTTGGATTATCAAGCAAACAGGAATTTCGCGAGAAATTTTTTGAGCTTTGGCCGGAATACCAGCCGGACGGGCAGTTGTCAAGCAAAAAAATAACTCAATTTGAGGAAAAAGCTTTTGCCGATGGTTTCTGCTGTTTTGAATGGACATACCGGAATCCAAAGGGTGAGCTAATACCCGGCGAATGTACGCTCGTGCGCGTTAAATATAATAATGAATTTGTTGTAGCCGCCTATATGCGTGATTTGCGTGAAATAAAAGCCGCAATGGCCAAAATGCGCGAAGCGGATGAACGGACGCAGCTTATGTTTGACACTACCCCGATTGGCGCAAACTTCTGGAGCAGGGATGGTAATCTTATAGACTGCAATGAAGAAGTGGTACGGCTGTTTGATATGCCGAGTAAACAGGAATATATTAAAAGATTTCACGATTTATCGCCGGAATATCAACTGGACGGGAGATTGTCACAGGAGAAAGCCGCTGAACTTATCAAGAAGGCCTTTAGCGAAGGTTACTATCGCTGTGAATGGATACATCAGAAATTAAACGGCGATCCCATTCCGTGCGAAATAACGCTTATTCGCGTTAAATATAAAGACGGTTATATTGTCGTTGTATACACGCGCGATTTACGCGAGCAAAAAGCAATGCTTGCCGAAATATACAAGGAAAGCGAAAAATCCCGAACTATGGCCCATTGGTATAATTCAATTCTTAACGCGATACCGCTGCCCATATCGGTTACCGACGCGGATACCAAATGGACATTTATTAACGCGGCAGTCGAGAAATTTTTGGGGATAACATTTGAAGACGCCATAGGCAAGCTGTGCAATAATTGGAACGCCAACATCTGTAATACACCGGACTGCGGTATCGCCTGCGCCAAAAGGGGCCTGAAACAAACATATTTTTCAGAGGGAGATTCATCGTATCAGGTCGATGTTACCATACTAAAAGATCTGGATGACACAACGATGGGGTATATCGAAGTTGTACAGGATATTACCAACCTGAAACTGATGGCAAAAAAACAGGCGGACGCGGAATCCGCCAACCTCGCCAAATCCGCTTTTTTGGCAAAGGTAAGCCACGAAGTACGCACGCCCATGAACGCCATTCTGGGCATTACCGAAATTCAACTGCAGGACGAAACGCTTCCGGCGAAGACGCAAGAGGCTTTGGGTGAAATTTACAATTCGGGTTATTTGCTGCTGGGCATTATCAACGACATATTGGACTTGTCCAAAATAGAAGCGGGCAAACTGGAACTGGTGCCGGTCAACTACGATGTCCCCAGCCTGATCAACGATACCGTACATCTCAATGTTATGCGCTATGACAGCAAGCCGATTGAATTTACCCTTCAGGTGGATGAAAACATCCCGACAACGCTGTTCGGTGATGAGCTTCGCATAAAACAGATTCTTAATAATCTGCTTTCCAACGCGTTTAAATATACCAGCTCGGGCAAGGTTATGCTGTCGGTTGTTTGTGAGAAGCAGCAGGAAAAAGCCGCCGGTGTAATGCTTGTTTTCCGCGTCAGTGATACCGGGCAGGGCATGACCGCGGAACAGATAAATAAACTGTTTGAAGAGTATACCCGCTTTAACACGGAAGCCAATCGCACAACCGTGGGTACGGGCCTGGGCATGGCCATTACAAAATACCTCGTCCAGATGATGAACGGCGTAATTTCGGTGGAAAGCGATCCGGGTAAAGGTTCAATGTTCACCGTAAAACTGCCGCAGGGGACTGTTGATGGAGCGGGCGTACTGGGCAAGGAATTGACGGAAAACCTGAAGCAATTCCGTCTTGGCAGGGCGGCGCAAATGAAAAAAGCGCCGCAAATTATACGCGAATATATGCCTTACGGCAGAATTTTAGTTGTAGACGATGTGGAAACAAATCTGTATGTCGCCAAAGGATTACTGGCCCCCTACGGCCTGTCGGTTGAAACGGCCGCCAGCGGGTTTGAAGCGATTGAAAAAGTCAAAGACGGCGCGGTTTACGATGTCATATTCATGGATCATTTTATGCCGGAAATGGACGGCATGGCAGCGACAAAAAAATTACGTGAAATGGGATATAAGCAGCCCGTAGTGGCGCTGACGGCTAACGCCCTGGCGGGGCAGGCGGAAATATTCCAGGCAAACGGTTTCGATGATTTTATTTCCAAGCCGATAGACATACGCCAACTGAACGCCGCGCTTAACAGGCTGATACGCGACAAATATCCGGCTGAAACGGTTGAAACCGCGCGGCGGCTCAAGGAGAGTCTGGATAAAAATTCCGCCAACGGCAATATTGCTAATGGCGCGTCTCAGTCTTCCATGAATCCGGAACTGGCGAAAATTTTTACGCGGGACGCTGATAAAGCCGCCGCCACGCTGGAAGCAATACAGAAAAAAGAGGGCAATTACGGAGAAGAAGACATACAGGCGTATATTATTAATGTCCATGCCATGAAAAGCGCGCTGGCGAACATCGGCGAAACAGAGCTTTCCGGCGCCGCGCTGAAACTGGAGCAGGCCGGACGGGCGCGGGATACTGCCGTAATGACCGCCGAAACTCCGGCCTTCCTGGATTCACTGCGGGCGGTAATTCAGAAAATTAAACCAAAGGAAGCCGAGGACGGCGAAACCGCGGATGTAAACATTGACCGGCCCTATCTGATCGAGAAACTCGCTGTTTTACAGAAAGCCTGCGCGGAATATAACAAGAAAGCCGCCAAAGCCGCAGTAGCTGAACTGCGGCAAAAAACATGGCCGCGCCCCGTCAACGAACTGCTGGATGCCATCGCTGAGCGTTTGCTGCACAGTGAATTTGCGGAAGCGGCGGGTCTTGCGAAGGATTATTCGGAACAATAAACGACCGCGATACCATCCTGTTGACGACAGAAGAGTCGCTGGGAGACCGTTACCAGGGAACGTATTTATAAAACAACCGGGTAAATTAAGACATTTTATTTCATTCGCAAAAAAATCTTTACTCACGGACAAACAAAGTATATTATGCTGACGACAGGAGAAAGGTGGTGAAAGAGGGGCTTCATGTCGGCGCAAAATTCTTTCTCAAAAATAAAAATCTGGGTAAAAAGTTCGCTGTACGCGCAGATGCTGTTTGTGGCGCTGGCGTTTGCGCTGATGGTTATCGCAAGTTATATTTTTGTAAGCGATATTGAGCGTAATAATTTACGGGCAAAAGTAAAAGACGTTATTTCATATACGGAAGCCAATATTAAAGCCGATATGCTGGAGCCGGAAACAGC
>Ga0268262_10004779_pt1 | contig 13782 bp, 9 predicted proteins | sample TergutNc150P3_FD_190354 | JGI IMG/M metagenome (GOLD analysis project Ga0268262, IMG submission 190354) | Nasutitermes corniger P3 segment gut microbial community from laboratory colony in Florida, USA - Nc150 P3 (SPAdes) (version 2) | ecosystem: Host-associated > Arthropoda: Insects > Digestive... | reverse complement strand
AGCCAGTTGTCTCAGTTTATGGATCAGGTAAACCCGCTTGCCGAGCTTACGCATAAGAGGCGGCTTAACGCCCTCGGCCCCGGAGGTCTTTCACGCGACCGAGCCGGTTTTGAAGTGCGTGAAATTCATTACACCCACTACGGAAGAATGTGTCCGATTGAAACTCCTGAAGGACCGAATATCGGCCTTATTGTCTCGCTCGCGAATTATACCCGCGTTAATGAATACGGATTCTTGGAAACGCCTTACCGTAAGGTTAACAAGGGCATTGCGACCAAGGATATTGAGTATCTTTCAGCAATGGACGAGGATAAATATTTCATCGCGCAGGCTTCGGCAAAGGTAAACGATAACGGCTCTTTCGCCGAAGATCAAATTTCCTGCAGAAAACAGGGCGATTACATTACCCGCGCTCCCGAAGATATTCAGTACATGGACGTTTCCCCAAAACAGATTATTTCCGTATCCGCCTCGCTCATTCCGTTCCTTGAACACGACGACGCAAACCGCGCGTTAATGGGCTCCAACATGCAGCGTCAGGCGGTGCCGCTGGTTTTCCCGGAAGCGCCGCGGGTGGGAACCGGAATGGAAGGAAAGTGCGCCTACGATTCGGGAGTTCTTGTAAAAGCGCGGAGGGGCGGCACAATTATTCGCGTAACATCGCAGGAAGTAATTGTAAAGCCGGATAGAACCGGCGCCGTAAAGCCCGCGGCTCAAGTTTCGTTAGACGAAAACGGCAACGATGTTTATCAGCTTATTAAATTCCAGAGAACCAATCAGGATACATGTTACAACCAGCGCCCCATTGTTAAATTGGGCGATAAAATTGTCAGCGGACAGGTAATCGCGGACGGGCCCGCCACACATAACGGAGAACTTGCCCTTGGCAGAAATATCCTTGTAGGCTTTATGCCGTGGAATGGCTACAACTATGAAGACTCGATCCTTATATCTCAGCGCGTGGTAAAGGACGATATGTTCACTTCCATTCATATAAAAGAATTTGTTGTCGAAATAAGGGAAACAAAACTTGGTCCTGAAAAAATCACGCGCGACATTCCCAATACATCGGAAAAAAGCCTTGACAATCTGGACACCGAAGGCATTATCCACATCGGCGCCAAAGTGCGCTCGGGTGATATATTGGTGGGTAAAGTTACGCCAAAGAGCGAGACTGATACCACTCCTGAATTTAAACTGCTCAATTCAATCTTCGGCGAGAAAGCCAAAGAGGTGCGCGACACTTCGCTTAAAGTTCCACACGGCATAGACGGAACCGTTATTGACATTCAACGGCTTAAGCGCACTGATCATGACTCTTTGAGTCCCGGCGTTGATGAAGTGGTAAAAGTGTTAATCGCCACAAAGCGTAAACTGCGCGAAGGCGACAAAATGGCTGGCCGCCACGGCAACAAGGGCGTTGTCGCGCGTATCTTGCCCGAGGAAGATATGCCGTTTATGGAAGACGGAACTCCGTTGGATATTTGCTTAACGCCGCTTGGCGTTCCCTCCCGTATGAATATCGGACAACTTTTGGAGACTGAGCTTGGCTGGGCGGGTTCTACTTTGGACGAATGGTATTCAACGCCTGTTTTCCAGTCGCCGTCTACCGATCAAATAGAGGTAAAACTTAGGGAAGCGGGGCTGCCTATAACAAGCAAAGCGGTCTTAAAAGACGGAAAAACAGGCGAAGAATTTGTAAACCCGATTTTCTGCGGAATAATCTACTTCCTTAAATTGCACCACCTTGTCGATGACAAGATGCACGCGCGTTCCACAGGCCCGTACTCGCTTGTTACGCAGCAGCCGTTGGGCGGAAAAGCGCAGTTTGGCGGACAGCGATTAGGTGAAATGGAAGTATGGGCGCTTGAAGCTTACGGGGCGGCAAATACGCTTCAGGAACTTTTAACGATTAAGTCGGACGATATGACGGGGCGTTCAAAGATTTACGAGGCGATTGTGAAGGGAGAGCCTTCGACAACGGCGGGTATCCCTGAGTCATTTAACGTACTTGTTCAGGAATTGCGCGGTCTTGCGCTGGATCTGTCAATCTTTGACATAAAAGGGACACAAATACCGCTCACCGAAAAAGATGAAGACTTGATAAATAAGTCTAAGAGTAATTTCTAAGAGAGGGGAGTAAAATGCGGGATATTCAGGATTTTGATTCGATAATGATACGGCTGGCCTCGCCGGATATGATCCGGTCATGGTCTTATGGCGAAGTAAAAAAACCGGAGACGATTAACTACCGGACGCTGAGGCCTGAGAAAGAAGGCCTTTTCTGCGAGCGCATCTTTGGAACTACCAAAGAATGGGAATGTTACTGCGGAAAATTTAAATCGATCCGTTACAAGGGCGTTATCTGCGACCGCTGCGGCGTCGAGGTTACGCACTTTAAAGTCCGCCGCGAAAGAATGGGTCATATCGAATTGGCGGCTCCCGTGTCGCACATCTGGTACTACCGTTCAGTCCCCAGCAGAATGGGTCTTCTTCTGGATCTCCCCACAAGCCAGTTAAGGTCTGTTCTTTACTACGAAAAATACATCGTGATAGATTCAGGCGACACCAATTTAAAGAAGGGACAGCTTCTCTCCGAAGAAGAGTACTACGAAGCCCAGGAACGCTACGGCGGCGGTTTCTCCGCTGGGATGGGAGCCGAAGCTATCAGTATTCTTTTGGAAAACTTAAACCTCGATCAAATGGCCATGGAACTTAGGGCAAAAATGATTGAAAAGCAAGCAAAGAGCGACAAACGTCTTTTGAAACGCATTGAGATTGTAGAAAATTTCCGCAACTCAAACAACAAGCCGCAGTGGATGATTCTCACCGTGATACCTGTAATCCCTCCCGAATTGCGCCCCATGGTGCAGCTTGACGGCGGGCGCTTTGCGACAAGCGATTTGAATGATTTGTACCGCAGGGTGATAAACCGCAATAACCGCCTAAAAAGACTGCAAGGCCTTAACGCGCCCGACATCATTATCCGCAACGAAAAGCGGATGTTACAGGAAGCGGTTGACGCGTTATTCGACAATTCAAAGAAAAAGAAAGTTGTTAAAGGCTCCTCTAACCGTCCTCTTAAATCGATCAGCGATATGCTTAAAGGAAAACAGGGGCGCTTCCGCCAGAACCTGCTTGGAAAGCGCGTTGACTATTCGGGACGCTCTGTAATTACAGTCGGTCCTGATCTTAAAATGTGGCAGTGCGGCATTCCCACAAAGATGGCGCTTGAGTTGTTTAAGCCGTTTATAATGAAAAAACTTGTCGATAAGGACGTTGTTTTTAATATTAAAAAAGCAAAGATGCTTGTCGAGCAGGAAACTGCCGAAGTCTTCGCGATTTTAGACGAAGTTGTAAAAGAGCACCCGGTGCTTCTTAACCGCGCTCCGACTCTGCACAGACTCGGTATTCAGGCGTTTGAGCCGGTGCTGGTGGAAGGCAAATCCATCAAACTCCATCCCCTTGTTTGTCACGCTTTTAACGCCGACTTTGACGGCGACCAAATGGCGGTCCATGTTCCGCTAACGCAGGCGGCGCAGATGGAGTGTTGGACATTGATGCTTTCGGCGCGTAACCTGTTGAACCCCGCTAACGGAAAGACTATTGTATTCCCGTCACAGGATATGGTTTTGGGCATTAACTTCCTTACGAGGATTAAGACCGGCGCGAAACGCTCGGGTTCTGAAAAACCTGAAACTAAAAACAAGGTTCCCTATTATTCGTCTCCTGAAGAAGTCCTTATGGCGGTTGAAAGGAAAGCGCTGGACAGGGAAGCGGCAATCCGCGTAAAGCCGCCGAAACTTCCAATTTGGGACAAGGCTGGCAGTTTGGTAAAACCTGCCGATGACGGCACGATTATCACTTCCGCGGGAAGGCTCGTTTTTAATGAAGAACTGCCTGAGGATCTTCCGTTTATTAACTATGAACTTAAAGACAAAGAATTGCGCACCCTTGTTGAATATGTGTTTAAAGAGAAAGGCTCTTGGACTACCGTTCAAATGCTGGACGCGATTAAATCAACCGGCTACCGTTACGCGACAGTATTCGGCGCGACAATCGGCATTGATGACATTGTTATCCCCAAAGAAAAAGCCGAGATGATTGACAAGGCGAATAAAGAAGTCGAGTCGATTCAAAAAAATTGGCGGGCGGGGCATATTACCAATGAAGAACGCTACAATCAGGTTGTTCAGGTTTGGACAAAGGCAAACGAAGACCTTACAAATATTACGATGAAAACCCTGGAATCGGACAGGGACGGATTTAATTCAATTTACATGATGGCGAACTCAGGCGCGCGCGGAAGCCGCAACCAGATACGCCAGCTTGCCGGTATGCGCGGCCTTATGCAAAAGCCGTCTGGCGACATTATTGAACTTCCCATCCGTTCAAACTTTAAAGAAGGACTTTCGGTTATTGAGTTCTTTATTTCAACTAACGGCGCGCGCAAAGGTCTTGCCGATACCGCCCTTAAAACCGCGGAAGCCGGTTATCTTACCCGCCGTCTTGTCGATATCGCGCAGGACATGGTTGTAAATGAAGACGACTGCGGAACAATTAACGGCACCACGTATTCGGCGATTAAGCAGGGCGAGGAAATTGTCGATCCGTTAAAAGACCGAATTGTCGGGCGCTTTACCCTTGAGCGCGTTAAACATCCCATTACAGGCGAGTTGATTGTCGATGTAAACGAAGAAATTACCGAAGAAATCGCGGCGGCGATTGACGCCGCGGGCGTTGAGACCGTGCGGATAAGGACGGTTCTTACCTGTGAGGCGAAATACGGCGTTTGCCGCAAATGTTACGGGCGCAACCTTGCCACAAACCGCGCGGTGGATATCGGGGAAGCGGTTGGAACAATCGCGGCGCAATCAATCGGACAGCCGGGTACCCAGCTTACAATGCGTACATTCCACATCGGCGGTGTCGCTACAAAGGTCAGCGAAGAGAGCCGTATAACTTTGAAATACCCCGTGTATATCAGGGATGTTATTGGTACGCACATACAGCTTGATAACGGGCATTTCCTCTTTACAAGGAGGGGCCATGCGATTGTCAACAAGGTTATGAAAGAATATAAACTTGAAAATGGCGATAAGTTGATGACGGCTGATGGAAAGAGAATAAACCGAGGTGACGTAATAATTAAACGCGGCGAGGAAGATATTATTTCTCCTGAAATCGCATATGCTCTTATATTGAAAAAGAAAGAAGGAGAATCCCTTTACCTTATCGGTCAGGATCAAAAAATTGAAATCAGAAACGGTTCCGACTTTGAGGTACAAAAAGGCACGGTTGTGGAAGCCGATAAAAACATTGCGACGTTTGACCCGTTCTCCGACCCGATTATCGCGGAAATGAGCGGAATTGTTAAATATGAAGATATTATTCTTGGCTCCACGCTTAAAGAAGAAATTGACGAGGGCACGGGCAATACCGAAAAACGCATAACGGAGTTCCAGCATGAAAGTAAACAACCGCGCGTTTTTATTGTCGATGATAATGACAATCAGGTCGCCTCCTACCATATGCCCTCCGGCGCTTATCTTCAGGTTGACGAAGGAGAGCGCATTAAAGCGGGACGCACAATAGCGAAAACCTTAAAAGAATCGGCAAAAGCCAATGACATTACGTCCGGTCTTCCGCGCGTTAGCGAACTTTTTGAGGCGCGTAAACCAAAAAGCCCCGCAGTTCTTGCGCAGGTTTCAGGAACCGTGTATTTCAAAGACCCCGTGAAGGGCAAACGTAAAATTTCCATTGTCGATAATTTTGGCAGGGAATTTACGCACCTGATACCGATGAATAAAAGGCTTTTGGTGCGCGACGGCGACACTGTGGAAGCGGGAGAACTGCTTTGTCAGGGCGCCATCAATCCGCATGACGTTCTGTATATCTTAGGCGAAGGAAAATTACAGCGTTATCTGATGGACGAAATCCAACACGTATACCGCTTGCAGGGCGTGTCGATAAATGACAAGCATATCGGCGTAATCATCAGACAGATGATGCGTAAGGTTGAAATAAGATTTGTCGGCGACACAAAATTTATCTACGGTTCTTCCGTGGACAAGTACCGTTTCCACGAAGAAAACGCCCGCGTAATGGCGGAAGGCGGACAGCCTGCAATCGCCCAGCCGATGTTCCAGGGAATAACAAAAGCGTCGCTTAACATTGATTCGTTCCTTTCCGCCGCCAGTTTCCAGGAAACGACGAGGGTTCTTACAAACGCCGCTATCGCGGGTTCCACAGACTACCTTCGCGGCTTAAAGGAAAATATCATCATTGGCCATCCGATCCCGGCGGGTACCGGAATGAAACGTTACCACAATGTTAAACTCTTCGATGAAGACAGCCAGGATCTTGATGAATACATGCAGGAAATACTTAACAGGCGCAAAGAGGAAGCCGAGGCGATTTCAGGTAACGATAACACTCAGGAAGAATACAACACTGTTGAGGAATCTGAGGATTAACGTTGCAGTACCGTTTATGGTATTATTGTTATTTTGGATAAAAATCACAATAAAGAGGATATTAAGCCTCTTTATATCTTCTCCCATGACTATTATTTGGGGTTTGATAATTATTTTTTCTTTTATATACGCGTTTACAAACAGACATATTGTAATAATGCCGTATATGCGAATAATAGTACTAATAATACCATTTCTTGCGCTTGTTTCGCTAATTAATGCGTTAAAAGACTACAATGTAATGCCGATCTTGATACAGTATTCAAAAAGCAAGATACAAAATAAAAATATTTATATCTTATTCTTTATAAAGCAAACTTTCGTAAATAATTTATTGCTTATCATTTTCGATATTATTGCATTAAAATTTCTTGATAATAAAAAATATATTATCATAATGTTAATAACGACCGCCCTTTCTTTAACGCTGTCTTTTTTATTAATATATTTAAAAAACAAACTTAAAATAAAGAGGACAAATTACAAAGAAATAAAGATGGGGAAAATCAATCCATTAATAAAAAGCGCGTTATATGATTATTTGTCGTCTGACTTTTTAATAACATTGTTATTGTGCATTGGTATTTTTATAGCCTTTATAATTAATATTACCGGGAATATAAATAATATTTATGAATTAAAAAATAATTCCGTATTTTTTATTATAATAGCAATTATATTTTCCGTTGGGTTTACGGGTATTATTGGCTCAATACCGAATATTAATTGGAAATTTCAGGCTATTATTTCTCCAAATAGCCTTGAATACCATTTAAAAAGGACGTTTATTGTTCTTGCAGGATTTTTTGGCTGGTTAATCTTAATCTTTATTATTTTTAGCTGTTACATTAATATGGCGCTTACAATAAAATATTTGTATTGTATTTTTGTGCTGTTATTTACAATGGTTAATATCTCCTTTTCAATTATCAATGTTATGATAAAAATGTTTATAATAACGATTATTACCATATTAACTCTGTGGATTAGCACGTTGTCAATTTATTTTCTGCCAGTTTCATTAATTCCCGTAGTAATTACTTTTTTAAAAGCAAAGAATGAATACAGGGAGTGGTCTTTGTTATGATTATATGCGATAATCTTACCAAGTTATTTAACGCTAATTCAGGTATTAAAGACGTTAACCTTCAGTTTTTGCCCGGAATTATTTATGGTATTATCGGCTATAATGGCGCTGGAAAAACTACATTATTAAATTGTATTGAAGGCCTGTACGTTCCAACATCAGGGTTTGTGTCCCACGATAATGTTAAAACGACAAATGATAAGGATTTCCCGCATTGCCGAAGAAAAATCGCTTTCCTTCCATCTGATGATTATTTATATCCGGGGTTAACCTGTATGGAAAATATAGAACTATCAACAATCTTAAGGACTGGAAAAAATAAATTATCGCATGAGACGGAAGAATTAATTCGTTTCTTTGAAATTGATTCATATTTGCATAAAAATTTCAGGGATTGTTCCGCTGGAATGAAAAAGAAGGTGCAAATTGTAATCAGCCTGATAGGTGAAATTGATACCATTATTTGGGATGAGCCGAATAATGGTCTTGACATTGTTTCAAATATGAAAATAAAAAATCTTCTTAAATCCTATAAAAGCAAAAATGTTACGATACTTTTTTCCAGTCATGTCCTTGAGTTTTTAAATGATTTTGTAGATCATTGCATTTTATTAAATGAAGGGAATATTATTGAAAATAAAAGTATAAAGGATATCGGTTCATTGGAAACATTGTTTCTAAATAATTTGCCGCAAAATATTTTATCAATAAATTTATAATGCAAAACATGAATAAAAAAATATGAAAAGACATGATTCCATAAAGACGATTATGTGATAAGATAATATATAAAGGAATTTATGGAAACTTTTTTACAAATTTGGGGCGGCGCCGGTTATTTTCTGGCAAAAGTTTTTCTTGTCCGCGCTGAATTTATCGAAAAAAACAGGATTTTACGCCTTCTTGGATGGTTTGTCTATTTATTGGGTTTACCTGCATGGGTCATTCTTTTGGCAAGCAGGCAGGATTGGATCGCCGCCGCGATTGAAACGGCGGGAGTTCCCGCAATAATGCTTGGTATCGTAATGACATGGAAACAAAGCAATAATCCAAATAAAATTATTGATTGGGGTATAAGAATATTTACCTGCATAATGATAATAACCGGCGTCTTATGCAGCATTTATACATTTAACGGGATAAGAACTCTTTCTCAAATATTGGAAATAATAATTATTTTCGGCTATCTTGTGAGTAATTATCTGCTCGCAAAGCGTAATCCTTTCGCATGGCTTATGTTTATGGTAGGGTTAATAAGCATGAGCATATTAATGTATATACAAGACAAACCAATATTATGCATACAGCAAATAATTTCTTTAATACCGGCTGTTATAGGATTTATTAAAAACATGAAACAAAGAGAATCTTTATAAATGAAAGAAGTTGGTGTAAATAATGAGGCATAAGGATATTCTATGAAAAAATACACAGGGATTGAACTCATGGAAACCGCTCCTGTTGGGACAGCCATTATCCGTCTGGCCATGCCGATGATTGCGGCGATGCTCGCACAGGCGATTTACAATATGACCGATATGTTCTTTATAGGTCAGACCGGCGATCCGAATATGGTAGCCGCGGTTTCACTTGTGTTTCCGCTGTTTATGCTTTCACAGGCGTTAGGTAACATTTTCGCCGTTGGAGGCTCCAGTTATATTTCACGTATGCTCGGGGCGAAAGAAAATGACGAAGCCCGTTTTACCTCCTCAGTATCATTTTTTACTTCAATTGGTTTTGGGTTTCTCTTAACAATCGCCCTCTTTATTTTTAAAACGCCGATTTTAAATATGATTGGCGTAAGCAGCGATACATTCGCCTGCACTAATGATTATTTTTCGGTAATTTTGGTTTTTATGCCTGTCGCCGTATCGGGAACGGTGTTGGGCGGACAGATGAGGAGCGAAGGGGCTACGGATAAAGCGATGAAGGCCATGCTTTTAGGAATAGGGGTTAACATTATTCTTGACCCTATTTTTATCCTGTGGCTTAAGATGGGAACGGCGGGAGCGGCATGGGCGACAATAGCGGGGCAGGCCGTTTCGTTTGTCTATGGTATTTCTTATTTTCTTTCCAAAAATACAAGACTGTCGATAAAACCAATTGATTATAAACCAAATAAAAAAATGATGTTTCAGATTTTTTCAATCGGCATACCGGCTGGATTAAGCAATCTTATAATGAGCATTTCCAACATATTGAGTAATCGCATTGCGGCAAGTTACGGGGATTTTGTGGTCGCCGGTATCGGCGTTCAAATGCGGATTGTCAGTTTGTATTTTATGATGGTTTTTGCGCTGGTTATGGGATATCAACCCTTTGCCGGATTTAATTACGGCGCGAAAAATTTCGAGCGCCTGCGTAAAGGGTTCAAATTTACAATCATTTGCGCGACTATGCTTTGCGTTGCGGGAAGCATTATACTTCGTCTGTTTGGAGACGTGTTTATCAGGTTTTTTATTGATGATGCAAAAACCATCGAAGCGGGAACTATAATGATGCATACGTTTATCTGGGGACTGCCGTTTATCGGTTCTCAGATAACATTAATGGTGTCGTTTCAGTCTTTTGGGAAATCAATTCAGGCGATGGTTATTACCATGGGGCGGCAGCTTCTGTTTTTCATGCCCTTGCTTTATTTGTTAAATCACATTTTTGGTTTTAAAGGCTTTCTTTGGGCTCAGCCCGGCGCCGATATTCTTACAACGGGCATAGCCGTTATTTTAAGCCGCCCGCTTTTCCGCTTTATGAGGGGAGAATAAAAATGGAAGAAAATGTCGTAGATATTGAAAATATCCGGTACTCTTATGACAAAAAAAATACTGTCTTAACGGATTTTTCTTTAAAAATAAAACGCGGCGGCATAACCGCCATACTTGGTCATAATGGCGCGGGGAAAACAACTTTGCTGCGGCTTCTTGGAAAACTAATTGCGCCAAATGCGGGAATTATAAAATGGAACTTATTGCCAAATGAAAAAATCGGATATATGCCGGAAGGGTTGGGGCTTTATCCCAAGTTGTCCGGTTATGAGAATATGAAATTGCAATTTTTAAGCGCAAATAAAAATCCTGATAAAGAAACGATATTATCAATTTTAAATAAAATTGATCTTGGCGATCATGCAAAAAAATTAGCCGGTCATTATTCAACCGGAATGAAACGGCGGCTTTCTTTGGCTTGCACGTTGGTAACGACGCCTGAATTACTGCTGATGGACGAACCGTTTTTGGGGATTGATCCCGTAAGCCAAAAAATAATGATTGATTTGATACAGGAATACAAAGAAAAAAATTCAACCGCTGTTATTACAACCCATGACCTTAATCTGGTAAAAAATATTTGCGGCAGTTTTGTAATAATCCAAAATGGAAAAGTTGTTTATATTTCCGCCGAAAACGAGGATATAAACAATATCGAACAAATTTACTTTCAATACGCGGGGAAATAATATGGGATATTTTTTGGGACTGGTTAAAAAAGAATTTATCGAAATACGGTACTCGTATAAACAGTTAATTTTGTATGCCGGTATGTATGGGCTTGGCATATATGTTGCAAACTCATTCCTTAATTCCATAAATCAAATTAATACTATAGTACCGATTAATTGGAATAATGCCGGATATTTTATTGCAGTTTTCTTAAGTTCTTTTATGCCAAGTAATTTTTTAATGGAATCAATTTTGTCTGATAAAAACAACCAGACGTTTGAACGGTATTTCGTTTCAGGAAATATTAAAAATATAATGTTTGCTAAACTTTTCGCTATGAGTATACTTGGTATAGTGCCATTCTATATATTTAATATTTATTTTCTGATAAATGGCACAAACATTATTAATTCCGTTTTTTTGGCAATAGATACGCCGTTTTATTTTTGGATCGCCTTATGTGTAGTAACGATTTTTACATTTCCTTTTAGTGATGAAAAATCCGTATCATTTGCCTGTATACCGTGCTTACTTGGTATGCTTGTAATTTTTTTTATAAATGATTATATAGCGGCTAATTATCACCCTGTATTGAGTTGTATCTTTACAATAGCCTGTGCTGTTGTTATAACGATTATTGCGTATAAGGCTTACAAAAACACAAAATATTTCTTGAAAATTTGATAAAAAATTGTATTAGGATACTTTTATTTTACCCATTTTTCGCCCCATAAATACATACGCATAATAATTTCTTTTAAATCCTCTCCCTTTTCAGTTAGGGAATATTCAACTGTTGCGGGAACAGTAGCAAAGATTTTTCTGTTAATGAGGTTGTTTTCTTCCAATAACCTTAAACTGACTGTAAGCGACTTGGCGTTAATGTTGTGAAGAAGCCGCCTTAATTCGCCAAACCTTTTTTTCCCTGAAAAAAGATTTTTGAGAATGAGAAATCCCCATTTGCCCCCAATTACATTGAGCGTTTTCTCAACACGACATTCCACAGTTCCGCAAGTTACCGTAAAAATTTCCTGTTCTTTTGCTTTTGTAACCATTTTATCACCTACTTTCTAAAAGTAACTAGTGTTACCATAAGGTAACAATATGTAAAATATGTAATTACTTGCAATATTAAATCAGTCATAGTATATTGTCAATATGTTCTATGAAAAATTTTTACATATTGGAGGTAATAAATCATGAACAAAAGCTTTTTGGATCTTGCCAAAAGTCGGTATTCAGTACGAAAGTACGAGAATAGGGCAGTTGAAGCGGAAAAATTATCCGCTATTTTGGAAGCTGGACGCATAGCGCCTACGGCAGCCAATCAACAACCTTGTATATTCCTTGTTCTCAATAACGAGGATGCAATCGAAAAACTTTATAAGGCTTGTAATCCGCATGGCGCACCTCTTGCCATTGTCGTTTGCGCCGACAAAAAATCCGTATGGATACGCCCCTTCGACAAGGCAAGCATGGCTGATATTGACAGTTCGATAGCCGCAGATCACATGATGTTGTGCGCCCAGGATTTAGGACTTTCTTCCTGTTGGATTACCTATTTCGATCCGTCTATTGTCCGCAAAGAATTTAAAATTCCGGACAATCTTATACCTGTAAATATACTTTCCATCGGTTATGGGGCAGACGAACCGCAATCTCCTGATCGCTTTGCACAAACACGGAAACCGCTTGATTCTATAGTCAAGTATTCATCATTCTAGGTTTGTAATAGTAAAGGTGTTATTAGCATAATGCCTTTACTATTTTTAAAGGGAAAAGAATAATATGATTGATATAGAACTTGGACCCATACGTCCGCCGTCAGAATCACAAAGCCTATTGATACGGGTAACAAGAGGCTGTCATTGGAATAAATGTTTTTTCTGCGGCTTATATAAAGGCATGAAATACAGCGTCCGCCCGACAGATGATATTTTAGATGATATTAAAAAAAACGCAGAACTTTATAATGGCAATGGAACGGTTTTTACTTCCTGTTTTCTTCAAGACGCTGATGCCTTAAATATTCCAACAAAAGATTTGCTGTTAATATTAGAAAAAATAAAATCTTGTTTTCCTTCACTTCAAAATATTACAAGTTATGCGCGTTGCGACACCATTTTAAGAAAAAGTGATAGTGAATTGACGGCATTGAAAGAATCAGGGCTTAATCATTTATATCGTGGAATTGAAACCGGCTCCGATACGATATTAAAAAACATATACAAGGGTATAACTTCAAAAGATATAATTGATTCCGGTTTGATGTGCAAAAACGCAGGAATAATTTTATCTGATTTTACCTTGCTTGGTATTGGCGGCAGGGAATTGTCAGAAGAAAATGCAAAAGAAACCGCCAGAGTAATAAACGCAGTTAATCCCGATTACATAAGAGTACACCATGCGGCTTTCAAGCCTGATACCAAACTTGGGCGTGATGTAGAAAAAGGCATTTTCATTTTACAATCAGAAGAAGAAATAGTAAGGGAACAACGTTTATTTATTGAAAATCTAAACAGCATTGACAGTTTTTATATCAATGAGCATATTGTAAACCTTTTATTGGAAGTGCGAGGTAAATTGCCTTCCGCAAAAAATGATATGATTAAAATTATCGACAATTATTTAGGAATGTCAGAAGACGATAAATTAAATTTTGCTGTCGGAAGGCGCATTGGATATTATTACCGTTTATCTGATATGCAAAATAAATCAAAAAATACGGCAGTATCACAATACATGGAAGATTTGAAAACAAAACATTTAGACGTTGATTTTGACA
>Ga0268262_10004778_pt1 | contig 13784 bp, 10 predicted proteins | sample TergutNc150P3_FD_190354 | JGI IMG/M metagenome (GOLD analysis project Ga0268262, IMG submission 190354) | Nasutitermes corniger P3 segment gut microbial community from laboratory colony in Florida, USA - Nc150 P3 (SPAdes) (version 2) | ecosystem: Host-associated > Arthropoda: Insects >... | reverse complement strand
GTCGTTATTAAAAGCGGCAAGTATAAGGCCGGTCTTTGTCATTTCTTCGCGGTACTGATTGGTAAATTCATAGCGGTGGCGGTGGCGCTCCATTATGCGCTTTTCGCCATAAGCCGCTAAAATATGAGTGCCGTCTTCGTTTACGGTTTCCATCGCGCCAAGACGCATAGTACCGCCGTAATTTTTTACATTAACCTGTTCTTCAAGAAGACTCACGACGGGGTGTTTGGAGTCGCGGTTAAACTCGCTTGAATTGGCGTCAGTCCAATTCAACACATTGCGCGCCCAGTCAATAACCATTATTTGCATACCCAGGCAAATTCCCAGATACGGAACTTTGTTTGTTCTTGCCCACGCCGCCGCTTTTACCATACCGCCGATTCCCCTCTCGCCAAAGCCGCCGGGAATCAGAATACCGTCAACTTGATACATACAGTTTTTGGCGGAGTCGCCCCGTCCTAAAATCGCGTTTGTGTTTTCAGTTTCTTCAAGTTTTGACGAGTCAATTTTTACAAGCTCCATTTCTACGCCGCACTCAAGGCTTGCATGGAACAGCGCTTCATATAACGATGTGTAGGTATCGTGTAATTCCATATATTTTCCGACAACGCCGATCCGCACTTTTCCTTTACGCGCCGCGAAACACTCCATAACTGAATTCCACGGGCGTATATCGGCATGGCGGCTTTCAACGCCCATTTTCTGCAGGATTACCTGATCAAGTTTTTGATCAAAGAAAACCATCGGTATTTGATAAATGGTCGTATCAATATCAGGCGAAGTAAACACAGCGTCAATGTCAACATTGGTAAAAAGCGCAATCTTCCGCCGTGTCGCTTCTTCGAGCATCACCGGCGCGCGGCAGATCAAAATGTCAGGCTGAATTCCCATCTCCTGCATTGATTTTACGGAATGTTGTGTTGGCTTTGTTTTTAACTCTCCGCTTACAACTTCGGGAATTAAAGTTAAATGGACTGATATGGCGTCGTTTTTATTTTGTTCATGGATAATTTGACGTGCCGCTTCAAGGAAGGGGATGGATTCGATGTCTCCAACGGTTCCGCCGATTTCTACGATAACGACATCGGTGTCGTTCTCTTCTTTTGATACCGCCAGAATACGGCTTTTTATTTCATCGGTGATGTGGGGGATGACCTGCACGCATCTGCCAAGATACTGCCCTTCCCTCTCCTTGCGGATTACCGCTTCATAAACTTGTCCTGTCGTTATTGAGTTTGCCTTGCTAAGGCGGCCTTTTGTAAAGCGGGCATAATTGCCCAAATCAAGGTCGGTTTCCGCCCCATCGTCGGTTACATAGACTTCGCCATGCTGATAGGGGCTCATTGTCCCCGCGTCCACGTTGATATAGGGATCGCACTTTACCATACGAACATTTAGCCCCCTGCTTTCAAGCAAGGCTCCTATTGAAGAAGCGGCAACCCCCTTCCCCAAACTGGAACAAACGCCGCCCGAGACGAAAATAAACTTGTTCATGTAATAGAATTATCGCGAATTTTGGGGGGAGTTTCAAGGGGGTAAGAGCGCGAGATTTATCACATAGTTGACTTAATTTCGATTTTTTTCCAAAATTAAAACAGTTATGGAAGATAATTGTCAGGCACCTGTAACACGTCACTGGCTGGAAAGTTTGAGTACGGAACAATTAATCAAACTTGCCGACTCTAACGGTATAGATATCCCTCCTGATTTGGAAAGAATTTTCGTCATAGAAGAAATATTGGAGGTTTCCAATATTGACAGGGAGGAAACCGCCGATGACATGGAAGTGATTCATTCCTATTCTGAAACAGCCGTACTGCCAAAGCAATATAATATCTCTTATGTCGAAGTAATAATAAGGGACCCTTTTTGGGTTTTTGCATTTTGGGAAATAAAAAAACATGATCGGGAATCATATGAGAACGCGGACAATTTTAACGGATATTGCCTGCGGGTTATTCCGTTAGACAAGGACGGAAAAGAAAACAAGTTGAATGAGAACTCTTTTACCGTATCGGTAGACGCGGAAGACTGTGGCAGATATTTAGGTATTGTAGAACACACCGTGCATACCCCTGACTGCTATGTAATTCAACTTTGCGTGGACAGGGGTGATAATTTGCAAACAATCGCGGCTTCACAGCCGTTTTATCTGCCAAAACCCTACAATAATGATATTATTGCGGATATGTGCCTTAACCCATTAATCCGCCTTTCGGGGGCGAAAGATTTGGCAATAATAAAAAATACCGACCGTCAATCTGCGGTTAAGAGGCAATAAAAATGGAATTCCGTTATGCGATCTCTCTTGTTTTAGAAGCCCACTTGCCATTTGTCAGGGAATTTCAAAAAGAGGACGATCTGTCTTTGGTTGGCGAAGAAAGCCGTTTTTTTGAATATGTTAATGAAACTCTGCTTCCCCTTCTTGAAACATTGTACCGGCTGGAAATAGATCATATTCCGTTTCGCCTTGCCCTTGCGGTCTCCCCCATTCTTATTCATTTATTAACGGACGAACATCTGCAAAAAAAGTACTTGGCGTATACCGACAAGCAAATTGAGTTCGGAAGGCAGGAACTTGAGCGAACCGCAAATAACGAAGAATTAAACAAACTTGCCCAACGCTATTACAACATAACGGTAGACAGAAGAATCGCGTATACTGAACGCTATGAAAAAAATCTTTTAAAGGCGTTTGATTTTTACAGGCGCAAAGGCAAACTTGAAATTCTCGCCTCCAGCGCGACTCACGCTTTTTTGCCGTTTATCAGCCATAACAGCGAATCTTTACAGGCGCAGATGGAAATCCCCATTTCCGGCTACCGCCGCCACTTTGCAGGCGTTCCACAAGGTTTTTGGCTTCCCGAATTTGGATGGTCTTCCGCGCTGGAAACTTATTTAAGGGCATATAATTTTTCTTATACCATTGTAGACAGCCACGGTCTTTTATTCGCAAATCCGTCTCCAAGCAAAGGAACTTTTTCCCCGGTAAAAACCCCCAATGGTACGTTTGTCCTAGCAAGGGATTTATATGCCACCCGTGAAATAGAAAAAATAGCGGGAGATGAAATATACCGTAACAATGGCAGGGATGCCGGTTATGAACTGCCGCCTGAAACGGTAAGCGCGTTTTTAAGCGCCGAAGGAGAACGGCACAGGACGGGATACAAGTACTGGTCGCGTATTAACGGCAATGGCAATTATAACCCTCAGGCGGCTTGCAATCATGCGGCGGAGCAGGCAAAAACATTCATACAAAACACAACAGCCCGACTTGAAGAAGCGTCAAAATACATGGAAGAAGCCCCATTAAGCCTTTGTGCGCAAAACGCGGGCTATTTTGGAAGTCTTTGGCATGAAGGCTTTGAATTTATCGAAACGCTTTTCCGCACGGCTTGCGATTATAAAGACTTAAAATTTGTCTGCCCCAGCGAATATATCTACAAGCAGAATCTTTCATCTCTACAGGTTGTCTCTCCTGAATTTTCATCAAGCGGCGTAAACGGTTATGCCGAAACATGGCTTGATGTTTCCAATGACTGGATCTACCGCCACCTTGCGCGTTCCATGGAGCGGATGACTGAACTTGCTGAACGTTTCCCCGATGATACGGGGCTTAAAGAGAGGGCGTTAAATCAGGCGGCGCGTGAAATACTGCTTGCCCAATCTTCCGACTGGTCATCTCTTTTATTCAGGCAGGATTCAACCGAATACGCATGTAATCAGGCAGGAAACGCCCTTCGTAACTTTACAACGATTTACGAAGCCCTCGGCAGTAATTACATCAGCACCGAATGGCTTACCAATCTGGAACGAAGGCACAATATTTTCCCGAATATTAACTATAGGGTGTTTAGGAGAAAAAAGTAGATTTATTCGCTATTTTTTTTCACACGAAGATCACGAAGTAACAAAGAACACAAAGGGAAGAACAGGGGTTTTTGTTAATAAAATCAAGCTAATTTTGGAGTATTAGTTCCAATAGAAAAATCACACCCGCAAAAAAATGCTTCTATCATTAATTCAAGCGATTGCTGTGATACGTGTCTGTATTTTAAATTATAAAATAATAATGATTGAAATGTTTTCATTGTAGGGTTATTTTCCCATAGTTTTGTAACGCCCTTTTCCGCTGAAATAACCGACATCATATATGATGTTATAAATTTTTCATTTACAAATTCACACCCATTATAAGGAATTTTTATTTGTAACGGCTTCCTTTTTAGCAGCCAATAAGCGGTGTAAGCATATATTTTTTCAGGATTAATTATTTGAATATCGTGAAATTGTTTTACTCTTGCAATATCAACAAAATAATCAATAATTGCAGTTTTTAATAATCTAAAATTAAACTCAACTTTATTTTCAATATTATCTTTTTTTATGAATTTTTGGATTTTTTCTAAAATAACAATATATCTATGCGCAATACGCCTATAATCAATATTAACACTATTGAAGAATTCACTGTCAGATTTCATAATTATTTTCTGGATGCCTCTGTGTCAAGTGATTTATATAAATCAGATTCAAGATATTCTTCAAATGCAGTTATATCACGTTTTTCATTTTCCTGATAATTTTTACCTTCATTAGGAATGTGCTCAATTGCAAATTCCCCAGCTTCGAGTTCATCTATAAATGTTTGTTCTTCCTTTTTCAAATCAATATTCATAATTATTCCTATAAAAATAATATAACATTTTTTCTAAATAATTTGTTAATATTTTTTACGAATTTTTAAAAAAATATTTAGAATTATCTAAATATCGGTAAAGTTATAATATTACTCACAATGAGAGTATTGCTTGATAAAGTCTAATATCGGCAAATAGTGTTTATTTTTTAAACTGTAAAATTTCAATATTTGACAGTTCCAGAGAAAACTAAGCACATTGATCATATTCTGGTAATTAAATACAATAAAGAAAAGAATATTTTTATGGGTTATTTTATTAAAGATCTTGATAAATTAGAATTATCAGAAAATCGTTCTAATGAATTAGATGTATTTGACGGAGATTCTTTCATAGGGAAAATACATTCCTCGCAGCTTTTACCAAGTGCAAAAAATAGGAGAAATAACTTTGAGCTGCGAATAAGAAAGAGTGATACTATAAAAATAAAAGATTTATCTATATATAAATCCTTTGATATTAGTACAATGAAAGACAGCTTAATATCTTTTCAATTTATTATTCCCGCATTTCAAAGAGGGTATCGTTGGGAAACTGAACAAGTAAAGGAACTGCTTGAAGATATTTATGTTAACTATAAAAAGTATTACTATTCCAAACTGCCGGAAGATTTCAAATTGTATTGTTTACAACCGCTTGTATTAAAAAAAACGGGAAAATATCTAAATGAATTCAAGGTTATTGACGGGCAGCAACGGCTGACGACGATAACCCTTTTACTGGAAGCGCTTAATAATCAGGTTCCGGAAGAAAATGTATTTAACGCATTTATCCCGATTTCTTATGAGGCAAGAGAAGAAAGCGAAAAATTTTTATACAATATCGGAGAATTTTGCAAAAATGCCATTGAGAGCGTAAAAGAAAACGGCGGCGCGTTGATATCACTTGAAAAAAAAATAGAAAAAACGATAAATTGTTTTGAACATGAACAACTGCCGGAAGATTTAAATTCCCGTTATATGTTAAATACATATCTTTACGCGTATTGGTATTTTTGGGAAATCATAATGGGTATTAATGAATATAAAAGCTATTTTGATTTTGCCGAAAAAGAATGGAATACTGATGAACAATGGGAACCCAAACGATTTACCCTGATTGTAAAAATGCTGTTGGAAACAACGTATTTAATATGGTATACCATAGACAATGATGATGAAGAGGAACATAAAGTATTTGAACATTTTAATTCAGGAAGAATAAGTTTAACCGGTTCTGAACTCGTTAAGGGTATTTTTATGAATCCTGATAATTATTTAGATAGTTATGATAGTAATGATAATAGTAATAATAAGGATTTTTCTTTATATGAACAACTTGGAACCAGGCAAACTTTGCTTGGCGGTCAATGGGATGATATGGAAAAGACTTTGCATAACGATGAATTTTGGTCTTTTATTCCGCATCAGGAGGACAAGGAAGGTGAAATAGAAAAATCGACGCATATTGATTCAATTTTTAATATGTATGTATATTTTAATATTTCACAGGGAAAAAGCCTTTTTAATATTGATGATTCTTTATTTTCTTTTAGAAAAATTAATGAAATGATTACGACAAGACAGGCTGTAAGAAAAGGTGAAAAGAAGTTTAAAGGCATGTGGGAAATATGGCTTGAAATCAAGAATGTATATACGACTTTTTATGAATGGTTTATAGGAGATAATTATTTAAATAATGTAAATAGTTTATATCATAGAATTTCACTCTATAAAAGGATTATTTATAATACGGATTTAAAATACGAACAACGCTATCAGGAAGAATTAAAGCATATGCGATTATTGTATGATATACTTACGACATGCAATAGAAAAGACAGGGAAAAACTGTTAAATAACGAGATTGCAAAAACATTGTTAAAAACCGCCGAGCCCGGAAGTAATGAACTAAAAAAATTTATAACAACCAGGATTTATGGTGAAAATGCCAATGATGTAAAAGTAATACTTTTGGCATTTAACCTTAGTACGCTTGAAGGAGCCAAAGCTTATGGAGGGCGTTTTCCTTTTGTAATATTTGACAAACAGAAATGGCACAGAGAACACATATTTGCAAAAAATACGGCTCTTTCAGGCGAAGATAATGATGAAAAAAAACTATATGACGCTCTTGTTTCTGAAAATGAGATGAATTCTTATGATAAATATTTAAAGTTGACAAACAGGTCTGATAAAAAATTATATGAACAGACAATTGAGGATATAAACTCTATCATTGACAATCAGATTTCCGGTAGTGATAAAGACAGCTTGAATACAAGACTACTAAAAGAAAATGGGGATATATTGGAAAATATACTAAGAGACGATCATATGGGAAATATGGCTTTATTGACCGAAACTCATAATATCAGCATCTCTAATGATTCATATAAAGATAAATCCAGAGAAATATCAAAATGGTTTAAAAAAGGTGATTTTATTCCTATTTGTACAATGAATGTTTTTAGTGATTTTTACAGTAACTATGAAAGTTATTCCTTTCACTGGCTTTACGCAAAAAGACTTTCTTATTTAATTCAAATGATTAATTCGGTAAACGAATATCTATTTGACAATGAGGCTGTCAGCATTGAGGACTCTATAAATGAATGAAAGAATTAGTTTTTATCAATATGCCAGGAAATATAACACACAAATTCCCATAATACAACGTGATTATGCTCAGGGGCGGGAGGGAAAGAAAGAACAAGCGGTCTTAAACAATTTCCTGCTTGCTATCGCGGCTTCTCTGGATAATGATAAACCGCTTTCTCTTAATTTTATTTATGGAATTGAAGAAAAAAATGACGTTTTCCTTCCGATAGACGGACAACAACGTCTTACAACACTCTTTCTTTTACATTGGTTTGTTGCTCTGCGTACAAAAAACCTTGAAAAATTTTTTAAGGATACTTTAAGTTTTTCATACCAAACAAGAAGTTCCGCAATAGATTTTTTTGAATCAATCCGGCCTTCACCTAACGATGATAAAGGTCGAAAACGGATAAACGAACTCTATAATATTAAATCAGGCGATGATATAAAGAATTTTCCTTGGTTTAAACTTGATTGGTCATACGATCAAACTATTTCAGGGGTAATTAACGCGCTAAATAGGATGTTTTTATTGTTTAATTCCAAAAATCTTGACGATTGGTGGGAAAAACTTGTTTCCGAACAAAAATGCAAAATTACTTTTTTATACATTGCATTAAATAAATCAATAAGTAACGGAGGATTTGAACTGGAAAATAAAACAAAGGCCGCTTTAACTTATATTAAAATGAATGCAAGGGGAAAAGATCTTAGCGACTTTGAGAATGCAAAAGCTCTTATTCATAGTTTAAATAATAAAGAAGGCGAAAATTTTGTAATTAAATTCGATAATGAATATATTAAAATTATAGAAAATAAAGCCGGCGAATCTGAAAAGAAGGACATAGGAAAAATCAGCAGGATTATTGATGAAATGATGATGCAGCTCCTGATTAATCTATTCAATGATCTGCGGTATTTATTCAATGAATTGCTGTCAAATGAGTCGTTATTAAAGAGCGCTGAAATTAATTATTTAGGTTATATGACCGCGTTAAGGGATTTTCATGAGAATCCAAATGAAGAAAAAGAAAAATTTTACAGCCGCTATTTTGAAATTCTGAATAGACTATTTAATTCGGAAATAATAAATTATGATGAATTTACCAATTATATTAAAGGTGACAACAGACCTGATCGTCTTGATTTTTGTCTATTGCTTTCTTATTTTTATTATAATGATCATAACATTAAAGGCATTAATGAATGGAAATATTTATTTAAAAATTTTCATTATAAAGATACAAACAATACGAGGGAAGATAATTATTTTAAAACATTATCATCGCTTAATGCTCTTTCAGAAAATATAAAGAAAAAGGATGTTTCCAGTTCCCCTTTAATCTATATTTCAGAAGAATCGGAGTCCCCTGAATCTATTAATATATCGTCTGTTAAAAAAGGCGACTGGAAAGAAGAACATATAAAATCAAAGATGCTTTGTGAAGAGAAGTTAAATTTTGACTATTTTAACGTAATAGAAGGAAACTTTGACAGAAGAATAAGATCATTTTTGTTTATGTCAGGTTTTTGGAACAACTCAGGCAATAAAACAAAATTAGATTCATATATTGAGCTGTCAATCGCGCTAAACTTAAAATTTAACGAACCAATACCAATGGAAATAAAAAAGATATTCTACTTGTTAGCTACCGGTTTTAACGGAACGACTAAAAGCAAATTCAGGCCATATATAGATTTAGATTTATACAACTGGAATGAACCTGACGAAGTAACTCAGGAAAAACTATACGTTTTATCATTAGTGTATGATTATATTAATAATAATCATGATAACAGCTTTGAGTTATTAAAAATAAAAATTAATAAAATCGCCGATGAATTATATAATAAAAATGATTGGCGTTCTTTTATATTAACCCGTAATTATAACGATTTATTTTATCACCTGGATGGTGAAACATTGTATATATTAAATGATGAAAATATAAATATTTTTAGTTATGTAAAACAGCTTGATTTAGACGGGAAACCAATAAAAGGAAAAATAAATATTACGCAAAAGAAAAACATCGGTACTATCGGCAGAAACAAAAGATCAGATAATATAATCACATATGAATATATATTAAATATAAATATAGAATTAACCGGCGAAAATGTTTCTGATTATACATTTTTCACACGTAATAATAATAACACATTCAAAATTTATCGATATATTGGTTATCAGGAAAACAGGCATTTATTTGAAGTGCCGGAATTTGACATTACCGATGATTTGAAAAATTATTATGATTTTTCAGAGAAAATCAAAGGAAAATTTTCCAATTTACCACCTGAAGAAAAAACCGATCCCATATACAGTAAAAATTATTCCAATCTAAAAAATTATTGTAAACCTATTTGCGGCGAAAATACCGAAATCAAAGTAGAGAGTTATTATAATACTATTATTACAAAATTCGATATTAATATAACCGTTAATTTGGATGATACAAGCATTGTCAAAGAAACGGAAACACTGGATTTATTGGAAAAATAAAAACGGCAAATGACGTTTGATATCTATTCATGATGTTCATGCTAACTATAAGAATAAATCCCTAAAATTCCAACCTATAAAGATCCTCAATCTTCTGCTTTAAATTTTCACGGGTTTCAAGCATATCAAGTCTTTCCCTTGCGGGTTCGTACTTTGGATTAAGTTTAAGCGCCTCTTCCCAGCACAATTTTGCGTCTTCAAGTTTTCCCTGCGAATACGCGTCAAGACCCAAGAGATAAAGTTCGTCTATTTTGTCAGATAACTGTCTGCGGCCTCCGTCGCCTAAATCAAAACGAACCGCAATACTGATCCTGTTAAGGGGCTGCAACTGGGTAAGCAAATCAAGGGTATAGTTTATGTCAAAAGAAATTTTATTCATGTTAATCGCGCTGCCTACGGTGATACAGCTGCTTCCCGGTTTTACCATTACGTCGGTACACATTGATAAAAAGTTTGTAACATTGACAGAAACACCTAACACATTGTAAGGCGATTCAGAAGGAGAAATGCTCGTCAAATTTCACGGAAGCAAAAATCAAAAGCAAAGGTAAGGGAGCGGATAGGTTTATATGTGATTTTGTTATTTTTTCCTTTGCTTATGAAAAAATTTTATCATTCTTTTTTGTATTTGGGAATTTATTTTGAGGCTGCCTCTTTACTTATTGGACAGCCCCTTGCTTTTATTGCAAACAGCAGCACTGTGCGGCATTATTGATCATCACGGCTATGCCGTGCGTTTATTTCTCTTCTTTGTGATCTTCGTACCCTTGTGTTCTTTGTGTGAACTCTTCAGTTTTTATAAAAGCCAAAGAAATATTCCGGTAACGGAGCTTGAACATCGACATTGACCTCATCTTTAATGATTAGCCTTGAGGCGTGGAGGAGCAGGCGTTTTAATCCGGCGCTTTTGCGTAATTTTTTGTTTAGGGCGAAATCGCCGTATTTGTCGTCGCCTAGAATTGGGTTTCCGTTCATGGCTAGGTGGCGGCGGATTTGATGCATTCTTCCAGTGCCAAGTTCCAGTTCCAGAGCGGAGTATTCAAGAGGCTCCTCCGTAAGAACGGAAGATTTTAAAACTTTATATCTGGTCTCCGAGCTTTTTAAATTGCCGTGGATTAACAGCTTGTCGGTAATTACGCCTTTTTCATTTTTGGGGAGGCCGGCGCAGATTGCGATATACTGTTTTTTAATTTTTTGGCTGTTAAGCAGGCGTGAAAAACGGGCCGCATTTTCGCGTCCCTTAGCCGTAAGCAGTACCCCCGAAGTATCCTTGTCTAACCTGTGAACCAGCAGGGGCGTGGGCGTGCGAAGCTCGGCAAGAATCGCGTCCAGAGAGGTTTTTACCCCTTTCCCGCCCTGAACGGCAAGCCCGGCGGGCTTATTAACAACCATAATATTGTCATCTTCGTACAAAATATCTATGTTTTTCATTCCGATAATATTAACATGAAACGTTTCTTTATTTTACTGTTTTTCATTCCTGTTTTTGCCTTCGCGGAACCCATGTATTCGCCCACATGGGGTTTTTACATCGATCTTCCCGAAGGCTATGAATATGTTGACGGAGACGCAAAAGATCGTTTTTCGTTCAAGGGACCGGGTGGGGCAATGTTTGATGCCGCCGTTTATTACGGACGTTACGAAAATCTGCATGACTTGATGAACGATGTAAACAAGAGTATCGGGAATAAGGGCGATGTTGATTATTACCGCTACAACAACAGACAGTCCGCAATTACGGAATTGATTTTTGGCGATTACCACGGCTGGGCAATTGCCGTGGAACTTGATAAAAACAAAGGACAACAGCCGATGCTTCTGGCGCTCGCTTATGGTCTAGCCGCCGTAAAAGAATTGGAACTGTTTCACATATCTGCATTGGATTCAATCTGCCCTTCACAAGAGGAACGCCGTTATCCCGGTCCTGTAATTGATTACAGTTATCCTCGTGGAGGGCAAAAAAAAGTTACTATCGTCGCGGGTAATATTAATGTTATGATCCGTGAAAATGACGCAGAGGCGGCGCAGGTTTTTATTGAGCGTGAATTCCAGCTTCTTCAAAATTATGTTAATTCGCAAAAATGGCAAGAGGCGTGGATTCGCTATTACAGATCCATTTATCGCGATTCCTATGACAGGATAGCAAATGCCGCTTCAATGATTGTTCGCAGTTGGGGCGGTCCAACTACTCCCGGAGACGCGGAAAGAAGGGCGTTTGCTCAGAGGGCTTTTTCTCTTGTGCAGGCTTATAAATACGAAAGAAGTCCCAGAGGGAGTGATTTTATAAATCTTGTAACAGCCATTACTGAAGCCAGAGGAGACTGCGACAGCCGTGCCATGATCTGCGCGATTTTACTTTCAAAAGCTGACATGAGAGCCGCGATGATGATTTCACGCCAGTATAGTCACGCTATGGGACTTGTCGATGTTAACGGAAGCGGTGCGCGTTTTGAGGTTTATGGGACGAAGTGGCTTGTTGCGGAGACTACGGCTAATGTGGATATTGGGTTGATTGCGCAGGATGTTAGTGATCCTAATTATTGGTTAGGGGTAGTTTTTGAATAATTACCCGAAAGAGTTCACACACGCTAAATAAACGCACGGCGTAGCCGTGTAGATCAATAATGCCACACAGCGTAGCACCAATAAACGCCGCTGTTTGTAATAAAAGCAAGGCAGCCTTCAGGCTGCCGACAGTGCGCAGAACACAAAGGTACAAAGATCACAAAGAAAAAGAAGGTGATTTTAGTGTCAGGTACTGTTGCGTGACTGTGGTTTTTTAGTTCCTTGTACTGTTCCCTTTTTTTTCTCTCTCTTAATAGTATGCCGAAATTTCATTACCGCGAAGTTTATCTCAAGAGTAGTTTCTGTTCCTGATACAGGCAAATCGGCGGCTACCAATTCAGAGAAAATATCTCCGCTTTTTTGCATAAGGGATTGTTGTTCCGGCTTTTCTTTAGCGTCCGCCAGCTTTGCGATTGTATGTGACAATTCGCGCAGTTTCGTAAAAACCTCAATAATGGAAATAGTCGCCGCCGTTGCTTGCGGGCTTTTTATTATTGTGGCAAGCATATACAGACCTTTTTCTGTAAAAGCTTTTGGCTGTGCTGTAGAGTGCTTCAAGTTTCCGAACCGGTCAAAATTTTTGACCAGTTCATCCCTGTCGGCTTCAACAATATAACCGGAAGGAAACTTCTCGGGATTGTTCTTTACGGCTTGATTTACCTCTTTTGTTAACACGCCGTAGATATTCGCCACATCGCTGTCAATTAAAACATTCTGCCCTTTGATTGATACAATAGATTTTTCTATGCCTGAAAAATCTATCGCCCCTACTTGTTTTTTCATTTTTTTCTCCTGAAAAAAGAAATTTCAATGTTGCATACGCAACACATATATATGGCGCCCAAAAGTGCACCGCGTTAAGCGGTGTAGATGAATAACTTAACACAGCGTGGTGCTAAATAAACGTAATAAGATGGATAAATGCGCGAGTGCTTTAGCACGAGCAGTGCGCCCGGAGTGAACTCTATGTTTTGCTTGACCGTTTGAGAAAAAATTTTTGCTTTTTTTAAAAAAGGGAGTTAGCTACGCTACAGGTAGTGTACTCACATTAAGTAGGTACGCTACGATTTTTGGGTGACAGGCACGCCGCACCGCCTAATAAAATACGCCTATTAATCAAGGGCAATTCGGCTTCATTGGATTGTTTAGTTTTTTGAGAGTATGGGCTAAATTTGGGCTTGTTGTATCTTTTTTTCCCTTTCGCCTTCGAGTAACCAGAACTTAACGGCTGTGCCGTTGCCTTTCATTGATATGTATTCTTCATAAAAGGGTTGTCTGAGTTCTCTGGGAATGGAAGAGTCAAATATTCTGTCTGCAAGAAAAGTAAGCCTGTCATTTCTTTTCTGTCTGACTGCAACAAACATAGCCAGAGCAAATCCCAAAGCAGCGATAATTAAGCTTACTATACTTAATATGTTTTCCATATCTGCCTCC
>Ga0268262_10004777_pt1 | contig 13785 bp, 12 predicted proteins | sample TergutNc150P3_FD_190354 | JGI IMG/M metagenome (GOLD analysis project Ga0268262, IMG submission 190354) | Nasutitermes corniger P3 segment gut microbial community from laboratory colony in Florida, USA - Nc150 P3 (SPAdes) (version 2) | ecosystem: Host-associated > Arthropoda: Insects >... | reverse complement strand
TCAACCCTTTCCTTTGCTGTCAGCTTTATTTGTTTTTCTTCCATGTAGTATTCCCTCCTATTGTTAAGGTACTACATTCTAAATACTATGTAAAGTTTTTGATGTTACAAGCTACTAGTCCCAACCGTAAAGGAGCTCTTGATCGAATAATCATGAAAATTCCTTTATGATATCGTACACCTGTCTTGCTGCCTTATCGCAAGAATACTTATTAAAAATACCATCCGGTGGTTCGACAGGCTGCTCAAGAAGCACCTCAAGGTCAATATCCGTACAATAAGGGTCAATGTAATGCGCCGTGTTCCCGTATATTTCCGGCAAGCTCGCCGCTTTTGCAACAATAATACTGGCTCCGCATGATAACGCTTCAAGAGGCGTCAGGCCAAAACCCTCGTAATAGGAAGGAAGAATAAACGCTTTGCATTTTTCTATAAGGGCTTTTACTTTGGAATCATCAAGATAGCCCAGAAGGATTATATTTTGTAACGTAAAATTATCCAACTCATCCATTTTTGTTGTAGGCAAACTGACGCCAGAAATGGCGAAAATAGTGTCTGGCCTTTTTTTTGCATATTCAATTATCCACATAATATTTTTTCGTTTGGAGAGACTTCCAAGAATAAAGTAATAATCATTGTTTTTAAGAGAATGATAATTATCGAAAACTGAATAGTCAGGTATAATCGATTTGAAATGATCAGATGAATTAAAAATTACAGTAATTTTTTTTTGATCAACACCAAGTTTTTCAGAAATTTGGTTTCTTGAAAAACAGGAAACAGTCACAATTTTTTTTGCTTTTTTTGCGATAAGCCTGTATTGCCAACGGTTGTAAAGACAGGCAACAGTGTCTCTTAATCCGGTAAAATCTTCTGGAAAAATTTCACAATAAATGTCATGAAGAAAAATAATACCAGGGAAAAAAGGAAGGCATGTATTGCCAAAATCAAGAATTAAATAATGCGGGTGGGTAAGAAGGAAAAATTGCAGTGTTAACATTTGCCATAAAACGTGACGGATTGTTTTTCCGTAACGGATTATATTGATATTTACATAATCAGGTATATTCTCACAATCTTTTGGCACTATTATTGAAATTTCATTTGCACATATAAGAATGTCAAGGCGTTTTGTTATTTCATAGGCATAACGTTCAATTCCTGTAAATTTGCGGCATAAAAAATATCCGTTAATTAGAATTTTTTTGTTCAAATTGTACCATTGTCAATAGTTTGTATATGAGCCAACAGTTTTTTTGCCTGATTTTCCCTCGCATATTCATTGATAAGAGAGTAATTTTTTTGCGGAATATCATTAATGTTATTTTCTATGCATTTAACAAGATAATTAGCGATTAAGTTAATATCCACTCCCAAAAATATGCCAGTATTTGTTTTTTTTATTAACTCAATTGCTGAAGAGCTTGTATTTTCTCCAATAGCAATAATTTTCCTGGAAATATTGATGTATTCAAATAATTTTCCAGGTAAAATGCCCTCGATGTTTTTAAAATCCATAAATAATACAGCATCCGCGTTATATTGGAGGCTTAACGACGTTTCACGGTTAACAAAACTGAGATAACTGTATGATTCTGATATATCATATTTTTTTGCAATATCTCTGACATCAGAATTAAGCCCAGCGAATTGAATTTGAATTTTATTATAAATCAAAGGACTTCTAATCTTTATCTGAGAGACAGCAGAAAAAAGGGGGGAAGGATCCTGAAAATTGCGATAGTAACTTCCTGTAAAAACGATTTTATAAATATTATTTATATCTCTCTCCTTTTTTTGTATTTCAATAAAATCATCAGGATCAAACCCATTATAGATCGTTTTAACAGGCGTTAAAGTTATATTTGTCAATGTATTGCTAAGAGGATCAGATACTGTTGTAATTAGATCCGCGTTATTATGAAATTTTTTCTCAAGCATAACTTCATATGGAGTGAAGAATGGTATTCCTTTTACCATAGGATCTTTTGTCCAAAGGTCGCGCCAATCTACGATCCATTTTATTTTTGGGTTTTTCCTTTTTAATGCCAGGCCAACACGATGGACAGAATACGGTCCTCCGCTTGAAAGTACAATGTTATAATCATGCGCATCGATATTTTTTAGTGCTTTTTTTGCCCATATATCAGTAAAATCGGGAAAGTGTGTTGAAAAACACCCGGTTTTTTCTCTAAATAGGGTAAACAGTTTATATAACATATGTACAGGAAACAACAAATAGCTTGTGTTTTTTTTAGAATCTTTAACTGATTTATATGAAGCGATTTGACGAAAAAAAGGCATAGTTAACCTTATTACAGTGAATGATGAGCAATCAAGTTTCAGATCATTTTTTGTCGCATTATTTACAACTGTAAGCACAGTTATATCATGCCCGGCTTGATGCCAATATTTTGCAAATGAATACAATCTTAAAGATCCACTGGTATTTTTAGGCGGAAAATATTTGGTGACAATCAGTATTTTCATAGCTTAAAAATCTTATCCGTTTCAATTGATATATTTTTAACTGCGTTTCTGGTATCTACTACTAACTGAGCCTGTCCTACAATATGCTCTACGTCGAAACAACTATGATTAGTTGTAAACACAACGCAATCAGCCGATCTGAGCAGCTTGTCCGTAAGAATAATGTTGATATAATGATTCCCATGATCATCGGTAACCTGGGAAATATAGGGATCATGGTATAATACCTTTGCGCCTTTTTTCGCCACTTCTTCCATTACTAATAGCGCAGGACTTTCACGTGCGTCATCAATATCAGGTTTATAAGCTACACCAAGGAATAAGATTGTAGACCCATTCAGGGATTTCTTATGCCGATTTAAGGCAAATGATATTTTGTTCATTATGCGATATGGCATTAGATTGTTTATTGTTCCGGCGGTATGAATCATTGAAAGCTCAAAGTTAAAATTTTTTGCTATATGTTCAAGGTAAAAAGGATCCAGGGGAATGCAGTGTCCGCCAATTCCCGGCCCTGGGTAAAATGCCTGAAAACCGAATGGTTTGGTTTTTGCCGCTTCAATCACCTCCCAAATATCGATCTTCATTTTTCCGGATAATAAAGCCAGTTCGTTTATTAATGAGATATTAACCAGGCGATATGTGTTTTCAAGTATTTTTGTCATTTCAGCGACCCCAGGGGAAGAAACCATGTACAAGTGTTTAATGGCTATACTGTATAATGCTTTCGCAATTCCAGCGGCCTCGCTGCCAAGGGCACCGATGACTTTAGGCGTATTATCAGTTTTATATTCAATATTTCCCGGATCAACCCGTTCAGGGCTGAAACATAACCAAAAATCCCTGCCTTCAGCTAGCCCGGATTCCCGCTCAATTATTGGTTTCACAAAATTTTCGGTAGTAGTGGGGTAAGTTGTGCTTTCAAGGCTTATAAATGTTCCTGCTTTCATGTTTTTGCCAATGTCGATACAGGATTTTTCAATAAAACTCATGTCCGGTTTTTTAAATTTGTCCAACGGGGTTGGCACACAGATTATAACGGCATCGCATTCTTTTATGCGTGAAAAATCAGTTGTGGCAAATAGTTTATTTTTATCGGAAACTGTTATTGATAACTCTGAATCCGATACATCACTTATATAGCTTTGAGCTTTGTTTACAGCATCCGCCTTTTGAGAATCTTTTTCAAAACCTATAACAGTGACACCATTTCGCGCGAACGCTACGGCAAGAGGCAGGCCAACGTAACCAAGACCAATAATTCCGACGCACACAGTGTTTTCCGAGATTTTTTTTAAGATTGATGGGCTTGTCAAAAATATCCTCCTGCTATCGTGTCAAAATTTCACAAATTTTTTGGGAACAATTACCATCTCCGTAAAAGTTTGGATATTCATTGGGAATATGAAAATTCTTTATTGCGTTAATGATCTTATCGGTGTCTGCTCCTGTAAGCGTATTCCAGCCAGCAATAACCAATTCAACCCATTCAGTAGAATCTCTCATTGTGATACAGGGTTTTTTGAAAAAATACGCCTCTTTTTGTACACCGCCTGAATCTGTTAAAACCATACTGCATGATGATTCAAGACTAAGCATTTCAAAATATCCGACAGGTTCAACCAGCTCAATATGACCAGACAATATTATTTTTTCTTCTGAAATGATATTTCTGGTACGCGGATGTACAGGAAAAATGAAATGATTAGAAGATAATTCATTAAGTGCAGTAAAGATAGAGTTAAGTCGTTTTGGGTCGTCTGTATTTTCTGCACGGTGAATTGTAAGAAGAATGAAATTGTCTTTTTTTATGGTTATGTTATTTTTTTTTTGGTAATAGAGCGAAGCATCATACATAATATCACCGGTATTAGCGACAAGTTTTGAATCAGAAGAGGGATGCGATACATTACGACAATTAATAATTCCTTCACACTGAAGGTTTTCTACAGCAGTTATGGTTGGACAAAAAAGCCATGTTGAAAGATGATCGGTCAAACGGCGGTTTTGCTCTTCCGGCATTGACATCATAAAAGAACGTAAACCTGCTTCAACATGTGCTACAGGAACATGCAGCTTGCTTGCTGCCAATGCGCCTGCAAGGGTAGAATTTGTATCACCATAAACTAAAATCACCTCTGGTTTTTGTCCAATAATTACATCCTCAATCCGTTCAAGCATCAGTCCTGTAGTTTTCCCATGATTACCGGATCCGACATGAAGATTTATATCAGGGAATGGTATATCCATTTCTCTGAAAAAAATATCGCTCATATTTTGATCATAATGCTGACCGGTATGCAAAAGCGTCTCCGCGATCCCATATGAAGGATTCTCACGAATAAAACGGCTTAACACCGAAGCTTTTATAAATTGAGGACGTGCGCCAATGATAGTAAGGAGTTTCATTAAGTTTTCTTCGCCATTGACGATAATTCTTCTGAAAATCTGGCATGATTGATTTCAGCATTAAAATCAGATTCCCATAGTAATCTGGCCGCTTGCCGCATTGCGTTTCTTTTGTCGTCCGGAAAATCAAAAAAATCAATGAGCGCTTTTTTTATTTCAGGGACTTCGTCATTTGGGCCTAGCAGAATACCAGTTTCACCAACAATTTCAGAAACTCCCCCTACATTAGTTGCAATAATGGGAATGCCAAAAGATATTGCTTCCATCATCGATACAGGCAACCCCTCAGATTCAGATGTCGATATAAAACAATCAAAATACTGTTCGCTATAAAATTGCATCACCTGATCGTTAGTCATAAATCCTTTAAATTCAAAAGATATATTTTCTTTATTAAGCAGAATACTATCAGCCATAGATACAATATTCTTTTTTTCAGAACCATCTCCTATATGAATCCAGTGAATTGCGTAATCATTTATCTCTGCCAAGGTTTTAACAATAAGATGTATTCGTTTAACAGGAACAATATAAGAACAACTAAGCAAATAAAAAATATTGACATCTTTACCGTATTTTTTCATAAAAGGATAATTATTAAGTATCCCAAGTCGGGCAATAGAATATTTTTTTAGATCATCACCTGCAAATGTATTGATATAATAATCGTATCCATGCCTGCTGATAAAAAATATTCTGCTTATTTTTTTATCCATCCATAATTTGTATGGCTGATAATTCTGATTATCCCTGAATTCATACAAATCATATCTGTGAGTTCTTGTTATACACGGAATATTGGCGTATCTTCCCTTTAGAAGCAATGCTCCCATAGTTTCAGAACTGTACCAATAAGTATAAATCAAACCAATATATTTATCTTGGTTCAATAGTTGTTTAATACTTATTCGTAATAATAGCGCTTCAGTAAAAAATGATATACACAGATATAATGATTTAACAGTAAGCTTTCGCTTATTGAATAAAAAATACAATTCATTATAAAAAACGTGATTAAACAGTAAAAGGAACAGTAAAATTATTTTTTTTATTTTTTTGTATTTTAAAAAATGTAGCAAAACGTTTTTAGGTACATTTAATAAACAATCAGTATTAATATATTTTCCAAGGCATAGAATATGTATTTTATCAAATTTATTAGATACATAGGGAATTTCATTTTTAATAAATGAAGTATCGCCTCTATTTATTGGGTATTCATGGGTAATAAACAAGAGAGATTGCATAAATATAATTTAGGGCTATCATTCCATAGCATTCTTTTCCATTACAAATTTTTCATGTATTTATTCCCAATTCTTTTATTCCTTTTTGTAATAAATCAAGCATGGTTTTTCTGTGTATCACAATTATGATAAAAAAAAGCAAAAAATTTACAAACCAGGGAACAATATAAAACGTGTTTATAAAAAGAAAAGCGAGTAAAATACAGAAAGAAGGTAAATATTGATATATTGGGTAATGAACAGGAAACAAACGGTACGAGACGTACGTTCTGAAAGAAAAATAAACTATATATGCTATTCCGGTAGAAAACGCGGCTCCCTGCGCGCCATAAATGGGAACCAAAAAATAATTTCCTGTAAAGTTTGCCAATGCCGCTGCCGCGATGTTAACAATACTAATATTCGTCCGCTTTTTGAATCCAACGCCAAGCCCGGTAACTTCGGTTAAAATATACATGAGGGGGACAAGTATTAAAAAGGGCATTATCCGTACTGCGTTTCTATACGCAGGAGCCAGTATTAAGACAATAATATCTTTTAGAACTAAAATCGCCGATGCCGAAATCAATACCATCACAGACATGTATTTGAACATTGTTTCAAAAAATGAATAATTCATATGATTCGCTTCGTATGTTTCAAGCGCCAAAGGATACCAGTACAAAGAAAAACCGGATTGTATCACGGTCAGAGGAAAAATGATCTTATTGGCGGCAACATAAAGGCCGATTTCATTAAACGTTGAGTATGTACGCAATGCTAATTTATCCATTCCCTGAAACAGAACGGTGATAATAAAAACAGGAACAAGGGGAAACCCATAGCTAAAAATTTGCTTTACTTCCTGGCGGTTGAATAAAGCTGTTTCGATCCGGCATTTCCAAAATTGTTTTTCGGATGTAACCGATATGATTATTGAAGAAAATGAAGAAAACACCGTTCCCCAAACAATAGCATGAAATGTAGGAGCGATAAATTTTGCATAACAAATCACGACAACAGCGTTAATAACCGAATTAACGATCCGCGTGACAGAATAAACGTTTCCCTTTTTTTTCATACGGACAACAGACGTTGTAAAACGGTCAATTATGGATAAAAATAAACATGAGCCCAATAATATTACCGCTGAAAAATTTTGTCCTTCAAATAATATTAACGATATTCGTGGCCAAAACGGAAATAAACAGCCGAGCATAAGGATTGTTATTCCGATTGAGAAAACAATACACAGCCAGGCTAATCCATTTCTGTCTTTTTCCTCCTTTTCAAAATACATTCTCATAAAACTTTGATCCATTCCCAATAAACCAATTTGACACATGAAACTCAATGCTAATGTGAACATGGAAGATTTTCCAAATTCCGCCGGAATAATTAACAGGGTTATTATCGGAGTTGTGAAAAAAGAAACCGCTGCAGATACTAAATTCCCATAAGAAAATAATATAAACTGTTTTAACATTCTTTTTCACCATTTTCATTTACCTTGCCATGTACTCTGGCGGGATTGCCATAAACAAGCGCGTAAGGCGGAATATCATGCGTAACTACGCTGCCTGCGCCGATAAGGGCATATTCGCCAACAGTCACGCCGCAGACAATAGTCGCATTGGCACCGATAGTTGCGCCTTTCTTTATATACGTTTTTTTGAACTCATGCTTGCGTTCAATAAATGCTCTGGGGTTAATAACATTGGTAAAAACACATGACGGGCCGCAAAAAACATCGTCGTCAATTATTACATCATCATATATCGAAACATTGTTTTGGATTTTGACACCGTTACCTATAATGGCATGTGAACCTACATTAACATTTTGACCAATTGAACAGTTTTTACCAATTATGGCACCTGACATAATATGGGTAAAATGCCATATTTTTGTACCTTCTCCGATTTTGGCGCCCTCGTCAACAAAACTTGATTCGTGGATAAAGACAGTTGCCGGTATAGAAGAAAAAGAATCCCTAACCATCATTTTTTATAAAAAACCCTGATTGAATCGCAAATATAATCAACCTCATCACAGGTCAATTCAGGGTACATGGGAAGGGCTATTACCTTTTGGCAGAGTCTTTCAGAAACAGGAAAATCCCCTGTTTTATACCCCAAATATTTAAAACAATTCTGCAGGTGAAGCGGAATGGGATAGTAAATCGAAGTACCAATATCTTTTTCTCTTAGAAAAAGTTCAAGCTTATCCCGCTTGTCTGCCTGGATACAAAACGCATAATTTACTTCTGTGTTGCCTTCTTTTACAACGGGTAATTTAATACCTGATAAATCATCCAATGATTCACGATAATGTTCAGCGTGTATAGCGCGCTGCCGGATTGTTTCGTCAATATGTGCCAGTTTTACCTGTAAAATTGATGCCTGCAATGTATCAAGCCGCGAATTATAACCTATATAATCATGATGGTACTTTTTTGCCGCGCCATGGGTACGATAGCATTTTGCGCGCTGATAGAGTTCAGGATTGTTGGTAACAATCATGCCTCCATCGCCGTATCCGCCAAGTACCTTTGTCGGGAAAAAGGAAAAAACGCCAAAATCACCCATTGTCCCGGCATGGAGAGTTTTATCCCTGTAGATGGTTTTCATTCCAAAGGCCTCAGCAGCGTCTTCCAAAACTGACAGATTGTATTTTTCAGCAATCGTTGAGCAAGCATTCATATCGGCGGTTTGTAGAAAGAGGTGGACCGGAATTATACCTTTGGTTTTTTTTGTTATACGGTTTTCCGCATCATTCATATCCATACAGAATGTATCTTCGTTTACATCGACAAATACCGGACGCCCGCCAAGCCGTGCAATACAGGAAGCGGACGCAAAGAATGTAAATACCGGCGTTAAAACATCTGCATCCCGATAGCCTAAAATATCCGAGGCAATAAGCAGCGCATCGCTGCCATTTGCAACACCGACCGCGTATTTTGCCCCTGTATAATTCTTTATTTGTTCTTCAAAATCGTTGACTTGCTTGCCTAGGATAAATGCTCCCGATGCTATGACATCTGCTATTGCTTTATCAAATTCGGCTTGAAGCTTAATATATTCACGCGTAGCATCATAAAACGGTATTTTCATTTGTCAAAATACCCTTTCATATCCAGGCTTGAAAAATCACAGGGAAGATCAACTGCTTTTCCTGTCTTCTGCGATTTATATATGGCAAGTATCAGTTCCAGCGCTTTTTTCCCTATATCCCCGGAAACATACGGCTCACGGTTCTGTTCAAGAGCAATGATAAAATCCCTGAATAACGCCGAATGGCTAAAACCGTACACGTTAGGAGGATCTTTTTCCGGAGAATTGAGTATCTTCTCTTCGGTATCGCCAATAGCTTCAGCATCTGCAAATCGCCAAGTCTCGATTCTATTAAGCGCAATACCCCCAATTACAACAGTTCCGGTTTCTCCGAAAATAGACAGCGTCTCATTCAGATTTGAAGGGAAAATACAGGCGCTCCCTTCAATAATGCCTATTGCACCGCTATTGAATTCAACAATTGCCGCTCCAAAGTCTTCGGCTTCAATAGGACGTATGAATTTACGAGTCTGAGCATGAATCCGCACGGCATCTTCACCCATAAGCCATTGTAAAACATCAATGCCGTGAATACATTGATTCATCAGGGTACCACCGTCCTCAGCCCAGGTTCCGCGCCATGGCGCTTCGGCGTAATATGCAGGCCCGCGGTTCCAGCGGATTTGAATCATGCCATGGAGAAGTTTGCCAAAACGCCCTGATTTTATTGCTTTATTAAGCTGCTGGATCGGTGGGTTAAAACGGTTCTGGAAACAAACAGCGAGTTTTTTCCCGTTCTTATTTGCCGCGCTGATCATTGCGTCGGCATCAATAGTTGAAAGGGCCATCGGCTTTTCACAAATAACATGAACACCGGCATTTAAACAATCAATGGCGATTTTGGCGTGTTTTCCTGATTCTGTTGCGATAGTAACAATATCAGGTTTAATTTCGGATAGCATATCCATGTAATCTGAATAACAATGAGGTATTGCGGCGGAAATTTGTTTTTGATATTGATCGGCTTGCTTGCTTGCGCGCTCAACCACAGGATCGCATACTGCTTCAAGGATCATACGGTCGCTGTTATTTACAAAAGCGCTAATGTGCGTTGGACTTATTCTTCCGCATCCAATAAGTGCGGTTTTTAATTTATTCATCAATAAAAGTGATCGAGCCCGATAAAAATTTCATCCCATTCAGGAAAGAAACCGCCAATAAAAGATATGCCTTCTTGCTTTATTTTACTAAGATTATAGCCAATACTGGCGCGGATTTTTAAACTTCTAAAAAAAGCAGGAAATACAAATACTTCGATTCCGATTGTATTTATTATATCGTCAATGCTGAATAGTGTTTTTCCAGCGTAAGGATTATTTTTGTCTTTAAGTTTGTTATATGGTCCGCTAAAGATAGCAAAGTCAGTAAACGGAGAAAGATGCATTTCAAAGTCAAAAAAATGGAGTTTTTGATTGTTTGCCCATTCTGAAGGCCAAAAATGCAAAATACGAATTGGTAAATCAAGGCTAAAAGTCAGTATTTGATATGCCCTGATATCATCGTTAATGATCCCGCGCGTCATATCTCCGGCGCTGTAGTAGGGGATATAGTCGCCAAGTTTATCTGACCAATGCCACCATTGCCTGTAGTTCAACTTGGAAGAAACGCCGAAGTATTTTGAAAAAGTCCAATAAAACATTGTTTCCGCGTTAAGCCCCATTCTTAAAGGGGCATCGGAACGATCTAAATACCAGTTGTAAAAGTTGCCAATAGAAGCGGAAAGCCCTTTACGGTAATTGCCTATCCAGTCCATTCTGCCAAAACCTATGGAATGATAAAAAGTTGTCAAAAATTTACGGGGGTCGTCCATGGAATTATATGGATAATTGATCCTTCCTGAAACTCCGGGCGTGTATTCGAGTCCGCCAAAGCTGCCTATTTCAACGCCTAAAGGCAGTTTCCAGGAAGCGAATAGTTCGGTTGAACCATATACGCCGTAAAATCTGTTTGCCAGATCAAAAACATCTATATCTTCAGCGGTGTTTTCTTCATTGATAGTCAGATACTGGTTAAAACCTGCTGTAAAAATTGTGGTGTGCCATGGCAAAAGCAAAGAAAGGCCGGTTACGTTTTGGTAATAAAGCGGTTCATTGAAAGTATAGCCAAACAAATTATCAAAATTCAAAATCCAGTGCAGACCCGCGGCATAAAAGGGTATGCCGGAATCCAATGAAAATTTGACGCTTTGTTCGCCGTTATTGTTATGATAACCCAAATCCGCCCTTAGAGCGCTCATTGTTCCTAAAAAGTTATAATCCCTTGCTTTAAGGGTGATGCTAAAACCGTCGTTGGAATCGTATTTGGGATACGGCAGGACTACTAAATTCCAGGTGTCTCTAACATGAACCAAAAGTTTGACAGGGAGGGCGCCGTCACTTTCGCTTTCTCCGGTAAGGTATTCAATCGTTACATCTTCCAAAACCTGCTGGTTCATAAGAAGCTGCTTTTTAAACGCCAGGTATTTATCAAGATTTTCTTTTCCCTTGATTCTTTCTCCTTCCTTAAAATCACCGCCGGAAATAAGCGCAAAAGGGCGGGAACTGCCAATGACGTCAAATTCTATTTCACGGATTACATAAACGGAATCCGGCTTTTCCCTTTCAGTATTTCCGGTTTCCTGGGCATAAGGAAATATAACAGGAAAAAAGACAAAAAGAGTAAAAAAAAGATATTTTCCGGCTTTCAAATGGGAAATTTCCCTTCTCGTCATTTGAAAAAGAGGACATTATGCCCGGATAAACGGCATGGGCGGCCGAAACACGCTCCATTTTCTGTCCAGGTTGTTCAATTATTGAACAAGCTAGCACAGAGGTTGATTTTTTTCAATAAGTATTACCGTCCATTGCCTGGAATTTTTCCCTAACCGACTGAAGCAGTGCCAGTTCCCTGTTGATGGTCTTGGCGTAATTCAGGGTTTTGTCCTCTATGCGGGCCGCCTCGTCTTCCCAAAACTGGATTTCCTTCAGATTAATATAGCGGAACCGCTTGTCCTTGTGTTTTTCCGCCCAGACAAGAGCCTCTTCCCAGTAATAGAGGGCTGTACTAAAGCAGGTTTCGGCGGTTTCAAGAGAGTCCAGGTTTTGTTCCTTCCAGGGCGCGTTGTAAAAATAAGCGTTACGCTTGTTCCATTTATTTCCCAAAAAAAGATGCTGCTCCACAAGTTTTATGTTTACGTGCATCATAAAAAGGTATCTGTATTTTTCCCACTGGGTTTCGTTTTCTATAAAAGCAAGGGCATAAAGGGGATTGCAGAAATCGGCTTTAACCGCTTTTTCAAGCCAATAGATGTTTTCCATTGTGTCATCCGGGTACTGAATATAATGAAGGTGAAAGAGGCGGTAGTACTGTTCCTTGTAGGTTACAAAATAAGCGTTCAGGGCGCTTTTTGGGATAAGGGTCAATAAAATGAGAATAGCGATAAACTTTTTTAGGTATTTCACCTTTTGAATATCGGCATTTTTTCAATTGCGCCCCATACCTGCCGGGCAACTTCATAGGTGGGCAAAAAAGCGTCTATTATTTCCACACGGACGCCCTGGGAGGCGAATTCAGGAAGCAGGGTTTTATAGCGCGTTCTGACTTCTTTCTGGAAATCAAGGTTTTCATAGATTTCCCTTTGCGCCCGGGACGCTATGCGGTCAAGGGCAGTTTCCGGTTCTATGTCAAGGAAAATGAGCAGTTCCGGCGCGGGAAAACTCTTGTTTAGACGGGCGGGCAGCTCATTTCCACACGTAATGCCCTGATAAACCAAAGAAGAGCACAGGTATCTGTCGCAAACCACCAATTCACCCCGTTTGCAGCGCTCCGCCATTCCACCGTCTCCAAAAATATGCTCGTTCCGGTCGGCGGCAAAAAGCATAGCCATTGTTTCAGCTTTTAGCATTTCTTCGCCTTTTAAACCTGAACGCAGCAGTTTCCCTATGGAACCATTTGTCGGTTCAAATGTTATATGAAATGGGGGCATAGAAAGCCGATTTTGGAGAAAAAAATCCTCCAAAATGCCGATTTGAGTAGTAGTGCCGCTTCCGTCAAGTCCCTCGAAGACTGCGAAATTTGCAAGAATTTCCATTTTAGCTAGGGTAAAACATATAAAAATTATATACAATCATAGTAAGGGTGTGTTAGGTCTTAAAAGAGGGATTTTTGGCTTTGCCTGACAAAGAAAATGAGGAGAAAAGGTCTAAGTTTCGCCTTTTCCTCAGTGGTTTTAACAAAAGAATTCTCGTTTTTTTGATACTGGTTACAGGTACGGTGGCAATTCTGCGTCCAATTCAGCTCACCATGCAGGAAGAGCTGGGAAAAGCCAGGGATGTTTTTATTGGAAACGTTGAGGAGTTTTTGGGGCTTAAAATAAAATACGGCTCATTGAGCCCGTCCATTTTCGGGGTATTGGACATTCGAAATGTAATAATCCTCCGTGAAGATGACAGTGTTTTTCTTGGCGTTGACAGGCTCAGGCTTTCATATTCTCTTTTCGCGATCCTTAGGGGTGTAAACATCGACGCTTTCCATTCGGTGAGAATTGACAGGCCGGTACTCAGCCTT
>Ga0268262_10004776_pt1 | contig 13786 bp, 9 predicted proteins | sample TergutNc150P3_FD_190354 | JGI IMG/M metagenome (GOLD analysis project Ga0268262, IMG submission 190354) | Nasutitermes corniger P3 segment gut microbial community from laboratory colony in Florida, USA - Nc150 P3 (SPAdes) (version 2) | ecosystem: Host-associated > Arthropoda: Insects > Digestive... | reverse complement strand
CGGGGTTCATCCCCTGCAAAAAGATCGGGAGGGCGGTCCGCTTTTCGGCCTCGGAAATACAGGGCTGGGCAGAGGGCAAAAGCAAGAGGTCGGTGGAGCCGCAGAAGCAAGAAGGGCATGAAGGGGGAATCGAATGATAACTGAAAGCAATACTAGGACGACGACAAGCAACCTTGTCCCGGCTTGCATTTGCAGGGGCCGCAGGGGCATGGGCGCGAAGATGGTCATCGTGGCTTCAGATAGCAGGGACGTGCAGGATTGGGTTTACCGCTATTTGGAGCCTTACGGGCTAAAGGGCTATGCTTTTTACCTTGTGGAAAGCGAAGGTGTATTTTCCGAATACGTGGGGAAGATTGACACGGCAATGGCATTTGTTGAAGATATTTTCTTTGGCGAAAAGACTGTTGGAATGTTGGGCAATATACGCAAGCGATACCCGAAATTGAAGCTGGCGTTGTTTTCGGCTTCCGTTTTGCCGTTGGGCATGGCGGTTCGATATTTGTACTGGAGCATGGGCAGCTACCTTTCGCTGCGGGACAGCGAGAAGGAAATAAGAGAATCCGTGGAAGCGATTTTCGGGAAACGGCATGGCCCGCATGAGCAGGCTACTGTTCCGTCGTACTTAAAAGGCTGCCTTGATGATTATGGCCGCCTTCCGGATAAAAAACCGCATCTGACCCACAGGGAAGTTGAGATTGTCCGCTGTTCCGGAGAGGGGAAGACGGGGAAGGAAACCGCCTCGGTTTTGATGCTGAGCGAGAAGACAGTGCGGAACCATATTTCCAATATCTACCAGAAATTCGGGATTCGCAACATGGTGGGTGTCCTTAAGCTGGCGGTGTCGAAGGGGATATTGCCGGTGGAGGAGCTTGTGGGTTTTAAGGATTAAGAAAAGTTTAGTTTTTTTAAACGCCGCTTTTGGCGAATACCATGGCGGCGTTTTGTTTTGAAGTACTGATAGGTTCTCGATAACCACTAAAAGGTAGCGACTAATTTTTCATTACTTTTATGCACCTTTATCCTAATGTCACGATACCACTTAATCGTTTTTAAAATAATTCTTTACTTTGTACAGTTTAGAACCCTTGTAAATATCTTTTATCGCATTGATTTTATCATTGATTTTACCATTCACTATAAGGTGTCTTTCTTCCGCGATATTAAAATGGTCAGAGCGGTCATTAAAATCATCTCTTAAGTAACACATGGTATCTATCATATTATGATAAGCCCTGCCTTCATTGTGTATTTCAAGGCACTTGTAATAATGCAACAATGCTCTTTGGTTCTCACGATAACCCGATAACTGTTCTCTCCATTCTTCATCAAGGTATTGTTTTAAATAATTTTCTATATTTGATTTACAGTTATATTCATTAATAAAGTCTATTTTATTTTTATACTTTTCATACTCTTCGTATTGTCTTATCCAAAAAGACAGGTGTTCATGTACTGTACCCAAAAAACTATGGGGAAAAAGATAAGTTTCATCCATTGTTTCTGATAACTGGGCAATATCTATCAAGCTATAGATTGATTCGGCAATGATGTTTTCAAATATTGCAACTGAAGCAGCCTTATCATCCTTACTTTCAAAAAAATCCTCAAAAATATCTTTTGCTATTCTTTCACTACTTTTGTTTATGAAATAGTCAAAATCTTTTTTTTTCAAAGTGAAATCTTTATCTTTTCTGTTTTTAATTTCTGCGTTTGCGAGAAGCATTTGATACGCTTCATAATTAACTTTAGTTTTCAACCTCAACCGATAAATACGTCCGACAATGCTGTAATTTATTTTATAAGGAGAAGTTATGTAAAGGTTGTAATATTTCTTTAATTTTCCGTATGTTAAATCTATTTTTAATTTCAATTCTTTTACTAAAACCCGTATTCTGGTAATTTCGTTGTCTACTAAAAGATATTGCAACGGTATTTTGTCTTTCTTTTTAGTGGTAACTTTTTTAAAATCTTTTTTACGTTTATTCAACTCAAGTAGATTCAAATCTTCATTGGCGTACCATAAATAGTGAATGGCCTGTTTGCTTAATTGATTAATATGTCTCTTCAAATTTATGTGATTATAACATTTATAATCTTTTACCAAGCAAAGCATTTTATATATTTGGAAAGAAGAGCGCTTATATATACCAGCGCGGCGATATGCTATTGACGATATGGAATACATTGCAAAAGAAATATCTTTTTTATTTTTCAATTGTTCTATTTCTCGCGAAAGAGATTTCCAGGTTTCTTTTTCTGAATCCAGATATTTTATACAATTGTCCAAAATTACATTTGAATAACTTTTTGATACTGTATTACATTTTTCCTTATCACAAATATAACATTCACTATCATGTTTTACGTTTTCTCCGGTTTTATCAACATCACAGGAAAAAAACACATTCCCCCAGTCGGAAAGTATCCTTGCCAAAATAGTAAAAAATTTCATACTGTAGTTACCATTAACTTGTTTATTTTCATCATTGAGCTGCTCAACCCCAGTAATTAGTAATTTAACTAGGGTATTTTTGTCTCTATTTTCCTTTTTATTTAATGTTGTTTTATCCAATAAAATTGAAAGCGATTTGTGATAATAATAGCAAGCAGTACATGATTCATTTCGGGCTTGGCCTTTACTATCGGATGTCTTACGGTTCTTTTCATCGCTACACTTAATTTCATCATCTTTTCTATTTTCATTTTTTTTATATTTCAAATCCGCATTTTTATAATACAGGATATCCGCCAAGCGTGAACAAAATTCGGCCTCAAGGAGTTTTGATTCTTCATGGTCTATTATAAATGTAAGAAGTTCTAACTCTTTGTCCAACTGCTCCAAATGGTTGTAGCTAATTCCGCCCATATGGCTTTGTTCGAGTATTTGAAGTTTAGCAATAAAGGGCAAATAAAGCATCTTCAAGCCCTCGAATGTCATTTTCTTAAACAGTAAATCGTTAGTTTTAGGAGTGATATCTTGGAAATATAGCGGTTGTAGTGAAGCTACTTGATTTTCGGTTTTTTCTTCATAATGTCCTTTTTCACGAAATTCAATATTATCATAATAATTTTTTTCATCGGTACTCATATAATACGCTGATGATGCTTTTACAAACACATATTCTTTATTTTTTTTATATTCATTATTCGCTTCTTCTCTTAATTCAACTCCGATTTTCGCTTTACTAAAATCAATATTCCGTTCCTGAATAATCCGTTTACATAGTTCACCATAAGTAAGGTAGGCAAAATCATATTGTTTCCGTTTTTCATAGATAATCCCAAGTCTGAGCATATTGCGTATATATATATAAAGCTGATCAAGTGTTATTCTTTTATTATCATTATTGTCTTCATCATTACGAAGCGCATGTACGGAACTCTTATAGAATGTTTCAGCTTCCTCAAGCTCGTCATCATAGTAATGCAAATCGCCTAAAACTGATTGTAATGATGAAACGGCATCTATGAATACGGGAGTCTTTGTTTTACCTTTGTATTCTCTCTGGTATTCTTTTTTGGCGTTTTCTAGAAGGTCTTGATAATGTTTCTTCAACGGTAGCGTTTCGTCCAGTGAAAAGCTGAACAGTGCCGAGAAAACTTCGTCTGTCTTTGCCATTGCAAAAATTTCATTGGCAATTAATCCGTCGAATTTATATTCTGAAAGGCTAAAATTCGACTTATTGATATGTACTTGCGTTAAATAATTGAGCAAATCCACGACAACAGATTTAAGCTCCGGTGCGCGGTTTACCTCCAGCATTTCAGGCGACATATCCAGATGTTTCCATGAAAATGAATGTTTATGAAATTTAAACAAGAAATCAACGAATCGTAAAGACGATACCAACAGCTTGTCGCTAAGCTCCTTAATATTGCTTTCAGCGAGACGATAAAAAATTGGGGTTATCAAGTATGCGACAATACCAAGCGTATATTGCTTGTAATAATTAAAGGATAAAAAATGCCGCGAGCTGTTATAACGCTTAACGAACAGTGTGTTTTTATTGTGAATATCATCATCAATATGAATTTCAACGAATGACTCAAAGAGCTGTATCATTTTTTTTGGTGCACCTTTGCTTAAGTGGGCCAGGTAAATGATGAATTGTTGTACTACAGCGATAACTTTTTGTATCTTTTCCTGTCGCACATATTCATCATTCCTATTGTTTTCACTATGGAATATCTCTTTTTCAAGATAAATTCGGTAATTTTTTAAATCATAAAATTCTACTGGATAATCGTGCGGGAAAAGTCTTCGACAGACAAATTCTTCCGGCAATGACGCTATAGTCGATTCCTGGAGTATTGTCTTTTTGCCTGTATGATGATCGGTAAGAAAACTTGGCACAAGGATAACAACGTTAAAAATACTACCGATGTAATTGTTCCTTTCCGACACGTCAGCCAGGTGAATGTCGTACATTTCACGTCCGGCTATAAATATGAATTTCGCCTTGGCGGTAGAAAGATAATATTTCATGTTGGATAAAATTCTTAAAATCTCGGTTTGCCTTTCACGTGCGGCATCGATGGAAAACATCGAAGCTTTTGTTTGCGGGTTTTCTTTCTCCGAATCGGTGACACCCGGTTCCACCTTGTCCAATTCATCGAACACAATAACAATATTGGGGCGGCACATAATGATAGGTATTCGCTGTATATCGTCGAAAATATCCTGCAATTCTTTTTCTATTTCTCGCGCATCGGCAATATTGCGTGATTTTTTCGTTTTTATCCCAATTATAGGCTCTCCCTTTTCAGTATTCAAACCTATTGAGTTTTCACGTTCAGTGCTATATGTAATGTCGCTGTTCAACTTTTTAAGTTGACGCATTACTATTCCATGTGTAGCAAATAAGTGTGTAATCCAGGCTAAGCGAAACAGCAACAAACTGAATAGATACATTAAGAAAAATGCCAATATGAAAAATGGATCTATACTAAAAACCAATGATTTAATAATCTCTTCATTTCCATCCCAAAAATATCCCAAAACGCCTGAAATTATTTCTGACATTCCAGAAACAAATTGCTTAAATGCATACAAAGGATTATCGAATATAGCAAATTTTTTAGTATCTACCTTATTTTCTATCGTAGTATCAGTCACAGTAATTATTATTTTATTGTCCGTTGAAAAAACAATTTCTAAATTCCTCATTATTTTTCTTACACAAGGATTAATCAAAGAAGCAGAAAGCAAAAGGAAACCTAACGCAATAATCCGCCAAAACATCATTCGCCTTAGCGAACGACGAAATCTATTGTATTCAGTACTTAATGTACGTGCTATCAGGCGTAAAATGTCTTTTTCGTTCTTTAATTTATGCCCGAAATTTATGCGCAGATACAGGCGGTTATGGTTTTTTATGTAGTTTCGGATTGGGGCTAAAAAAAGTTCTTTTATTTTTGCTGGGAAGGAAATTTGGGCTTTTGATATTTTTCGCTTTTTATGCATCTTGCTTCCCAAAAAATGAAAAACCAAATTACAAACAAAAACGATAATAAAATAAATAACAAATGCTTTAATGGGAGTAATAAAACGAATAAATGAAATAAATTGCGTAAAACTTACTGCCAAAAATATTTTCAACACGTATTGTGTTTTACCGTAGGGATTGTCATAATTTAATAAATGGCCCAACTCTTTAACGCCTGATGTAATGCCATTCAAAATTCTCATACCTGTAATTTTTTTAGTTATTTTAAGTCTATAACTATTAAAAAAACATAACAGGATGAAAGACAAAAGAAAAATCAAAAATCCAACAATACTAAATATTTTAGGTTGTTTATCAGAAATATGAGTCAATGAATTAATGGTATCCAAGCAAATTTGAGTTCCGGCAACAGCCAAAACAAGAATAATCAGAAATCTCAGATTTTCTGTGAATTTAGATTTTGGCTGGAAAGAAGTTTCCTTAATTACCTGACTGACCAAGCTGGTTTTTCCTACACCCCTGTTTCCTGCGACCAGATAAACACCGGGCTCATCCGGGGAATCCTCTATTACTTTTTTTAATTTTTCCTTTATTCGTTCCCGCCCGATAAAAGCATGAGGAGAGTCTCCAGACGATGAATGACTGAAGCTATAATGAGGAAGTTCAATACGAAGTTTCTGTATTTTTGAATTAAGAATATCCGGGGGTTTCAAAAGTAGACCTCCATAAAGATAACTTTTCTATTCTGCTTCAGGGTGTACATAACATGTATACTTATCACCACCAACCAGACTGTTACGAGAGCAACATTTGACTTTGAATTTGGTGGATTTTTGTTCGCCGCCAATACTATTTTCAGAACTATTCTTTTTCTCTTCTGAACTTATTTCTGAAAGCTGGCAAAGTAATTCATCCAATATTCCTTTAAGTAAATTAACAGCGTTTCCTGACTTGGAATTTATAGCTTCTGCTACCGATAGATATAATTCACTCAGTTTGTCTGGTTCAAAATCTGTAACTTTTATTTTCGATAAATATAAATCACCCAGTTTGTCTGATTCGGAATCAATAACCTTTACTGTCGATATAAATAAGTGGCTCAGTTTATCTATTTTATACTTTTTAAAATGAATCTCTTCATTTTTCTGCATTATAGATATATTCACTTTACATCTATCACATGAAGTCTTATTATACATTCTCACAAAGTAAGAAAAACTAAAAAATAGTATTATAAAAAATATAAGAAAAACGAATAATGGAATTATAAGGACTTTAATTAAAGCACATACTTTAGTTTTAATTTCATCGATTTTATTTTCAGTAGTTTTATCAGTTTGACTATTTTCAATATATTCAATATTTTCAATATATTTATTAATTATATTATTTCTACCAACTACCGAACTTTTATCAAAGGAAAATAAAAGCACAGCAACGATGCATGACAAAGCAAAAAATAAACCGATGAGCACAAATGAACCTTTTATGAATACCTTTAATACTTTTGAATAAAAAATATCCGGCGTTTTCATAAATAGCCCTTCCTTTTCCAAGTTTCATTAACTTTACCAAAAAATGGGGAAACAGCTTTAGTAGCTTCGCACCACCATTGGCGAAATTTCTTCATTTTTAGATATTAAAGCACAATGCACTCAATCATGCAAGTAATGAAAGAGAAGGCACTCATTATTGTAGTATAATCTACTTCGATTGCCAGCTGCTTCAAAGTAGTTGCCCTGTTTGTAGCATATGCAATTACACCTAACGACACTATATATAGCGTGATCATTGAGAACGGTACACTATGAAAATTCATTCACAGGTACTCCAGCATTTATATCAGAGTGGTCTAATAACCTATTTGAGATTGCAATATTTCTTTCCTGTCGCCAAAGGAAAATGCAAGTAATTTATATTTTTATGGATATGCTCCTAATTCTGTATATGCGTAGGGAATACCCTCCTGCTCAGCTTTTGCCATACTCTATGAAGATTTTCTATTTTCCGAACATTATTTAAAGGGTACTTTTTTGAGGAAATTTTTGAAAAGGCGTTTACTATCGACCTCTGGCGATATACAATCTTCTCCATAGCTGTCAATGGTTATCATGTCAGAATCAATTTTGCGATCTGGAATATGAATCAATTTCATTGGAGACCAATATTCCCGTAGGTCATTGTCAAAAGATTTGAAATCATCTGATAGTAGCCCGTCACAGGAACTTATGGAAGGGGCGAATAACGGAATAATTCAAACGGTAAAAGATTTAAGTTTTCTATGGCATTTACTCCTTGAATTGTCTGTAGGTTATCCCAGCACTATTAAACGATTCTTAGGAAACATCCGCACTCCTAAATTCAGGTTTAAGGTAGCTGGACATTACCTTTGCTTAATCCATGAACCATTCCAATTATCTTGACCACTGCCACTATCGCCACTAATTACAAGATTATTACCATCTAACCTAATTGTAATTGTCATCGTGTTGGCAGCATCGCTACGTTTGAACGTATACGCATTACCTGAGATTTTCTGAAGTACCCACAAATAATTACTGCTGCTGGATTTTATTGTGTTTAAGGTAACAGATAGTGTATTATTGAAATTAGGCCTTTCCCAATTTCCCGTAAAACCTGTGGGATAAATAACAACATCCCCATCGTTCAGCCAGAAGCCGTAAGAATCGGAATTCAACGTAGGCCCAGCGCTGGCGTTCCTCCAGGCATTGTTCTTAGCGTTATATACAACATGGCCCAGTTTGCTAATAACGGTGTTTCCAAGGTTTTGTTCTGCGTTATCTCCATAAATAGTCCCACCGGATTTAGTGAATTTTCCATCGGAATTATAGCGGTTCCCTTCTTCGACATATACCCCTCCGCCATAGATAGAAGCGGTATTGCCCGATATTGTGCCACCCTGCATGATGAACTCTCCACCTCTTAGACCGCCTTCTGTATATACCCCGCCACCATTTATAGCAGTATTGCCTGATATTGTGCCACCCTGCATGATGAAAGTTCCATTAACTATACTGCCTCCTGAATATACTCCTCCGCCATTGTAAGTAACAGTATTACCTGAGATTGTACCACCCTGCATAATGAAAGTGCTGTCATTGAAAACCCCACCGCCAGAATAATTAGCAATATTGCCTGATACTGTACCACCCTTCATGGTGAAGGTTCCAATAATAGGACTGCCGATCCCATTAGACCGCCAAGAATTATTTACCCCGCCACCGACACCATCATAAGCAGTATTGCCTGATATTGTGCCATCTTGCATGGTGAAAGTTCCTCCATGATTTATCACCCCACCGTCAGTATTACCTGAAATCGTTCCACCCTCCATTGTGAATTCTCTATTATTATACACACCGCCACCGCTTTTATTGCCTACTATTGTGGCATTTCCCTTCATGGTGAATGTCCTGTCGTTGCACACACCACCACCATAGGTACTACCAGTATTGTCTGATATAGAACCACCCCACATAGTGAAGGTTCCATTGTTGTATACACCACTCCCGTGTTTTTCAAGACCGTTTGTGGTATTACCTGATACCGAGGTACTGTCCTGCATAATGAAGACACCGTCAACATACACTCCCCCTCCGTCGCCAGAGGAAGTATTTCCTGTTACCGTTGCACGGCCTTCCATACGGAAAGTACCACCGTTTACTATTCTAACCACAGAGTCATTATTATTGTTGCGCCCTCGTAGCGTGAGGTCCTTGGCAATAATCATTTGCCCTGCGCCTATATACAATAAACTGCCATTAGCGGACGGAGTTAATGTTCCATTGCCTTGTATTGTTATTGTTAAGCCAGTAACAGAGCCAAATGTATTCTCAGTACTACTGGGTACGGAAATATTACCAGTAACGGTGATTGTATATTCTTTGTTATTACCACCGCTTCTGATTGTACCTACCGCCTCTACCCAAGTGGAAGTATTATTTACATTCCAAGAGGCGTTCTGGGAATAAACTAATACTGATAAACCCATCAGTATTACTGTCAAAATAAATCCTTTCTTCATTTTTTGCTCCCTATTGTATTGCATTTTTTAACGTAATAGGCAAAACCTGACAGAATCCTGTCAAAAATACTATAAATTCTTCAGTGGTACGTCCTTTAACAAGTAAAATAAACCTCCAAGAGCTAACAAGCTTAATATGGTTGCGGCAAAAGCTTTTTGCTTGGAATTCGTCAGGGCTTGAGTCTGTTGTTCTTCAGGCACACCTATCGCAGAAGAATCCCATCTTTTGAGAGCTGTATAGAAGTACACCCCTCCGATACGACCATGCACATTGTAGTATTCGATAAATCTGGAGTAGTAACCTCCAGCATCGTAATAATAAACAGAAGCAGTATTCCCAAAATTGACATTTGCGCCGATGGTTATCGTGGCAATGCCATTAGATACAAATGCTTCATTTCCAATGGAAGTGACACTGTCAGGAATGGTTACACTGTTAAGTTGATTATTTGCAAATGCTATAGCTCCGATAGAATTAACGCTACTGCCAATGTTTAGGACTGTTATTTGATTATTTACAAATGCTTCATTCCCAATGGAAACAACACTGGCGGGAATAGTTACGCTTGCAAGTCGATTATTTGAAAACGCTTTGGGTCCAATAGAATTAACGCTGTTGCCAATAGTCAGGGTTACTATTTGATTGTATGCAAATGCTTCACTCCCAATAGAAGTAACGCTGTCAGGGATGGTTACGCTTGTTAAATTTTCTCTCTGAAACGCACGTGAGCCAATTGTTGTTACTGGCTCACCCCAAATTAAGTCGGGGATTACAAGGGCGCTACTCCTATCGCTTTCGTCATATCCTGTTAATACCCCTTTGACCATCGTGAAAGATAGATAATTATCCCATTCTTCCTTGCTTATTGCCTTTATTTGTAGAACCCCTGTTTGAGCCGCAGTTTGGGCATCAATTCCGTTAACGCTTGCTATCCGTATGGCAAGCCTGTCGGTTATGTCATCAGCTTTGACATTTGTAAAGCTGACCTGTTTCCTGTCATCGTCAGAAATATTAATTACTGGGCTCCTATTATGGGAGGTTGAGAAATTCCACCAGCCCCTCGCCTGAAAGATTGTACTGCCGATTACCTTGCCATTGCTGTTCACCAGCTCGGCGCTTATGGAAAAATTTTTGTTTTTTGTTTCAAAGGGTTTCAGGTTGGTTATGCTCTGACTCGGCCAATTTTGCAATCCCCAGACCTGTTTTTTATTCGTGGCATCAAGGCCGTCGTAGACCGCCTGTAAAGCCCGTTCCATCGAAGACAGCCAAATTCCCCCGGTAGCGTGCAAGTTCGTATTGATGCTTAAAGTTTGGGTTTCGGTCTGGTAATTAACCGTACCCGGTATAATTTCGGTTGAGTAAAGCAGGGTATATGGCATGGAATTGGCATTGAGCAAATCGTTAAAATACTGTTCCGTCTCCGTCAGCCTGGCTACCCATTGCCTACGCCATTCTATGTCATTGCGGGTGTTCTCGCCAATGTTCCCGCTAGCGATGTTGGCGAACATTACCGATGAACGACTTGTGGCTTCAAGCAGCGAAGCGTCAAGCGCAGCAGCCTGGAAATAGTAGCTTAAAGCCTCGACCTCGGTACCTTGTCTCTGGGCGCTTATGCCTCTGGCAAGTGCGGTCTGCGCCTCCACATGGTTTGACGAAGCCGCTACGGCAAGTTCTGTCTTTGCCTTAGCGGTAGGTTCTACTCCTAATTTTTGCAGTAAGTCTAAGGAAACCTTCCTTATTCCGGTCAGGTTGTCCAGTTCGTCAAAAGTACAGGTTCCCGAAAAAGATGCCGCTGTCATTTTATCGGCGGTTTTTGTAACCCGCATTTGGAGGGCGTAGCCTGTGGAAGTTTTGGTAATGGTCCCGCCCATTATATAATCCGTTGGTGTCAGATGCCCCAAATCCATCCCCGCCGTAGAGTTATCGTCATAGTAGCCTGAAAGAAGCTCTGAATATTGCTCGTCAAGGTTTGCCCGATCAAGTACGCTAATTGCCGAAAAGCTAGAAAAGTTGCTGACAAATTCCCCCTGAACCAAATCAGGAAGATAGCTTTGGCTTTCCGCAAGGCCGGATGCCCTGGGCGAAAGAATGGCGATGCTTTTACCTTTCCCGCCATCCCCCGTCCAGAACACAGGCGAAGCTTGCATGTATTGTGGTGTGGTCTGGGGTTGTTGGGCTTGCGCTTGGGAAGCTTTAGCAGTCTGAGGGATAGAGTTACAGGACAGCAGGGATAGGATTAAAAACAAGCTTATAAGCCTGGACATTAACTTCATTGGTGGTTTATTCGCAAAGCTTATGAACCCAGTGACTTGCTCTTGACGTTTCTTTCGGTATCAAGTTCAATTTGTGCTTACGTTTCGTTTTCATTTTGTGGTAAAGGGATTCCGCCGGAAAGCAAAACGCCCTCCTCTTTTTGAAGTTTCAAAAGGGTTTTTGCGTTTTTTAAAATCACACGTTTTTCTTTTAAGGTTAAAATTTGAAAATCACCTGCAAAATTGTAGTTTTCCACCTTGCACTTTTCAGGTGTTACCATATTATTCATTATGAACCCCTATGTACTTATTATAAAGAGTACATTGGAATCAGTCAAGCATTCGCATTATCATTGCACTTTATAGGTTTTGTGTAATATTATTTTGAGTACAGAGGGTAAAATGGCGGGTCTTACCATAAGTGAGCGAATAAAAGCAGTCAGGAAAGCATTGGGAATCTCACAACGTGATTTTTGTGGGGGTATCTATCTTTCCCATTCTTTTTATGCAAAAATTGAGACGGGAACAAGAAACCCCAATGAAAGAGTATATGAATTAATTTGCAATAAATACAAAGTCAATAAAGATTGGTTAATTACTGGAAAAGGTGATATGTTTTCAGAAACCCCGCCTGATACAGAACTTCTACAACTGACGGAAATAATAAAAGAACTTGACCCTATCTTTAGAGAATGTATCATAAAGCAGATCCATCTTATGGCTAATCTGCACAAAAAAAGCAAGGAAAGCCAGAATCCAACCGTACAGAACAAAATCAGTAAAAAACAGCGCAAAACGCCTAACTAATTCCATTGCTACCTTGTTAATTTGGAATATATGAACATATATATTCACTTCAAAATTAACCCATTTTCAGGTACTATGTAGTCTCAATGCTCTCCCTTTCAAATGCCGAAAAATCCCTGCTTCTGGCCTCGGCTTTGTACCCCTTTGAAGAATGGATTCCTCATGGGGAAAGCATCTTTGTGGCAAAAAGCCGGTTATCTCGGGGCCACAAAGAACAGGCAAAGCTTTACAGGGAGATTGCCGATGTTCGCATTCTGACCGGACAGGGGAGCGTAGCCTACTTCCTACCTGAACGGGCTAAAAATGAGGAAACAGCCAAGGAAGAACAAATACACAATATGTATGCCGATTCTGTCATTGACGGAGTTATTGTTGAAATAAAGACGGTGTCAGGCAACCGGGCGACCTTGGGCAAATCTTTTCGGCGCGGCTACAAACAGGGGCGTTCATTGCTCAAAAAGCATGGAATAACCGCCGAACACTCAGTTTTTCTTCGGGTTTTTACCCCATTTTCTGTCGAGAGTGTCCGGGCAAAAATCGCGGGAGAATTGAAAAATTCTACCGACGAAGGCTGTTGTATCTGTTATTTTGAGGCAACGGAAGAACTGTATTTTTGGAATTATAACGAACTGCGAGCCATAATAGGCAAATAAAAACCCGGCCTTTTGTAGGCCGGATTGTGGCAGAGGAGGCTACTTCGGACGAAAGCCCGCCGGACTTTACCGCGGCCGCCTCCCCAAGTGGCATTATTAATATAGCCTATTGCAAGCGGTTTGTCAAATTTTAATTATTTGCACACTTTACTCATTTTCTCCTATGCCGGGACGCCATACATTGGGCGTAAATATTTCCGTCAGGAGGAAGATTTATGCAAAGACAGGCAATGCCAAGCGGCATGGAACACAGCGCAATCGGCGACGAGGCGGTATACCTCCGCATCCAGCAGCTTCAAAAAGGGCTGCTCCAGTTCACCGATTCCACCAACGCGTATCGGCTGGTCAGTGAATTCGGCAAGGACATACGGTATATCGCTCCCTGGAAAAAGTGGATCGTCTGGACAGGGGCGCGGTGGCAGGTAGATAACGGCCCGCTTATCCATGACAGGGGTTTGACCATGGTGCGGAACATCTACGCAGAGCTGTACAAAACCGCCGACTACAGGGACAGGCTCGATATCGAAAAGTACGCCATCCAGAGCGAATCGGTCAGGAGGCGGAAGGCTTTCGTGGAGGCG
>Ga0268262_10004775_pt1 | contig 13791 bp, 9 predicted proteins | sample TergutNc150P3_FD_190354 | JGI IMG/M metagenome (GOLD analysis project Ga0268262, IMG submission 190354) | Nasutitermes corniger P3 segment gut microbial community from laboratory colony in Florida, USA - Nc150 P3 (SPAdes) (version 2) | ecosystem: Host-associated > Arthropoda: Insects > Digestive... | reverse complement strand
GTGACCATAATAATGATCACGTTCGGGTTGCGCTCCTGCAACTGCTTGGCGACGGCCAGGCCGTTGATGCCCGGCAGCTCAATGTCGATGAACGCCAAGTCATACGAGGTCTTATCCCGCACAACCGATTCCCCATCGGCGAATAGCCCGTAGGTCGCCGATATTTTTTTCTCGTCAAAAAACGCGGCCACAAGCCCGCTGAGTTCGTCCAAGGCCCGTTGGTCGTCGTCGCAAATTGCTACGTTCACAAGCAGCCCTCCCTTCGCTAACTCCCACAATTATACAATGCCCCCCTCTGGCTGTCAAGGCTATTTGCACCGCGCGCCTCGAAAATGACCACTTTTGTCGTTTTTGCTACCACTTTTGCAAAAAGCAAGACAAACGGAAAAATCTATGATATAATCGGGGCACCACAATTTTAAAGGAGGACTACTTATGAAGCAATTCAAACGCCTGCTGGCCTTGGGGCTGGCCTTTGCCCTTGCGATCGGTCTGGCCCTGCCCACCATGGCGGCGGTTGATTGGGATGACTTTCGCATCACCAAGCAGCCACAAGGATTGACCATCAAACAAGGCGACAGCTTCACGCTCAGCGTGGAGGCGAATATCCCGGATGGGGTTGAGGTGGAGTATCAATGGTATCGAGAGGGGGGAGCGTGGGGAGAGTTAGCAATAAAAATAGTGGATGCAACAACGCCTGATCTCCACCAAAACCCAAACGATTCAGACTACCCGGACGCAAATATGTACCATGAGTATCACTGCATGATCACCGCTTACGAAAATGGCAATGCCGCTTCAACAAGAACGCTGACAAGCAGCAGAGTTCGTGTGCTGGCAGAAGAAGAAAAAAAGGAAAAGACATTTTGGGAAAAAGTATACAGTGTAACGTTGGAACCATTCGCATATGCGGGAATTATGACAATGTCTGGTCTTTTGATGTCCATGGGCTTAATCATTCCATTGTCCCCATTTTATTTCCTGTATTTCCTGGTTGAAGGTTATGTAAAAGGTTTCAAAGGTCTGTTTTAGCTGACAATCTGTTTCAGCCATTACGTGGATGGCAAATACCTAAGTGCACCTCATGTGACAATAACCCTATGGCGCCCATGTGCTTGCGGTGTTACCGCGCCGCAACCCATGGAACTGGATTCTGTTCGTCCTGTACTTCGGCTGGACTTGGATGGCGCTCGTCACCCCGTAGGGGCCTGAATAACGCAACGGTATCCCGGAACCCCGAAGCCAGCTTCGGGGTTTCCTTTATTCTGCATCGATGAAACCAGCGGGGATTCACGCGCCCCTGACGAGATAGTCATGGGTGCTTTTTTTTGCGCCCCGGACGCTTTAACATACAGATCGTGAAAATTCTGGAATTAGCAGCAATTTGAAGGATTTATTGAAGCAGAAAGCAACCTGTGCTTGTTACCATCGTAACAGGTGTGGGTTCTTTTTATTTATGTCGGCTTGTACCTGTTATTGTCAACGTGCCCGCGCCCCGCCTCCGTCGTTTTGCGCGCCTACACAAAACGATTGGAGGATAATTCATGTCATACAACCACGGCCTCGAACGCAAAAAATTTGAGGCCTGCCAACGTGCCCTGCGCCGGAAATACCAGCAGGCAGGTATGCCCGAGCCCGACATCCAAGCGCTGCATCAACTCGACCTGCGGGAATTCCTCGACGAGCGCCGCCATCGGGAACATACCCTGCCCCTCAGCGAAGCGGGCGCTACCGCGAGCGGCCGCAGCGAAGGGGGCTCCCGGTATATGTGGATCGAGGAAATCGGCGACCTTGCCCTCGCCGGACGGCTGAAAGCCTTGCCCGAAGAGGACTTGGAGATCATAACGCTTTACGCGATCGACGGCTACAGCCAGACGGAAATCGCCGCTTCGCTGGGCATAACGAAGCAGGCCATTTCAAAGCGGATTTGCGCGTTGAAAACTTCCCCGAAAAATTTTTGACTTTTGGGTTGTCAAAAGCGCTTTCCCACCGGCTATAGGGTAGAGGCGCAAATAAAGCCTCGCCGAAACCGTACAACTGAATATCCGTTCAGCAGATACGTTACCTTTGCCGCCTGGACACACGTGAAACAGGGCGAGCTACCGAAGCGGCCGCGCCACGACCCGGACAAGCGTCCGATGAGCGATAACGGCCAGAGCTTCCACCCCGGACCGGCAAGCCGGGGACGGCCACGACAGGCAAAGGCGATCATGATACTTCCGCAATGACTGCGGGCCGCGTGAAGGGGCCGGTGAAACTCCGATGAAGGCTGCCAAGCCGTCTGCTGAATGCCATGTCCGGGGGCCGGGGGCGAACAGGACGAAACGCAAAACGACTACGCCGGGCGGTGTGCGAAGCTATGCTTTTGCCATGCCGCCCGGTTTTTTGAAGGACGAAAGGGGAAATGCAGATATGCCTCCCGGTATCTACGAAGTCAAAGATATTATGCGGATCATGCACATTAGCCGCAACACCGCCTACAAGCTCCTACGGCAGGAGGGTATTCCACAAATGCGCATCGGCGGGCATTACAAAATTCCTGCGGAGCGCTTTCATCAATGGTTGGATTTACAAATTGTACGCTTGAATGATGCTCCGGGTTGTGTTATAATAAATACGTGATCAGTGTTCCAATCTCGCCATCAGGAAAGGAGTACCGCATGGCAGGAACACAAGCAACCTACACGGGTTGTCTATATGAACGCAACGGCAAATGGCAAATGCGAATCAACCATTACGAAAACGGCCAACGCAAGGCCGAAACCAAATCAACCAAACTGCCTGTCAAGGGCAACAAGAAAAAGGCGCAGGCCATGCTCAACGACTGGCTGGAAGAGCTCAATACGCAAGGAACATCGTTCGCGGAGATCGGCTTTTACGAATATCTGTTGGAATGGCTTGAATCCTACAAGCACTCCGTCGAGAACATCACCTATGCCGGTTACAAGGACATCATCACCCGCTATGTCAGCGGCCAGCGCGAAGCGCCCATACCTCTAAAAGAACTAACCCCCATGCATATCCAGGCGCTCTACAACCGCCATATTGACCAGGGTCTCAGTCCCAATACCGTGCTGAAACTCCACGCCAATGTCCGTAAAGCGCTGCAACACGCCTACCAGATTGACATGCTGCCCACTAATCCCGCCGACAAGGTGATGCTGCCCAAGAAAAAGCGCTTCACCGGGGGATTTTACGATGAGCGCCAAATCGTGCAATTGTTGGAGCTTGCGAAGGGCGAGGCGATGTATCCCGCTATTCTGCTTACAGCTTTTTATGGTCTGCGGCGCAGTGAAGTCCTGGGCTTGAAATGGGACGCGGTGGATTTCTCAAACGGCGTGATCCATATCCGCAACACGGTGGTAGAGTATCAGCGTGTCGTGGAGGAAAAGGAGCAGACCAAGACCAAGGCCAGCTATCGTACTTTGCCCCTTGCGAAAGAAATCGCAGACTACCTGAGACAATTACAGCGCACCCAGCAGGAAAACAGAGAATTCTTCGGCGACGGGTACATTGAAAACGATTTTGTTTGCAAGCGCGAAAATGGCGAGCCGTTCATTCCAAACTATATCACCTCGCGGTTCCTCAAAATTATCCGCAATCACGGCCTACCCGAAATCCGTTTCCACGACCTGCGCCACAGCGCCGCCAGCCTGTTGCTTGCCAATGGGTTCTCATTGAAAGAAATTCAGGAGTACCTGGGCCACGGCGACATCAGCACGACCGCGAACATCTACAGCCATCTACTGTTTGAATCCAAGCAAAACATGGCCGACCGCATGGATAACCTCCTGCGAATGGGATGAGGCCCCATAGGAAATTGGTCGCTATTTGGTCGCTATCGGGCCAATTCGAGCAGAAACAGGCGTTCCGCGGGGGCGCAAAAAATCGCGAACCCCTTGATACACAAGGGATTCGCGTGGCTGGGATGGTTGGAATCGAACCAACGAATGACGGAGTCAAAGTCCGTTGCCTTACCGCTTGGCTACACCCCAATATAGGCCTTAGACAATAGACTTTAGATATTAGACGTCCACTGTCCGATGTCTAACATCTAAAGTCTAAAACTGGGGTGGATAATCGGGCTCGAACCGACGACCTCCAGGGCCACAACCTGGCACTCTAACCAACTGAGCTATACCCACCATAAAGCCTATAGCATTATAGCAGGTTCCATGCGTCTTGTCAAGAATTTTTTCCCGCGGCGATGAAATCCCGCAGCTCCCCCGCCGCCGCGAAATCAAGCCCCTCGAGCTTGCGGATGAGCCCCGCGAGGGCGGCGCGCTTTTTCTCCTTGCGCAGGGCCTTATAAGCGTTTTTCTTGCCGTTGCCGCCCGCCGCATCCCAGATTTTCCAGCAGGTGTCGTGGATCTCCTCGTAACAATCCGCGGCTTTGACGAGGCGCGCGTCGTCTCCGGCCTCACCGCGCAAAAACCCGCCCAGATAGGCCCGGGCCTCCGCGTGGTTGCCCACAAGCACGCTGTGGAACCAGTACTTGCCCTGCAGCTCTTTCCTTTTCATTTTGCGGTAGGCCGGGTCGGAGACGTAGTTCACCCAGGCGTCATAGGCGGCGTGGCCCGCGTAGAGGCCGTCGATGTCATCAGCAGTTGCGATGGCCAGGCCGTGCCGGATGATCTCCCGCAGGTCTGTTTTAGGCTGCGTTTTTTCGCCGCAGAGGACGATCTTCCACATGTTCTTGTGCTCCCAATCGCAGACGCGGAACATGCCGCCCGGCTCGGTGTCAGCGGGGTTGCGGGACTGCCAGTGGCTCCAGCCGAAGAGGGTGTCGCCCTCGTCGTCATAGCCGCACACGATGGAGCACTCCTCGTGGGGCTCCACGGGGCCGAAGGCCAGCACGGGCTTGCCCGCGTCGATGCTCGCGGTGATCAGGCGCTTGATTTGCTCGAAATTGTCCTGCGTGCGCTCCACGATCTCGCATTTGTAGCCCACGTAAGCGAAGGCACGCTGAATCACGTTTTTCTCGTCCACCTGGGTGAGGTCGAAGCTGCTGGGGCAGACCTCGCCATAGTGTTCGCCGTCGGAGGGGCCGTGCCACCAGAGCAGGCCGAAGCTCATGCCGGTGGCGGCGAGGATGGCGTCATAGAGAGTGCGCTTCTGCCAGTCGCGGTTGTGGGCCCGGATGGTGATCCAGCGCGGGTCCTCGCCCAGGTGCTCCATGAGCGAGGTGAGGCAGGCGGGCAGGGCGAAGCTTTCGGGCGAGCGCGGGTCGCCGGGCAAATTGTCCAGGTAGCCTACGGAGCGGACGTCGAGCTTGACGGACATGTTGAATCCCCCTTGAATGATGATTTGGATGGTGAGCCTGCGGAAGGCGCGCGGCTGGGCTTTCCCGGCGCGCACGGCGGAGGGCGTGGCCCCGTGGAAGCGCGAAAAGGCCTTCGTGAAGCTCTCGGGCGTCTCGTAGCCGTATTGCAGCGCCGCGTCGATGACCTTCGCCTTGCCTTCGGCCAGCTCTTTGCCGGCCAGGGAAAGCCGCCTGTTGCGGATGTACTCGCCCACGGAGAAGCCCGTGACCACGCCGAAGATCATCTGGAAATGGTCCTTGGACGAGTGGATGTGCTTCGCGACGTCCTCCGCGCCGATGTCCTCCAACAGGTTTTCCTCCATGAAATTGATGGCCTGCTGGATGTCGTCGATCCAGTGCAACGGGCTCGCCTCCTTCCTTCCGGGGGGCATTATAGCGCATGGAAAAACAAAAATCCTGTCATGGGGCGGGTTTGGGTGTCTGCGGGGTGATGGCAATAAAAATACGGGAGGCTTGCTAGCCGCCCCTACAGATTGTGTGCTCATAAAGAGAATTTCGCCGAGTGTCTTGATATTTTTCGCCGCTTGGTGTATTATTCCAGTAGTGAGTGAAAGGGGGATTCACATGGATAAAGAAGCACGTGAGAAAAGTAGCCATCGGTGGGCCGTTATATCGGGCATTGTTGGTGTAGCAAGCCTTATTGTGGCGATCATTGGATTGCGGACAGGCATTATCCCGGTGGGCCCAACCCAAACAACCACAACCGAAGTGTCAACAACAATCGAGGCACCCCCAACGACGGAAACAATTGTCACAACCGAAGAAACTACCGCAACAAGCAATGCAAGCGCAACCGTAGGGGGCCCCAATTCCATAGGCACTACCTGGTCCACCACAACCACCAAGGCGGCTATGTCAACCACACCTTATCTTACAATAACACTTGATTCCATGGAGGAAATATGGACTGAAGGATATAAAAATGGTCTTGATAGCAATGGATATAATGAATTTCGTCTGTGTTGTAAAATTTCCACCTCAATTGATATTACGCACCTTAATAGGAGTCAGGTAATTGAGTGCAGGCGTAGCGATGGTACAATTGTATCAATTCACTATGGGGGCCTTGGTGCCGTTAATAAAAAAAGTTATAGCTATTACAAGGCATATTGCCAAGCCTTTGAAGATGGATCTACTTATGGTGCCCTTGTCCCTGGAGAAACTTATTATTGGCAAACATTTGTAACGATTGACGATGAGGTATTTGAATCTCCCGTAAAATCATTCGTATTTTCTAGGCCGTAAAGTGATCTTCTCCTACTCTATCCCCAGCTTCCCCGCCATCTCCTTCGTCTTCATCTCCAGCAGCTTCGACACCCCCTCCTCCTGCATCGTCACGCCGTAGAGCACGTCGGCCTCCTCCATGGTGCCGCGGCGGTGGGAGATCAGGATGAACTGGGTGTTCTTCGTCATGCGGCGCACGTAGCGGGCGTAGCGCGTGACGTTGACGTCGTCCAGGGCGGCCTCCACCTCGTCGAAGATGCAGAAGGGCGCGGGCGTGGCCTTGAGGATCGCGAACAGCAGCGCGATGGCCGAAAGCCCCTTCTCCCCGCCGGAGAGCAGGTCGATGTTCTGCACGTTCTTGCCCGGGGGCTGCACGCGGATCTCGATGGCGCTCTCCAGGATGTCCAGGGGGTTTTCCAGCTCCAGGGCGGCCTGCCCGCCGCTGAAGAGCTCCGCGAAGGTTTCGCCGAAGTATTTGTTGATCCTCGCGAACTGCGCCCGGAAGCGCTCGGACATCTTCCCGGTCAGCTCCTCAATCAGGCGGGTGAGCTCCGCCTTGCTGCGCTCCACGTCCTCCACCTGGGCGCGCAGGAACTCGTAGCGCTCGGACACCTCGCGGTACTCCTCAATGGCGTCCACGTTGATGTTGCCCAGCGCGCGGATCCTCTGGCTGACCTCCGTCAATTCGATCGCCGCCCCTGTGGGGTCGTCCAGGCTGTAGCCGCCGGCCTCCGCCTCCCGCGGGGTGATCTGGTAGTCGTCGTAGAGCTTGGCCGCCGCGCTGTCGAGCGCCTGCCTTGCCAGCGCGCGCCTCTCCTCCTGCCGGGCCAGGTCGCCGCTGAGGGACTCCTTGCGGCCCAGCTGCAGGCGCTCCTCGCGGCGCAGGGTCTCGGTCTGGGCCTGCAAATCCTCCCGCTGCGCGGCGAGGGAATCGGCCTCCGCGGCCCCCTGCGCCGCGCCCTCGCGCAGCCCGGCGATGCTCATGCGCAGCTCATCCATTTTGCGTTCGATCTCCAGGTTGCTTTGCTCCAGGGCCTCCTGCTCGGCCTGCAGCTCCTGGTCGCGCCCGGCATGGCCCAGCTTGCGCTGCCGCAGGCCGGCCACAAGCTCCTCCCGGGCCTCCACGTCCTTTTCGATGGACAGCAGCTCCAGCCGCCCCGCGGATTCCTCCCGGGCGGCCTGCTCGCGCCGGTGGGCGAGCTCGCTTTGCTGCGCCTTCAGGGCCTCCTGCCGCGCTTCGAGCGCCTGCTTTTGCCGCTCCAGCTCCCCGGCCCGGCTGTCGCCCATGCGGCGGGCCTCCTCCAGCTGGGTGATGCGCTGCGCGGCGGCGGCCAACTCCGCGGCCAGCTCCGTTTGAGCTGCCTTGGCGTCCTGCAGGCGGGTTTCGACCGCGCCGGCGTGGCTCTCCTGGCGGATGACGTCCTCCAGGGCCCGGGCGAGGTCGCCCTGCGTGCCGGAGGACGCCGCCTGCGCCGCCGCGGCCTCCTCATCGAGCTGCTTGACGCGGGCAGCTTGGTCGTTCACTTGCCGTTCCACCTGCGCAATTTCTTGTTTCAGGCGTGAAATCTCGCTGCCGCGGCTCAAAATCCCCGTGCCCTGGGAGCGCGAGCCGCCGGTGATGCTCCCGCCCGCGTTGACCACCTGGCCGTCCAGGGTGACGATGCGGAACCGGTAGCCGTATTGCCGCGCGATGGCGATGGCGCTGTCGATGTCCTCAGCCACGGCGGTGCGGGCCAGCTGCGCCTTGATAATCGTGTCATACAGGCTGTCGCAGGTGACAAGCTCGTGCGCCATGGCGATGAAGCCCGCGCGGCGCTCCAGGCCGGTTTCGCGGAAATCCCGGGCCTCAATGCTCGTCAGCGGCAAAAAGGTGGCCCGCCCGGCGCTCCCCCGCTTGAGGTATTCGATGGCGCGCTTGGCGGCGCCCTCGTCATCGGTGACGATGTTTTGCAGGGCAGGCCCCAAGGCCGTTTCGATGGCCAGGGTGTAGTCCGGCTCCACGCGAATCAACTGCGAGAGCGTGCCGTGCAGGCCCTTTAAGCCCCCCCGGGCGCTCTCCTTCATCAGCGCGCGCACCGCCCCGCTGTAGCCCTCCATGCTCTGCTCCAGGTCCTCCAGCATCCTTGCCCGCGCAGATAACTGCTTCTGCTCGCCACGCAAACGCTCCAGCTCCCGCCGCGCCTCGCCGGCCTTGGCCGCCCGGTTTGTCGCCCGCAGCTGGTATCCCTGCAGGCTGTTCTGCAAGCCCTGCGCGGCCTCGCGCCTCTCGGCAAGCAGCCGGTTGGACTCGGCCAATTGCTGCTCCAGCTCCGCCGCCTGCTGCGCGCGCAGCTCGCCGGACTGCCCGATGCTTTCTACTCGCGCGCGCAATTCCATGACGGACGAATCCGCCGCGGACTGCTCGATATGCCGCTGCGCAAGCTGCTCCGCGATGCTTTGCAGCTCCCGCGCCAGCGCTTCCCCCTGCTCGAGAAGCGCCTGCTCCTCCTCCCTTTGCCGGTCGGCCTGTTTGGCGCTGGCCAGCAGGGCCTCGCGCTTCTGCGAGACCTCCTGCCGCAGGGCTCCGATCTGTGCCAGCGCCGCGTCGATCTCCTCCTCCAGCTGCTGGCGGGTGTCGTCGGCGTGGCCGCGGTCCCGGGCGATGCGCTCCATGGCGGCGCGGTTGTGCTCCACGGTGTTTTCGAGCACGAGTATCTCGCCCTCCTGCCGCAGGGCCTGCTCCTCCTGGGCGGCGCGGCCCAGCCGCAGCTCCTCCATGCGCAGGGTGAGGGCCTGCGACCGGCCTTGCAGCGCGGCGAGCTCCTGCTCGAAGCGCGCCAGCTCCTCCTCGCACGCGCTGTACTCCTGCTGCGCGCGCAAAATCTTGTACTCCTGCCCGCGCAGGCTCTCGGTGGACTGCGCGATGGTGTGCAGCGCCAGCCCGATCTCGAGCTTCTTGCGGCGCTCGGCCAGGGTGAGGAATTTTTCGGCCTTCTCCTTTTGCTGGCGCAGGGGCTCCACACGGCCCTCGAGCTCCAGCAGGATGTCGCGCAGGCGCACGAGGTTCTCCTCTGCCTGGGCGAGCTTGCGCTGCGCGGCCTCGCGGCGGTAGCGCGACTGCGAGATGCCCGCGGCCTCCTCCAGCATGTCGCGCCGCTGGGTGGAGTGCGAGGACACCAGCTCCGCCACGCGGCCCTGCCCCACCAGCGAGTAGCCGTCGCGGCCGAGGCCCGTGTCCATGAACAGCTCGTGGACGTCCTTCAGGCGCACGCTTTTGCCGTTGATGAGGTAGTCGCTCTCGCCCGAGCGGTAGAGCCGCCGCGTGACCGCGACCTCGTCCTCGTCGCAGCCCAGCGCCCTGTCCGTGTTGTCCAGATGCAGCGTCACCTCGGCCAGGCCCAGCGCGCGCCTCCTGTCCGTGCCGCTGAAAATGACGTCCTCCATCTTCGCGCCGCGCAGCTGCTTGGTGCTTTGCTCGCCGAGCACCCAGCGCACGGCGTCGCTGACGTTGCTCTTGCCCGAGCCGTTGGGCCCCACAACGCAGGTGATGCCGGAGCCGAACTCCAGCCGCGTTTTGTCGGGGAAGGATTTGAAGCCGTGGATGTCGAGGGCTTTCAGGTGCATGAGTGTTTCCTAACTTATGTTTGTTTTCGTTTCTACCCCCTCAGTCGCCCGAGGCGACAGCTCCCCCAAGGGGGAGCCTGGGGGATTAGGCGCGGGCTACCAGCGGAGATAGTCCGTCGAGACCTCGCCGGTTCTTTTATTTGTGCGGGTAATCTCAAGGGTGCTGTCGTCCAGCCAGGTGATGGTGATATGGTAAGATTTTGGGGAGATGTCAACGCCGTTTCTGTCCTCATAGAACAACAGCGACTTCACGGGATATATCTCCTCATCCACCCATGTATCGCTATACTCGCGCGACATAACCACCGCCTTATGTCTGCCGTCCGGGGATTTCAGGTAGCGGTCCGCTTTTTCAAAGGTATTCGAGGCAAAGAGCGCATAAGCAAGCATAGCAACCGCAATAACAGGAATAAGAGCTAAGGCTAAAATTAAAAAGAACAGCTTCCGTGGTTTAGCGGCCTGCTCCTGCGTTGGCTTGTCATCCCCCTCTTTTTTCTTCTTTTTGGCGATATACGGCACAAGTACGCATACAAACGCATAAACCAGCACGATCATATACGGCACATACTGCATCCAGCTGTAAATCCATTCCGTGCCGCTTGGCGGCAGAAAAAACATGAAGTAAATCGGCAGGAAAGGCACGAATCCCCAACCGCCATCCAAGACCTTTTGCCATTTTGGTTTTTCCATAAAGCTATCCCCTTTCTTTCATCAGAAGCCATTATATCACACCGCAAGGACAAATTGCAAGCAAGTATTCGCGAAAAATTGCGTCAAAACATCTCCCCCCGGAACCCCGCGAACGCACTGGGCAGGGCATAGCCTTCTTCGAGTTCCTCCCGCGTGACCCACACGAGGGGTTCATCGGGCAGGGGGGCACGTACGACCACCCGCTCGGCCGTCATGTGCCACTCGATGTGGGTGAAGATGTGCGTGGATTGGCCCGCGGGCTCGCGGGAAATCACCAGCTCCGGCGGCAAATCGAAGGCCTCGGGCAGCTCCCACAGGCCCGCGAGGAGGCCCTTCGGCGGGCGGCGGCGCAGGGCAAGGGTGTCCTCAAAGCGGAGGATGAGCAGGCGGCGCTGCTCGACGCGGCGCGGCTTTTTGGGGGATTTCACGGGGAGCTCGGCGGTCAGTCCCTGGGCATGGGCGAGGCAGTCGCCGGCCAGGGGGCACGCGGCGCAATTTGGGGAGCCGTTCGGCAGGCACACGCAGGCGCCCAGCTCCATCATGGCCTGGTTGAAGCCGCCGGGGTCGTCCCGCGGCAGGACGCGCAGCAGGCGCGCGGAGACGTCGCGCTTGGTCTGGTCCAGGGTGATGTCCGCGGGGTCGGCGGCCAGGCGCGCGCACACCCGCAGCACGTTGCCGTCCACGGCGGGCACGGGCACGCCGTAGGCGATGGAGGCGATGGCCCCGGCGGTGTATAACCCAATGCCGGGGAGCTTGAGAAGCGCTTCCGGGTCGCTGGGGATCACGCCGCCGTGCTCTTGCATAATCACCTGCGCGGCCCTCTTGAGGTTCCTCGCCCGGGAATAGTAGCCTAAGCCCTCCCAGAGCTTCATCAGGCGGTCGTCGTCCACGTTGGCCAGGTCCCGCACCGTGGGCAGAGCCTCCAGAAACCGCGCGTAATAACCCCGCACGGCCTCCACGCGGGTCTGCTGCAGCATAATTTCGCTCACCCAGGTGTGGTAAGCCGAGGGCCCGCCCCGCCAGGGGAGGTCCCTTTTATTCCGTTCGTACCAGCGCAGGAGGGTCCGGGCCATGAAATCGGTCATATGGGTTCCTTTCGGGGGGCAAATCGGACAAGGCCGCATATAATACATCAGGCCGGTTCTTGCACGGCCCGGATGTGCAGAGGGAAGGTCGTCACAAAACGTCCGACGTGAAAACACGCAGGGTCCCGCCGCGCGCAGGCGGGGCCTTGTTCTTTATGCGGAGGCAGGTGGGCGGCGGCCGGGCATTTCGCACCGCCCTTTCACATAAGGTATAGTGCTATTATAACGCGCCGCGCGCAAAATTGCAAGGGGGTAACATATGAGCCTCGTACACAGCGCCGCGGGTGCCATCGGGGGCTTTCTCTGGGGGCCGCCGATGCTGGCGGTGTTTTTGCTCACCGGGGCGTATTTGACCGCGCGCAGCCGGGGGTTCCCGTTCCGGCGGGCAGGGCTGTGGCTGCGTGTGACTTTCGGCACGCTGCTGAAAAAGCAGCAGGCCGCCGAGGGCAGCATCACCCAGCGGCAGGCCCTGGCCTCGGCGCTGGCGGCGTGTTTGGGCACGGGGAATATTATAGGCGTTGCCACAGCTCTTACCCTGGGCGGGCCGGGGGCCGTGTTCTGGATGTGGGTTTCCGCGGCGCTGGGCATGATGACCTGCTGCGCGGAAAATATTTTGGGCGTGAAATACCGGTGGCGCGCGAAAAACGGCGGCTGGATGGGCGGGCCCATGGCCTACCTGGAGAAGGGGCTGGGCTCGAAGGCGCTGGCGGGGGCCTACGCCGCGCTGCTGGGGCTGGCCGCCCTGGGCATGGGCAACATGACCCAGGCCAACGCCATCGCCGAGGCCGCAAAGCAAAGCCTGCCGTTTCGATCAACGAATTTTGTTGTAGGCGTCGTGTTGGCTTGCCTCGTCGGCCTGGTGATTTTTGGCGGGGTGGGGCGCATCGCGCGGGTGACGGAAAAAATCGTGCCCGCCATGGCAGGGCTGTTCCTGCTGGCGAGCGCGGCTGTGCTTGCTGTGAATTACAGGGCCATGCCCCGTGCGCTGGGGATGATCTTCCGCGGCGCGTTCCGGGGCAGGGCGATACGCTACGGCGTGGCGCGTGGCGTGTTCTCCAACGAGGCGGGGCTGGGGTCCTCCGCCGTGGTGCACGCCGCCGCGGACGTGAAGGAGCCCGCCGTGCAGGGCCTGTGGGGCATCGCGGAGGTGTTCATCGACACGCTGCTGATGTGCACGGTGACGGCGCTGGCGCTGCTGTGCTCGGGGGCGTGGCAGGGCCATGAGGACGTGGCCATGGTGAGCGCGGCCTTCGCGTTCCTCGGGCGCTGGGGAGGGCGCTTCGTGTCGCTCTCCATCGCGCTGTTCGCGTTCGCCACGCTCACCGGGTGGTCGTTCTACGGCGAGCAGGGCGCGCGCTACCTGCTCGGCGAGAAGAGCGTCAAGCCCTACCGGGTGCTGTACCTCGCGGCGGCGGTCGTCGGCTGCGTGATGAAGCTCGAAACCGTGTGGGCCGTGGCGGACGTGCTCAACGGGCTGATGGCGCTGCCGAATTTGCTCGGCGTGGCGGTGCTGTCGGGTCAGGCGCTCAGGGAGCTGAGACGGTGGGAATTCGGGCAGTCAGATCGCCGCTCACCGCTCGTCCAGCGTCGTTTCTGACCAAAGCAACGTGCAATATTTCGCCGCCTTCGGCTTCAGCTGCCCGTTTTCATCAAGCAGCGAAAAATTGCCCGGCCCCTGCTCCAGCCATACGCGGCGCAGCTTGGGGAAATCATAGTAGCTCGCGGTATAGAGCTCCCAGTGGATGGGGCCCTCCGGGGCGGTGAGGTGTCCTGGCTCACTGGCGTCATCAAAAGATGCGCTCATGACGATGAGCCCGACAGGTTTCTGTTCCCTGAACAACTGTGGATCATGCGTGAGCGCGCGCC
>Ga0268262_10004774_pt1 | contig 13791 bp, 13 predicted proteins | sample TergutNc150P3_FD_190354 | JGI IMG/M metagenome (GOLD analysis project Ga0268262, IMG submission 190354) | Nasutitermes corniger P3 segment gut microbial community from laboratory colony in Florida, USA - Nc150 P3 (SPAdes) (version 2) | ecosystem: Host-associated > Arthropoda: Insects >... | reverse complement strand
TTTTCATTGTTTGAGCATACTTTATGGGATGTTCAAAGTAAAGCGGTGAAATATAGGTAAATTATACTATAGTATTTATCCAAGAAATATGATAGGATAAGATACTTATGCCTGAGGCAAAAACAATAAAAGTTATGTTGGTTGAAGACCATCCGCTGTTCAGCAAAGGGCTGAGTTCCCTTATTGCCGGTACCGGCAAGTCCGGATACACCGTAACAGGGGAGGCGGCGAACCTGTCCGATGCCATGAAAATAGCCCAGCAGGAAAAACCGGCCCTCGCCATTGTTGATATCAGTCTGGGAAAAGAAAACGGCCTGGACCTTATTCCCCGGCTGAAATCCCTTGACCCGGATATGGTGATTCTGGTTCTGTCCACGCACGACGAGCGGTATTATTCCGAGCGGGTGCTTCGTCTGGGCGCGCGGGGCTATATTATGAAAACCGAGCCGCCCGCAAAGGTGCTGGAGGCGATAAAAACCGTCATGGCGGGAAAAGTGTACCTGAGCGACAGCGAACGGGAACGGCTTTTTGAAGCGATGACCGGGGAAAGTCGGCGGGGAACGAAGGATGGGGCCGCCTCAATACGGAAACTTTCGGATCGGGAATTTCAGGTGTTCTCCTGCGTGGGCGAAGGAATGGGAACCGCTGAAATCGCCGCCAGATTTAACCTGAGCGCCAAAACCATAGATACCCACAAAGAACATATCAAACTGAAACTCCATTGCGATTCTTCACATGATCTCAGGCGGCTTGCGATAGAATGGGTAAATCATCCGGATCTTCCTTACCATAGGGAAAATGCCTGATAACCATGTTCATTGGTTTGTCTTATACTGATAGTAAATCCCATAGTTAAGTAAGGAGAATAATGTGACCCATACCGTTTCTTTACAAAAGCTTGTTCTCGCGCTCTGCGCCGGATTGCTGCTTTTTGCTTCCTGCAGCAAAAAAAAATCAGCGTCCGCGTATGAAAACAGCGACCCGTCGTATCCAATTACCATTTCGGTGTATTCCATGGCTACCATGCAGCAGCCGCCCGCGGATAACAAAATATACAAATGGATAGAAGATAATCTTCACGTCACTTTTAACTGGGATATTTTGGTAGGGGACAAAGATCAGAAAATCGGCGTCATGATCGCCGGCGGCGAGTACCCCGACATTCTTCATGTGGACAGCACAAAATTTTACGAAGCGGGAGCCCTCATTCCCCTGGATGATTTAATCGAAAAATACGCCCCCCGGCTTAAAAAGCACTATGCCGAGGCCTGGGAAAAAATGAAGGAAGAAGACGGCCATGTGTATACCCTTCCTGTTTGGGGCGTAGTGTCGGGCAGGGATCATGGTACATGGTACGGCGATTCCGCCCTGTGGGTGCAGAAAGAAGTACTCAAGGAATTCGGCTACCCCAAAATTAAAACGGTGGATGAATATTTTGATTTGCTGGCCAAATATAAAGAAAAGTATCCCACCATTAACGGAATGCCCACAATTGCCTTTACCATACTTGCCTATAGCTGGCGTTCTTTCTGCCTGATCAATCCCCCGAATTTCCTCGCCGGTTTCCCCAATGACGGCAACGGTACGGTTGATCCGGCAACCTATCAGTACAAGGTTTTCCTGTATCAGGATATTTCAAAACGCTGGTTCAAAAAACTCAACGAGATGAACGCGGCGGGCATTATTGACCGTTCCTGTTTTGTTGACAATTATGACCAATACCTTTCCAAAATCGCCTCGGGCCGGGTTCTGGGTTTCCACGATCAGGCGTGGCAGTTTCAGTCGGCGGAGTATTCCCTGACCAACCAGGGTATGCACGGCCGTACCTATGCGCCGCTTCCCATTGTCTTTGATGAATCCATCCGCCCCCATTACCGGAACCGGAAGCTTCCCAATATCGGGCAGGGAATTGGTATCAGCGTCAAAGCAAAAGACCCGGTGCGTATCATCCGCTTTTTGGACGCCCAGCTTGATGACGATGTTCAAAAAGTGATCGGTTTCTACGGCATTTTGGGCGAAGATTATCAGTTGGATGATCAGGGCCGGCCTTACCGCACCCAGTTACAGCGGGACCAGCAGGAAGACGAAGTATGGAAACTTCACAATCAGGCCCACTTGTGGCGGAATCATAACCCCAAAAAAGACGGCTCTTATGACGATGGTTGGCCTACCAACATTGCCGATTGGTACCATGAACGGGAAGCGACCATAAAACCGGAAGATAAAGAACTGTGGTCGGCTTATGACGTGGAAAGTAACGCGGAACTTATGGATAAAGACCCGCCGCCCAATCCGGTATGGTTTCCCGCCTGGCAGATATCCCCTCCCGACGGATCGGAGGCCCAAATTGCCTGGACGCGGGCGGGAGAAGTCTACCGAAAATATCTTCCCCGCATTATTTTGGCAAAGCCCACTCAATTTGAAGCCCTTTGGCAGGAGTATGTTGACGAATTGGCCAAAACCGGGCTGGAAAAATACGAAGCCTTTATGCAGCAGGAAGTTATTGACAAGCGAGTCAAAAAGTGGGGTTCCAAAAACCAATAATGCGCACAACATTTTTCGGGAAAGTTATTTCCCAGCGGCAGTTGCTTTTTATGTCACTGCCGCTGGTGTTATATGTACTGCTTTTTTCTTACGTTCCCATCTGGGGCTGGACCATGGCCTTTCAGAATTACCGTCCATCCAGAACCTTCTTTGCCCAGCAATGGGCGGGATTAAACTGGTTTAAATTTTTGTTCAGCGATCCCGGCTTTCTGCGGGTATTGCGGAACACTTTGGCCATGAGTTTGATTAATATGTCGCTGGGCTATATCTCGGCGATTGTATTCGCTTTGTTTCTCAATGAACTGAAAAACATCGCATTCAAACGGGTAGTACAGACCGTTTCCTATCTGCCCCACTTCCTTTCGTGGATAATCGTTACCGGCCTGGTAGCGTCCATGCTCTCGGTGGAAAACGGGGCCGTTAATGATCTGCTGATGGCTCTGGGAATAATTAAAGAGCCGGTTTTATTCTTAAGCGAGCCTAAATATTTTTGGGGCATCGTGGGCATGACCTTTGTCTGGAAGGAAGTAGGCTGGAATACCATTATATACCTGGCGGCAATGGCGGGAATTGACCCCGCCCTGTATGAGGCTTCTGAAATAGACGGCTGCAACCGTTACCAAAAAATGTGGCATATAACCCTGCCGGGGATAAAAGCGACCATTGTTATTATGATGATCATGAGCATAGGCCATATCCTTGACGCGGGCTTTGAACTGCAGTACCTCCTGCAAAACGGGCTGATTCAGGATGTGGCGGAAACCATCGACATTTATGTGCTTAAATACGGTATTCAAAGTTTTAACTATTCTCTGGCGACCGCGGCGGGTATGTTTAAAAATGTGGTTAATATTATCATGATATTTATTGCCAACTGGATCGCCAAACGTGCCGGCGAAGCGAGGCTGATATGACCTACCATCTTAAATCAAAAATCGAACATCATGTATTTAATCTCGTCAACGCCGGTGTCATGCTGCTCATTATGTTCATCACCCTGTACCCGTTCTGGAATACCATCGCCGTTTCGTTTAACGCGGCGGCGGATACCACCCGCGGCGGCATTACCTTCCGGCCGCGGGTCTTTACCCTTCAGAATTACCGGGCGGTGTTTACCAGCGGCACAATTTACCATGCCTTTTTCATATCCGTCGCCCGTACGGTCATTCAAACCATTACCGGCGTATTCTTTACCGGTATGCTGGCGTTTGCCCTCAGCCGCAAGGATTATGTTTTCCGCAAGGCGTTTACGCTGATACTGGTGCTTTCCATGTATATCAACGCGGGGCTTATTCCCAATTATTTTCTTATTCGTTCTTTGGGAATGATCAACACCTTTTGGGTGTATATAGTTCCCGGCATGATCAGCGCCTTTAATTTTATTGTGATTAGAACCTACATGATAAACCTTCCGGAGAGTATTATTGAGTCGGCCCGTATTGACGGCTGCGGTGATTTTATTATTTTTATGCGCATAATTCTGCCCCTGTGCCTGCCGGTACTGGCGACCATAGCCCTGTTTATCGCCGTAGGTTCATGGAACGCGTGGTTTGACACCATGATCTACAACTCCGGCAGGGCCAACCTGCATACCCTGCAGTACAAATTAATGGAATACCTCCAGTCGAGCCAGACTCAGGCAAAAAGCGCCGCCGCTATCGGTTCTATGGGAATGGCGCAAAATCTTTCCTCAAGCATGGTAACGCCGGTCAGCATACGGGCTGCCATTACTGTAGTGGCGGCTCTGCCGATTCTGGTTGTATATCCCTTCCTTCAGCGATACTTTGTTACCGGCATTAACGTTGGCAGCGTAAAAGAGTAAGGTGAAGCTCTGTTATTGCGCGCGCGGTTAAAACTTAAACCCAATCTCCAGCAAAAACGCGCTGTTCATAGTAAACGGTTTCCTGAAAATAAAATCACTTTGATACGCGGCGACAATGCCAAACCATTTTAAAAAATTATACTCAAATCCCAAATGCGTATACAGCCCGAACGGATTTTCCCCCCGTTGTATGGTATTTATATATCCAACTGTTCCTAAAAATAACCTGTTCCAAAAACAACCCGGTAGTCAAATATGAATGTTTATCATCCGACAAAACATTAAAATGATCATTTCCTCTCCATGTCATGACAATGCCTGTCCGGGACATTCATTCACACACTTCATACATTGAATACATTCGGTTCCGTTTCTGCGGCTGAATTTGTTATCAAGCATATCAACGCCCATAGGGCATATTTTTTTACATTTATTGCAGGAAATACACTTTTCCTGTTTTACCCTTCTTCGTGAAAGGGCAAAATAACTCGCTGGTTTCAGAAATACGGTAATCGGACAAAAATATTTACAAAAAGCCCTGTTATCTTTGAACAAAAACGCAAACAATATTCCTACGGCGTAATAAATAATATTTCCCGCAATAAAACTGATGTACATGATTTTTTCAATATTTTCCCTGTAATGAACAAATAGTATAAAAAAATATGCCAATGAAATCGCAAAAATAAAAATCCGCAATAAGCCCAGTTTTTTGACGGGTTGTTTGCGCGGCATCCTGTACGGAAGCAAGTCAAGAATCATTGTCGTCCAGCACGCGTAACCGCACCAGCCCCTGCCAAAGATAAAAGGGCCCGCTATTTTCGCGGCCACATAATGTATTGCCGCCGCCTCAAACACCCCGATTGCCGCATAATAAAAGAACCCTTCTATCTGCATATTTTCCCGGCATATTATTCCCAAATAAACGAGCATATACAAACCGATAAAAAACTGTATAAATATTCTCGCGTTTTTATATTGTGCGATTAATAACCCAATCCCAAGAGAAACAAAAAAGCCGATATAGGTAAAATTAAAAATATAAAATATCTTGCCGGTAACAAGCCATAAAACAACGGCCGTCGCTTCAAAAATTAAAAACAAAATTCCCGGCGGCAAAAACTGTTTTATTCTTGCGGACATAAAATAGCCCCCTCAATCATCTAAAAGAGTTTTACTTTTCCCATATTAACAATCAGCTTTGGGGAAGTATTGTTAACCGGCGCTTTCAATTTGTTAAAATCACCCGGCGCTCCCTTAAGGTCATAGTTTGTTTTTCCGATACGCTCGGAAGGTATTCCAAACAGGCCGGTATTGAGTTTTTCATCGCCGTTTTTATCCTGATATACAGAAACTACGTATTCACCCTCAGGTAAATCCAGAGAATATTTTAAATTAACATTCTCCGGCTGCAGGATAAAACTTGCAAAGGCCGTCTCGTTTTTATAATCATTTTCATTTGAGTATACGGCCGCATATATCAAACCGCCTTTAACAATTACCCCGTTAATCTCTATGGTTGTTTTAATTTCCCCCGCAAAGAGACTTTCAACAGCCAAAAGTAAAACGCCGATAAAAAATAATTTCTTGAACATACAATGCCTCCATACCGGCAATTATAGAGGTTAGTTTGGGCATGAAAACAGAAATTAAAGCAAGATGCACAAATTTGACACTAAGATGCAGTGTCCGCCTGCTTTTTCTGATGTTTTTCCAGTAATTTATTTAATTCTTTCGCGTCATTTTTGATCTTGGTAACAGAGAATATCATGGCAAACAGGTAGATTACAACCGCCATTACCACAAGAAGCCACGCCGGTATTGCGGAATACCAGTCAAAAATGAGCCCGAACACAACAAGAACAGCGATTATAAAGCTGATGTCAACCAGATATTCCAGGATTAAATTGCGGATTTCAAACCTCCCGCGCAGAAAAAGACCCAGAATAATAACAATATCCGCGGCAAAAATTTCAAAAACAGTGGGCACAAAACTGATTTCAACGTTAAAGATCAGCGAAAATACCGTCAGAATAACCAAAGCCGCGCCGGTGACAAACATAATATCATTAATTATTTTTTTTATTTTTCTCATTTATTCATCTCCCGTAATATCTGTTTTATGCCGGAAATATATTTTCTGGTGATACACAAATAAACCCCGTTTGACAATACCGCTTCCAGGCGATTATTATCCAATGGCCTGAATTTGTCCAGTTTGTTAATATTCAGAATGCAATATTTACTGATTTGTATAAATCCGTTATCCTTTAATTTTTCATATATCTGATACAAACGGCTTTTAACAAAATAATTTTCTTTTTCACAGCAGACAATGGTTTTCCCATCAACGCTCTCAATGTAATAAATATCGGAAACATTCACCGGTTTTACAATGTCATCGGCATAACACTCTATTTGCGCGTCAACCGATTTTATCAATGAGACAATACGTTCTACGATTTTATTCTTTACCGGGTAGGTAATTGATATTTCAATATCTTTTTGTAGTACATTTTGCTCAAGATTAATAATCATTGATTTATTTTACTAATCTAAGCAGCCCGTAACAGGATGGGTCCTGCCATGCGCCGCCGGTGGTATCGTTCCATACGGCGACACTCTGGCGTATTCCCCGCGCTGAAGCGCCGTTTATTTGCAGGTCAAAACCAACGAGCATATTTTCCTTTGGCTTAACGGTTCTGAAAGGAATCTTTACGGCAACGGTATACGACTTGCCGGAAACAAAAGCCCTCGACTCAAAACCTGCGGCAATTGATGAGGGGTTAAAACTCTGCTCATTGTCAAAATTCACCCGGTACTGTCCGTCATCTTCCTGCATATATCCCGCCTTGTGGTTGCCTTCATCAAAAAAAATCTCGACCGAGTCCTGTTCATGGGGGGAGCGGTTTGCCTTGTTCAATTCCGCGTTGGTAACGGCTATCAGCACGTAGAGGTACTGTTCATCCCAAAGAACCCGCGCGGTTCCCTGCGCGCCCTGCCATGCCATAATATGCTGGTTAATGGGTATCTGCGGCGCGGATTGCCACAAGGGGTCAGATAAGTCCAGAGCCGGGGAACCGTGGCGCGCCTGCGCCTGCAGCGGCTCTTTCTTGAATGCCGCCATGCGGCCTTCGTTTTCCGCCAGAAAAGCTGCGGGGTCCAGCGCTCCAAAGAAAGCCGGTTTTGCCTGTAAATTATGGTCAAACAGGGTGGGGCTGGTATCCCTTCTCCAGCTTGAGCCGTCATCAAGCCCCCAGATCGTTACTCTGCCGATGACCGCGGCATATCTCCTGAAAAGGGCAAAGAGCCGCGCGTAAGCAACGCCCTGTTCAAGGGCCTGTTCTGGCGTAAGAACTGAATTAACCCCGGCCTGCACGTCCAGTTCGGTTATGCTTACCTCCACGCCAAGAGATGCAAAGCGTTCCAGACAGGCGGCGACATTTTCAGGATTTGTTTTTGTCCGGTAATGCCCCTGCATACCAATGCCGTCAATAAGGGGCCTGCCGCCCACGTTGGGATTTTGTTTGTTAATTTCTTTGACCATGTTGTACACGGCGAGGGCCTTGTTCCGGTTGTCCAAATTGTAATCGTTGTAGTACAACTTTGCCTCAGGGTCGGCTTCCCGCGCCGCCCTGAACACCATTTCGATATATTCAGGGCCTATAGCCTTATACCAGGGGGTTTGCCGCAGCGACGCCCTCCAGTCCGTTGGATTCGTTGGATTGTCGATAATCGCCTCATTCAGCACGTCCCAGGACACTACCTTGCCCCTGAAATGGGATGCCACGGTTTTGGCGTGGTTTGTTAAATTTTCAACCGCTTCAGCGCGGCTTATGCCTTCCCGGTTTATCCATTCGGGGGACTGCTGATGCCACGCCAGAGTATGGCCGTGTACCTTCATACCGGCTTTCAGAACCGCGTCCACCAGGCTGTCGGCAGTCTCAAAGGTAAAAACCCCCGGACTGCCCTGGAGGTATTGCGGCTTCATGGCGTTTTCCGCGGTTAAAATGTCAAAATGTTTTTGTAGTATTGCAAAACGCGGCCCGTCGAGGTCCCGCGGCGAAATCACATTGCCCACGAGAAAAAAGGACGCGTATTGATCTTTAAGAATCGGCGTATTTGCCGCTCCTTTCATGGTACGCGCCTCCTCCTGATTCGCTTTCGCGCCAACTCCCCCGCAGGGCAATAAAAACATAACAACAATCAAACACATCAGTGGTTTCATGATACCTCAAAAAAATTACGGCGCGACATATTTTTCCATACGTTCCTTACGGACAGCATCCGCGCCGGATGAAAGCCAGTCGTTAATACCGGCATCCCACACACGGTTAAAATCCGCCGCCGGCGCGGTAATGGCCTGAATAACAAAGGTTTTGGACTTGTCCCACAGGGTCTGGTTCAGCGGGCCGGCAACCTTCAACGGCGAAGAAGGAACAATCACCGGGTTGGGCCGGGCGTTGTTCATGGTAGCGCGGTGAGCCGCCATAATCATCTCCGCGGGCCAGGGATAAGCGGCGGCAAGCGCCCTGATGCTTTCCTCTTCGGTTTCCAGGAAAAGCCCGTTCATTATAGGAGTATAGTCTATGTTCTGGGCGCTGTTCTGAATCCAGCCCTCGGGAGCGTTGGGGCTGATCTTCGGCACGCCGTCAACGATGGTGTGAACAATCCCTTCCGGCCCCGTCTGAATAAAGTGATAATTTTCGTATTTGGCAAGCCAGTTGAGGTAGCGCATCGCCGCGTCGGGGTTCTTCGATGATTTGGGTATAAAGTAATTGACCCCCGCCGGGTCGTAGGATATTTTATGGGTAATGCCGTCCGCGCTGGTCATACAGTCAAGGGCGACCCACTCGGCGGCGGGGACATTCTTGCGCAGATCGGAGATCAGCCGCTCGCTTTCCCGGAAAATCTGATCCCAGTTGTGGCCGAAAGAACCAACCACCCCGCTCCTGATCATGTTGTTCATTATTTCATCATCCCGATACAGGGGGAAATCCGGGTCAATCAACCCCGCGTTCCACATCGTATTCAGAAAACGGACGCCTTCCCGGTAATTGGGAATCAGAAAGTAACGTTCACAAACGGTATTCACCCAGCGGTCTTTAATCGAAACATTCGGATCGATAAACGATTCCAGAATATTCCCCGTTGACCAGCGCACATCCTGCGTCAAAATGTAAGGTATCACCTTGTTCTTACCCACTCCGCCGGGGTCTTTTTCCTTAAAGGCAACCAACGCGTTATAAAATTCCTGGGTGGTTCGGGGAACCGGCAGGCCCAGTTTGTCCAGCCAGTCCTTGCGCATAAAGGTATTCAGCCGCGCAACGTTCATGCGCCGGGCGGGCATCGAAAACACCTGTCCGGTCTGCGCGTTCATGTTCCGGCGGATAAGATCCCTGCCTGGCAGAGCGGTATCCGGCCCCAGAAATTCCTTGAGGTTCTTAAGCGTACTGTCAATAAAGGGGCCGACATCGAATACCCCCCCCTGTTCGGCCCAGTTATTAATATTGTCAATACTGTACGTTATGCACACATCAGGGGGAGTCCCCGCGGCCATCAGGTTGACCAGGGACTGCTCTTCCTCAGAACGGGGTACCGGAATAAATTCAACCGCGATATTTTCATCCACCAGAATTTTTCGTTTAATCCATTCAGTCCACTTGTTGTCGGCCGCATTGGTCTTGCCGCCGTCGGTGCCGCGGTCATACACTTCCACCTTGATCTTGACCTGTTTTCCGGATCCACTCTTCTTTGTACATCCGGTAAACAGCGCAGCCAGGGCGGCAACAGCCAGTAATACGCTGAATATTTGCCGTTTTTTCATTCTTCTCCTCCATCAATAATATTTTATCAGTATTTCACTTTATTCCGTATACCAGTTCAAGTATCTTTTTGCCATAGCGTTTTCCCAGTTCTTCGTATCCGGCAAGGCTGAAATGAATCAGTTGATTGCTGTCGGTACTGCCGGGATCCCATGCCATGCATCCGTCTGATGAAATAACAAAAGCGGTGTTGGGAATGTCGGTAAACGCATCCGGTATCGAGCTGATATTATCGTTACTATTGCCGACCGCCTGACCTGCAAGGAAGGGCAGGGCGCCCGGCGTTATTCCAAGGTCTTCGCACAGATCATTATAAATTTTCCTTACCGCGGCATTGTAAACTCCGCCCGAAATACCCGCCTCGCCCTGGTGCATAATAATGCCTTTTATAACGCCGGTCTTCTGGGCGCGCCGCGCCAGGTCAGCCAGCCGTTTGTACGGATAATCCTCGGTGGTAAAATCCGTCGTTGGGATTGTATCCCCCGCGCCGGGATCAACATACGCGGCAGCCTGTCCCCGCATCCAGTCCTCCTGCGCCCTGATATAGGTTTTAAACTCGTCTTTGTCTTTTGAAAACAGGTTAATGGCGCAGCCGTCCACCGCGACCACCATAACGCCAACGGTAATATTCTGCTCGGCGGTAGCCGCGGCAATGGTTCTGCCCAAAAAGTCAGCGGGAGAAAGCCCGGTACCGCTGCGGCACAGCGGGGGAACTGCCGCATACCATTCGCCCTTTATCCGGTTGTGGGGATTTCTGCCGTCATTTGCCGCGGCCATCACCTTAAAATTAGGCGGGACATCAGCGGCGTAAGAATTAACACTGCCGCCGGGCCCCAGATACCCCGCCATATTTGACTGCCCAAAACAGAGATAAATGTGAAAACTTTTATCCCCATTACACATAACTCAGCCTTTGACCGAACCAACGGTAACGCCGGCAATAAAATGACGCTGCAGCCAGGGATACACCAGCATAATCGGCAAAGTTGCGAACATAACCGCGGCGGCTTTTATCCCGTCGGTTGCCGCCGGAATACCGCCGGCAATGCCTTCCTGACTGGCTATCTCTATGGAAGAAAGATTGTTAATGATATTGTACAATTTAAGCTGTATGGGGTGGAAATAAGGAGCAGAAGTCAGGTACATGAGCGCGTCGGAAAACCCGTTCCAGCGGCCTACCGCGTAAAACAGGGCAAGGGTTGCCAGCACCGGCGCGGACAGAGGCACATAAATCCTCACCAGTACGGTAAAAGGATTCGCCCCGTCAAGTTCCGCGGATTCCCGCAGACTTTCCGGTATGGAATAAAAAAAACTCCGCAGTATGATCATGTTAAACACTGAAAGACAGTTCGGCAGAATCAGCGCCAGCGGGTTATTAAGAAGGTTAAGGTCTTTTATCAAAATATAGTTCGGTATGGTTCCCGCGCTGAAATACATGGTAAATATGACTAACGTATTGATAATTCCCTTCCCTTTGAGATTCTCGTACACCAGGGGAAAAGCGCAAAGTATCGTTATACCCAGCGAGGCCAGCGTACAAATAACGGTGAGCAGGGCCGTCCAGAGCATTGAACGGGAAAAAGACGGATCTTTGAACACATAGTAATAGGAATCCAGCGTAGGATTCACCGGTATAAAGGACACCTTCCGGTTGACAATCGCCATAGGATCGCTTAAAGAACGGGCCAGTATATTCAGCACGGGCAGCAGGCAAATGAGCATAATAAACAGGCAGAAATAAATAATAAATGTTCCGCCTTCTTTTTTTATGGATGATTGAACCACAATGACCTCCTACCAAATGCCCCGTTCGCCGGCTTTCTTCGCGATAGCATTAGCGGCAACCAGGAAGAGAACGCAGATCACCGACTGGAACAGCCCGACCGCGGCAGTCAGGGAAAACTGGCTTGAGCGGATACCGACGCGGTACACCAGGGTACTCAGCACGTCCGCCACCTGCATTACCGTAGGATTCGCCAGAGTATAGGGCCGGTCAAATTCGCTGCTGAGGATGCGGCCCATATTCATAATCAACAATACCACAATGGTGGAACGTATGCCCGGCAGGGTAATGTGCCAGATTTTGCGCCAGCGGCTCGCCCCGTCAACTTCGGCGGCTTCGTACAGTTCGGGGTTAATGCCGGTAATCGCCGCCAGGTAAATAATCGTACCCCATCCCATTTCCTTCCATACGCCCAGGCCGATATACGTGCCGATCCACGGTCCTTTCTTCATGAGAAAATCTACCGATCCCAGTCCCAGCTTTCCCAGCACATTGTTGATAACGCCGCCTGAAGGGGCAAACAACTGGGTAGCGATACCGGCGATAATGATCCACGAGAGAAAGTGGGGCAGGTATATCACCGTCTGGGTGATCCTTTTGTATGAATGGGATCTCAGTTCGTTGAGCATAACGGCAAGAATTATGGGGGCGGGAAAACCCATAATCAGATCAAGTATGTTGAGAAGCAGGGTATTCCGCAGGGCAAAATAAAAATCCCGCGAATGAAAAGCCTGATCAAACCACTTTAAACCCGCCCACGGCGACTCCCAGACCCCCCGAAATATATTGTAATCCTTGAAAGCAATAACGATATTGGTCATGGGGACATAACGGAATACCGCGAAAAAAGCCATCGGCAAAACCAGCATAAGGTACAACATCCATGTACGCTGCCAGTAATGGCTCTGTTTTTTCAGGCTTCGCGGCGGTAAAACAGTATGTGACATGGCTGCTCCTTGCCTGTTTTTTTTATAATAAATGGTAAATAACAACTGCGCAATGGGTATTTACCTTTTCACACAAAAAAAACAAAGAAACATAGTATAAATCACAGTACGCAAAATAAAGCCAATGGTATACTCACCCTATGCGTTTACAGGTCTCGCCTTTAATAAGCAGCGGCATGGTTGCGCAGGAAGGGGCTTCCATCCCTATTCGGGGTGAAGCCGCGCCGGGAGCGGAAATCACCGCGTCATTCCGGAATACAGCATACCGTACACGGGCGGACTCGGGCGGTAAATGGCGGCTTTTGCTGGACAGTCAGTCTTCCGGCGGGCCATATACCCTGGAAATATCCGCCGGCACAGAGGAAAAATTAATAATCAAAGATATATACATAGGCGACGTGTGGATTTGTTCCGGCCAGTCCAACATGGAAATGCCCATGCAGCGCCTGAGAGACAATTTTCCCGAAGAATGGGAAGCCCCGGTTAATTCTCTGATTAGGCAGTTCAAGGTTCCCCAGGAGTGGGATTTTTCCGGTCCGCGGGAAGACCTGCGCGGCGGCGCGTGGGCGGCGGCCTCGCCGGAAACTCTCAACGAATTTTCAGGAACCGCCTGGTTTTTTGCGCGAACGCTCTATGAAAAACGCCCGCTTGAAAAGCGACCGCTTGAAAAGCGACCGCTTGAAAAGCGACCGCTTGAAAAGCGACCTGTCCCGGTCGGCCTTATCAACGCGGCATGGGGCGGCACTCCGGCGGAAGCATGGATGAGCCGCGATGCCCTTGCCGCCTTTCCCGAAAAAATAGCCTTGGGCAGACAATTCGCCGATACCGCCTTTTGCGGCGCCATTACCCACAAAAAAGCCGCCGTAATCA
>Ga0268262_10004773_pt1 | contig 13792 bp, 10 predicted proteins | sample TergutNc150P3_FD_190354 | JGI IMG/M metagenome (GOLD analysis project Ga0268262, IMG submission 190354) | Nasutitermes corniger P3 segment gut microbial community from laboratory colony in Florida, USA - Nc150 P3 (SPAdes) (version 2) | ecosystem: Host-associated > Arthropoda: Insects >... | reverse complement strand
GTAGTCCGGCCCGGAATAATTGTTTTCTCCGGTCCATTCCCTGCTTTTCCATTGTTCCTGCTCCTTGGCCTTAAGATATTCAAATATAACCGAGCTTCCGCCGCCTGAGCCCTGTCTGCCGTCTTCCGCTTCCTGCAAGGAAGTCCCCTGGGGCGTATTGCTCCTTGCCCTGGAAAGAAGGCTTAGCTCCAGGTTTCGTTTGGCCTCGATCCGGCTGCCGTCAACCTTTAAGGCTTCCTTAAACGAATTTATTGCCTCTGTGTAATTCTCGTTTTCAAAGTAAATAATTCCCATGTTATAGTGAATCCTGAACCTCAATTCCGGGTGATCTTCGCTGTTCAATAAAAGGTTTTTTTCCGCTTCAATGTAACGATCCAGAGCGGCTTCTCCTTCATCAAGGGCGGAAAAGACATAAGCAAGGCCGTATTCGGCGTAAGGAACGGCATCGTCATGGTTCAGGGCCTTTAAGTAAGACGCAATCGCTTCGGTATACAACCCCCGCGTATTGAAGAAGTTGGCTTCCATAATCAGAAGTTTGCCCTGGATATTTGAACACGAAGACAATGAAATGAGGCAGAGCAAAACAGGCAGAACAGCGCGCCTGCGGCCCCGGCGGCTAAAGCCCATCAGCCGCCCGCCGCCAATGCAGGCCAGGGCCGCCATGATAAAGAACCGCCACCTGGGATTTGCCTCGCGCCTTTGCCCCTGAAGCCTGGAATCAGCGGAAAGGGAATTGATAAACCCAGCCAAAACCCTGGCCGCGTCATCCTTGCTACCGTCAACATAAATGCCTCCGGACTTTGCCGCCGCGTTTTGCAGAACGTCCGAATGCCTTTCGCTTCTAACGGCTTTCCCGTTCGCGTCCAGCAAAAATCCGTCCGGCGCGTCCGGCCCCTTTTCAACCGGCACAGGCCCGCCTGAATCAGAGCCCAGACCTACGGCGCTCAGGGAGATCCCGGCCTTTCTTGCTTTGTTCACTGCCCGTTGAAAAGAGCCGGAGAGGTTGTCGCCGTCCGTAAAGAGAATTATCCCCTTACAGCTTGGTATGGATTCCTGGAACGCCCCCATAGCGGCGTCAAGGAGGGATTCCAGGTTGGTTCCCCTGCCGGTAACGGCCTGGCTGTCAAGAACATAAAGAAAGCTCATAACCATGTCAGAATCGAAGGTCAGGGGAACCGCTAAAATTCCCATGCCCTTGCTTATAGCCGTCCCAAACCTTACATCATCCAGATATCCCACAAGTTCTCGCGATATGCCTATTCCACGTTCGAGCCTTGAAACATTATCCTGCCTGTAGAACTCATCCGGCGGACAATCCCTCACATTCATGCTCCGCGAAACATCAAAGGCCAAAACCACATCAAGGCCGCGGCGGTAATCGGCTACTATTCTTAATCCCCACCTTGGCCCCGCCAGGGCGACAATAAGAAGGGCCAGGAAAAACAGGAAAAGAATGTCCGACATGATCATCCTTAAGCGCAGTTCTTTTAAAAGCGGTTCCCGCCTGTTTGAAGGAGCCGCCGCCGCGAACAAGGCGGCCTTTCCCCGGCTCTTTATGTATCTGACTATGACAAGCGGTATTAAAACCGCAGGGACAATCAGTAAAAAAAGAAGTGTGGAATTATCAAAACTCAAAGAAGGGCCCCCAGTACGTAACGCCTTACAATACGCACCCCCCAAAGCAGCGCCACTGCCGCAATTACAAAAACAACGTAAAGGGGTTCTTCCCTTCTTACGGGTATGGATCTGCGTATTATCATTTCCCTTTGATCAAGCTGTGAAAACGCCGCCGCCAGGGCTTCCGCCTGAGGCGCGTAAACCCACTGCCCATGCGCCTTGTCGGCTATGCTTTTTAGATCTTCAGTGCTATACCGCGACTCGAATGTGCCTGTTCTGCGCATCTTTGTTATCGGATCCACATAGTTGACTGGGACTTCTCCTGTCGATCCCACTCCTACCACCCAAAGAGAAACGCCCATCTCGCCCAGCATGGCCGCCGCCGACTCAGGATGAATTGTCCCCGCGTTGTTCTCGCCGTCAGTAATAAGAACCACCGCCCGTCTTGGGGCTTCCGACTTGCTGATATGAAAAGCCGCAAGGGCAAGGCCGGTACCCAGGGCGGTTCCGTCCCCAAGTTCGCCTATTGCCAGAGTATTCAGGCGCGAATACAAAACCTCGCGGTCGGTTGTTAAAGGCACCAAAAGGGCGGCGTCCTGTCCCAGCGCGACGAAACCAATAGCGTCCTGCCGCCGTCGGTCGGCGAAATCTATCAAAAGGCTGCGGGCCGCTTCAAAGCGGGTTCGGCCTCCCATATCCATTCCCGCCATGCTGGGGCTTACATCCATCACAAAGATTATGTCGGCCCCCCGGTTTAGCCAAACCATCTCGGTAAAAACAAAGTGAGGGCCGGCGGCGGCGGCAAAAAGCAGGAAAATCCCCGTCATCTCCAGCGCGTGAAGGAGTTTCATTAAAAATTTAAGATTCACTGGCGGCTTAAAGGCGATGCCTCCGGGCGGCTCCAGGGGAATGTCCAGCGCAAAAAGAGGCTTAAAGTATTTTGAAATAAAAAGAAGAAGCGGAATGGAGATAACGGCGGCCAGAATAAACAAGGGCCTTTCAAAACCTATGCTCATACTAACCTCTCTTTAGCGCGGCCAACTGGCCGCGCGCTAAGATCGAAAATGAAACGAAGTTTCATACTTCTCCCCCGTTGGCCGTTTCAGCCATACCGAGCGATTTGGGCAGGGATTTTTCTTTTTCTTCCTTGTCCAGGGCGGCGATTAACCTCTCTATCTCGTCAAGAGCCATAAACATTTCCGGCATTTCCATTTTTTGGCCGCTAAAGCGCAGGGTTTCCCAGGTTTGAAAAAGCCAGCATAGGTAAACCGGCCCAAGGGCCAGAGCCGTCTGGCTTAAAGGCAATTCCAGGAATTCTCCCGGCGTAAGGGAACGGCAGTTAATTCCGCTGAAGAGACTTAAAAACTCCCTGAATTCTTTGGAAAGCAAGGTAAGGTAATAATTTGGATCTCCTTCCTTTTCCAGACTGCATTCCTGCCTTAAGCAGCGCAGAAACTTGGTCATCGCCCTGATAAGACGGCGGCGGCGGAACAGTTCCAAAAGATCCCTGAAATGACGGCGCCCCCATAAACTGACTCCAATCCCCAGGCACAAAAGCAAGATAACGATAATTATTGTTCCGTAAATCAAAAAGCTGGTGCCAGGCGCCGCTATTGGAGAGGCTGGGCCGGAAAGCGACATCTGCGAAGGGTTAAGAATGGAAGCCACTTGAACTTCCAGGCCCGACAGCACCAAAGGCTCTGTCCCCTCTCCTGGGCTTTGAATCTCCAAATCGGGAAGGGAAAGGGTTCCGGCAGAATAGGGAATAAAGTCAATTAAAAGCCGTGTCGCGCCTCCCCGGCGTTCCAATTCAAGGCGGCGGATCGTCATATCCGGCGTTTCAGGCAGTTTTTCAGGAACATCCTGAATAAATGGGGTAATTCGCGCAAAGGCCCGCCCCAGAGGAACCACCAAACGGCCTGAATCCCCTACAAAAATCGTTTGAGGCACAAGATAAGGCACATCCGTCCGCGTCTGGGCGTGAATACCAAAAGAAAAGACAAGAAAGAAAGAAATCCAAGAAAATCTACCCATTAGGGTTCTTAGCACGCAAAGGCGCATCGAACCTTCGGTTCGCGAACGCAGAGTTTTGATTTGACCTATTCTCTGCGTCCTCTGCGCCTTTGCGTGAGGATAATTTGAAATAAAATTTATAATATTAAGAACAGCTATTTTCACTGATGGCCCCGGAAAAAGCGCATCAACTCCGTCGGGGCATCGTCGGCGGTGGACAACTCAAGGCAAGCCACACCGTAGCGGCGGCAGATCGCTTCCCAAAGGCTCACCCGCTCCTCGTGCCAGGACGCCCAGGCTGTTCTAAAGGAAGAAAACGAAGCCGATGCCCTGAGTTTCAGTCCGGTTTCGGGATCTTCCAAAGTTAAAAGCCCGCTTCTGGGCATTTCCCGGTCAAGCGGGCCTGAGATTTTAATCGAAATGACATCGTGCCTTCGGGATAGATCTCCGATTTCCTGCTCCCAGTTTATGCAGAGAAAATCGGAGATAATGATGACCAGGCTTCGGCGTTTTAAAAGCCTCTCCGCGCCGATCAATGCCTTTCCCAGGCCGCTTCCTTTTTGATCCGGCCTGGCTTCAATCGCGGCGCTGATTACCGCCATTGTGTGGGATCGCCCCTTGCGCGGCGGAATAATCTTGCTTATCTCCTGGTCAAAGAAGATCATGGAAAGGCGCTGGCCCGCCTGCTCGGCGGAAAAGGCTATAAGCGCCGCGGCAAGGACGGCCTGTTCGTAGCGGTTTACATCGCTGCCCGGCGATTTTGAAAGGCTTCCGCCAGGGGTGTGCATCGAAGGCGAATTATCCAGGATGATGCAGACTGTCATCTCGCGTTCTTCCCTGTACATTTTTACATAGGGGGTCCCGAATCTGGCGCTTACATTCCAGTCTATTGAGCGCACGTCATCGCCCCGCTCATAGTGGCGTACTTCGTCAAATTCCATTCCCTGCCCTTTAAAAACAGAGCGGTAATCCCCGGAAAGGAGATCCTCCGCAAGCGAGCGGGCGAAAAGGGGAAAAGTTATAATCCTGCTTAAAATTTCGTGACGATCCACGGCTCGTCCCCTGTTTAAGGCATGGGAACCAGGGTCAAAATCCGCGAGATCACCGTGTCCGGATCAAGGCCGTCAGCCTCAGCCTCGTAGGAAAGAACCAAACGGTGCCTTAGAACCGGAAAGGCCGCGGCTTTTACATCCTCAGGGGTTACAAAAGAACGGCCTTCAAAAAAGGCCCTTATTCTGGAACAGCGGTAAAGGGCAATGGAAGCCCTTGGCGAAGCGCCGAAGGCTATGTAACGGTAAAGCCCTTCCCTTGGCCTTCCGGCTCTTACCCCGTCCCCGGAGGAACGGGTAGCGGCGGGCCTGGAAGCGGCCACAACCGAAACAATGTACCTTAAAATTTGTTCGTCTGTGAAAACTGAATCCGCCGCTTTTCGAAGGATCTCCAGGGCGCCGGGGCCCAATACAGGAGTAAGCGCGACATTGGACGCGTCATCTGCATTGCTTTTGCCGTCTTTTTTCCCCGCTTCCTTTTTGATAAAGGGGGCGGCAAAGTCCAGGATATGCAACTCTTCCTCAGGGTCAGGATATGGCACAAGCAGTTTCAACAAAAAACGATCAAGTTCCGCTTCGGGAAGGGCGTACGTTCCCTCATGTTCAATAGGATTCTGGGTTGCCAGAACAAAGAACGGCGACGGCAGGGAATAGGTTTTTTCGCCAATAGTTACCTGCTGTTCTTCCATGGCTTCCAGAAGGGCGGACTGAACTTTTGCCGGCGCCCGGTTGATCTCGTCCGCGAGGATTACGTTTGCGAACACCGGCCCCCGGCGCACCGAGAACGAAGAGGTCGCCTGTTCCCACACCAGAGTTCCGGTAAGGTCAGCCGGCAGTAAGTCCGGAGTAAACTGAATGCGTTTAAAAACCAATCCGGTGATTTCCGCCATAGTCTTGACGGCCCTGGTTTTGGCCAGTCCCGGAACTCCTTCCAGCAGTATATGCCCTCCGGCAATAAGCGCCGTAAGAAGGCCGTCGATCATTTCAACCTGGCCTACAATGCGCTTTGCCATTTCCTGCCGGGCGGTTTTGAGCAATTCCAGCGGGGCTTGTCCAAGAGGATTATGCTCTAATGACGCATGACCTAACGGGGCTTGCCCTGACGGCGCCTGGCCTAACGGGACTTGTCCTGAAGGGGCGTGCCCCGCAATTTCTGAGGAGCCGCCAGAATGTCCGGGTTTTTCAGTGAATTCCATTTTGGATCTAGCTTCCAATAAGCATACGCCCTACGTCATTAAGTTCAGGAACAGACAAATATAGGGGCTTACGGCCTTTTGCGCTTTCTTTGTCCAGTTCAACCAAACAGACATACAGCTCGTTTACCAAATCAGCAAAAAGCTGAAGGTTGCTGGAAAAATTGTTTACCGCCATTTCCCTTAGCACACGGTCAGGGCCAGCAGCCCCGCCTGAAAGCCGGTTGCGTAATGAAGGGGCCAGATCCCTGCGCGTGACCGACACAAAACGAGCCGCCGCGAGAATCTGGCGGTAAAGCTCGTCAAGATGGAAGCCTTGATAACGGTATTGCTCTATTTTTTCAGTAAGGGTTTCGAGTAAATCCCAGGTCTGTTTTTCAAGGGGAAGCGTAAGCAGTGTGGGCCGGATGAAACGGTTTGATATATTCGTACGGTAATGATCACCAATGCGTTCTATCAACCTTATAACTTGAGCGTCTCTTACCAACAATAAGGCCTCCGGAGAATGAAATCGGGATTTATCCAACGGAATTTATTCCGCCAACAGCAATTCCCTTTGTTCTTATTGTTATGATACTATACATTTAGTACAAATGACAAGATCGAAATTCCTTATTTGCCTTACAGCTATAACTTTTGTATGCTTTGCCTCATGCACCCTTGTATCTTCCAACCGCCTTATCCTCTGGACAGACCGCCCGGAATTTGCCTTATACGGCGAGTACTTTAACGCGAGCCAGGATAAATACAAAGTCGAAGTGCGCTATTTTGAATCCCCTGCCTACAAGCTTACAGAAATGGACGAATACCCGGATATTGTTGCCGCAAGCTGGATAAAAAGCGCTTCGGTTCGTTCTTTCTTTAAGCCCCTGGACAGTGTTTTTGGCAAAGACGGCCTTAACCGCTCTGATTTTTACCCAAAACTTCTTTCCCAGGGCGTTGTTGACGATCGCCAGTACATTCTGCCCGTGAACTACAACATCCCCGCGATGGTCTTCTCAAGGGAATCAAGAAATCCCCCTTCTAACCCTTTCACCATCGAGATGGAAGAGATAAAAGAAAAAAGCAAGGCTTTCAACGTCGTGTCAAACGGCATTTATTCGCGAATGGGCTTCTCGCTTTCGTCAAACGACGAATTCCTGTTCATCGTTGCGATTCTTTTTGGCGCCGCCTTTAGGGAGGCTTCCCCCATTGCCTGGGAAAGCCAGGCTTTGGAACAAAGCATCACGTGGGTTCAAAGGTGGATAGAGGAGGCTAATACCAGCATTCAGGTGGAAGACGACTTTGCTTTTAAGTACTTTTACGACCCGCCGGATAAACTGGTTAATTCAGGGCGCATACTCTTCACATTTATGGACAGTTCCAGTTTCTTTACGCTAAGCGAAGAACGGCGGACAAACCTGGATTTCCGCTGGATTGCCGCAAATGGCAGGATCCCCCTGGATGAAGGGGGTGTGTACTACGGCATCCACAAGAAAACAAAGGCCTTAAAAGCCGCCAAAGCCTTTACAAAGTGGTTTTTTACAGCCGAAACCCAAAAACTGCTTCTGGAGACGGCAAAAATCAACCGGCTGAACGAATCGTCGTTTGGCATAGCCGGAGGATTTTCGGCAATGAGAACCGTAACGGAACAGGTCTTCCCGTTGTTTTATCCCAACCTTTTGGGCCGGATGCCGCCGGAGAGTTACCTTTCGCCCCCAAATATACTGCCCAGAAACTGGGTAGCCATTAAAAAGCGGGTAATACTCCCGTATTTGCGCGACAGAATCCGTCATGCCACCAGGGAAGAAGTCAGATCCCTGGAACGGCGCATCAGCGATTGGTACCGGCTAAACAGGGATTAGCCAAGGCAGGCGCCAACAGAAAGCGCGGTGTCTATCATGTAGTGGGAACGGGGGATCGTCTTCGTTTTTCCAGCTGGAACGCTAAGATCAACAGAGCAGACTTCGTCCCCTTTCAGGGCAATCATGCGCCCGTATTCGCCGCGGGCCAGGAGTTCCGCCGCGGCGGTGCCGAAGCTCGTGGCAAGAATGCGGTCAGTAGCCACGGGCATTCCGCCCCTTTGCACATAACCCAGGACTGTGGCTTTTGTATCCATGCCTGTTTCAGCTTGTATCTCCCTGGCTATCCGGTACGCGATGGAAGGATTCACCGTTTCTGCCCGGTACTTTTTTCTGTCCTGCTTGTCCATTTTTTTTTCTTCCACCGAAAGGGCTCCTTCCGCCACAACAACAATGGAAAAACTTTTGCCGCTCTTAGTACGCTCCTGCAAGTGCCTGCCAATGCTTTTGATGTCATAGGGTATTTCCGGGATTAGGATCACATCACCGCCGCCGGCAACTCCCGCGTAAAGGGCAAGCCATCCGGCCTTATGCCCCATAATCTCGATCACCATGACCCTGCTGTGGCTTTGCGCGGTAGAATGAAGGCGGTCAATGGCTTCTGTGGCTATGGCAAGGGCGGAGTCAAAGCCAAAAGTCCGATCAGTGCCTTCAATGTCGTTGTCTATGGTTTTGGGAAGCCCAAGCACATTGAGCCCTTCCTTCACAAGGCGGTACCCTGTCGTGTTGGTTCCGTTCCCACCCAGCACCACAAGACAGTCCAGGGCTAATTTTTTATAGTTTTCAATGATGGAAACTACCTTGTCCTCTGCTATTTCGGAGTCAAGGCGATCTTCCGCGCCTAAAATGAATTTCTCCTTATAGGGTTTTTCCCGGCTTGCGCCCAGAATGGTGCCACCCCGAGTCAATATGCCGGAAAAATCTTCAGGGCTAAGGCTCCGAAAATCCCCGTCAATAAGCCCCCTGAATCCATTGGCAATGCCGATTATTTTCATGTCATAACGGCTTGTAGCCGCGCGGCAAACGCCGCGTATGGCCGCGTTAAGACCGGGGCAATCACCGCCTGCGGTCAGGATGCCAAAGGTTTTGGTAACGGACGCGTTTGCGTACGCATTTGTTGACGCAAACGCTATTGAACTTCCCATGCCATCTCCCTTCTATAGTTAATTATAGTATAGGTATTGATATTTAGGGATAAGTTTTAAGCGCCAGGGCTACAATAAATCTCCTCAATGTTTTATACTTGAATATAGATGAGTTTCCCGAAAAAAGCCCTTTCGGTTTCCGTTTTAAGGGCGCTTTTTTTAGTTTTTTGCGTCTTTTTACCCTTTTTCACAGCCGCCCAGCAGGTAAGGCCCGTTCTTTGGGGAACCGACACCGGCTTATACAGCCGGGATCAGACAGGACGGACTGAAATTGTCTGGTCGGAAGGCAAGGTGAGGAAGCTAGTACCGCTGGGCCAGGGTTCCGCCTGGGCGCTTCTCGCGGATAACGGGATTTGGGTTTCTGAAAATTCGAGAAACTGGGAAAAACGCAGCCGGGGATTGCCTGAAAAAATCATAAAAACTTACGAAAACGGGAAAAAATCCTTAATTACTGAAATTCAGGACATAAAAGACCTGGAAGTTGACCCTAAGAACCCGGAAATAATGGTTTGCGCCATTAAAGACTCAGTATACCTCAGCCAGAATGGAGGCAGGAACTGGGAAAGCCTTGGGATGCCAAATTACAGATCAAACGGAATAAAAGCCGTGGCGGTAACCAGCTCGCCAGAGCTTACCGTTTTCTGCTCCCACAGCATATACGGCGTTTATTACATAAACCCCAAAGCCGCCGGAGCAAAGTGGATCGAAATTAGCGCGGGGCTTGAAAAACTTGAAACCACCGACAACCCTGACGAGATTTCCGATATAGCCGCCGCGCTGGACGCTTCCGGGAATGTCGCGATTTACGCTTCCCAAAGCTTCCGCCCGCGCCTTTACAAATATGACTGGACAAGCAAAAGCTGGAACTTACTGTGGTCAGGCGGTACGGCTTTTGGGCCGGTAGATTCCATACAGGCCGGTAGAAATTCTCTTACCTTTGTGCGCGACAGCGGGGTTTTTGAACTGGAACTTAACACAGGGTATACTATAATTCGCTCGCGGCAGGATTTAACGGAAGCCATAGGCTCTGTCCCCGGAAAAGCAAACTGCGCCGCTTTTAGCCAGGGCGAAAGGTTCTGCCTTTCTGAGCTCTGGCTTTTGACAGAACGAAGTTCCGCCGAAGGCCGGGGCCTTGGCACCGCTTATCCTGAGGCAATCGGCAAAGAGGGCCTTTACCTGCCTGTAAATCACGCCGGGGATCCGGGCAGTCTCCGGCCTTACCTTCAAACCATTGAAAACAGCAAGCTCAACATGGTTGTCATCGACATGAAAGACGACTATGGCCGTCTGCGTTTTACACCCAGTAACCCTTCGATGCTGAATTTGGGGCGGGTTTTCCGGCCTGTGGACATCGACGCTTTTTTGAAAACAATGAAGGAGCGCGGCATTTACACGGTGGCGCGAATTGTGGTCTTCAAAGACCCGGAGGCGGCAAATAAGGAGGGCGGAAGGTACGCTGTCTGGGACTCAACGACCAACAAAGCCTGGGAAGGCTACTACGACACCCGCCGAAAGAAAACAAACGAGCCGGAGGAACCGGATACCGCCCATGTAACCGCGATTTTACCGACCAACGACCCGGAATACGAGATACTGAGAACCTGGTACGACGAGAAATGGGTTGACCCGTACTCAGAAATAATCTGGGATTACAATGTCTCGGTAGCGGAAGAACTTTGCAGAAGGGGTTTTGACGAAATCCAGTTTGACTACATTCGGTTCCCCACAGACGGCATAAACCTTGGCAACGCCCGCTACCGCTGGCGGGATAGCGGAATGGACATGGACAGCGCCATTGAATCGTTTCTACGGTACGCGCGTTCCAGGATAACCAAGCCAATTTCCCTGGATATTTATGGCGCCAACGGCTGGTACCGTACCGGCGCCAGAACCGGCCAGGAAGTAGAAATACTTTACCAATATGTGGACGTTATCTGCCCGATGTACTACCCAAGCCACTTTGAACAGACCTTCCTTGCCCAAAACCCGCCGGAAGAGCGACCATACAGAATCTATTATAACGGGACAAGAAGAACCCATATTATTGCCAGGGGACGGGTAATAGTCCGCCCATGGGCGCAGGCTTTTTACCTTAACGTTTCCTATGACCGAAAATATTACAACAGAGACTATGTGCGCCAGCAACTGGAAGGTGTCCGCGGAGCGGGCAAGGGCGGGCTTACTTACTGGAATAACAGCGGCCGCTATGAGGATATCCCATAGGGCATTTCACAGCTTCCATTATGATCGACTTCACAAAAACGCTGCGCAGCTATCTTGAAAAGAAAAGAGCGAACACACTTTTTGCTGTTCTACGCGATTATTACACCGAAAACAGTCCCTATCTGATTATTGACACCGCCAGAGGAAGAAAAATAAACGAAACATCAAGGCAGATTTTGCATGGATTTATCATCAATACTTTTATTCCGTTTTTGCAAAAAAATAAAATAAGGCGATTTAGCAATATAAAGCCTGTTGTAATGCGTAACTTTCAAAACTACCTGCTCATTGAAAAAAAGATGCTCCCACAATCAATTAACCGGCAGATGGGCGGAATTAAAGCGATATTCAGCCATTTATTTATGGCAGGCATAATCAAGCACAATATCGTAAAGGACATTTCGCCTTTGAGACCCGCCAATAGCAGGATCAGGGGGTGCTATTCGGTTGACGAGCTAAAGGGAATATTCAAAGATACATGGAAAGATAAAAAATCCTATCTGCTGTGTTCGATTATATATTCCACCGGAATCAGAAACAGCGAATTACAGAATCTAAAAGTCAAAGACCTTATTGTCAGGGAAAACGTGGATTTTCTTAACATTGTAAAAAGCAAAACCTCAAGCGGTATACGAACCATACCGCTCCATCCCAAAGTGCGAAAAACGCTTGAGGAATGGATAGAAGAGAACAAGCTTTCGGGCGAAGACTATCTTTTTGTAAGAAACTGCAATAAGCGGATATTTAAGAACGCCAAAAAAGCCGGTATATTCATGGGCGCGCTTTTGGGGAAAGGGCAAGATGAACTGGAAAACGAAAATATCACTTTTTATTCAGGGCGTCATTTTTACAAAACAATGCTGAACCTTTACAATATGGGAGATGTTGAGGAAGTTTTCATGGGCCACAAGGTCAGTAAAAATGTCAGCGAGCGTTATAACCACAAAGACAAGAGAGGAGAAAAAGAACTCCTCGCGGCGGCAAAAAGAGCAATAGAAATAATAGATAATTCGCTGTTTCAATGAATTGCCATTCTTAAAAAAAGCTTTCTTAAATGAAGAAAGCTCTCGTTGTATTTTTAATCCTTGCAGTAGCGGGGGGTTTGTTTGCCGAAATTTCGTGGGGCGGCAACGTGTCGACAGGTATTGGTTTTGGATGGGATGATACCGATGCGGACGGGACATTAGGTTTAATTCGTAACCGCGGCGACAATGGATTCCAGGTCCAGTTTAAAGCGAGCGGCAAGGTAGCTACTGAAAACTATGGAACATTCACTGGGGATATTGGGTTCCGTGGTTCTGTTGGCAAGTTTGGTGGTAGTGATGGCGCTCTTACTTATGGTGGGTTTGATGCCGGTAGGCTTACATGGGTAGTACCCGGTTCCTTGGGTTTGACACTTGCTATTGGTGACGGCGGCCCTGGCGGCACAGGAACCATGGGTGATTATGATACAACCCTGGATGCCGGTGGCGGTCAAGGACTTGCGGCTCAGCTTAAACCCATTCCGGGACTGACCATCGCCGCCAGCGCTATTTTTGGCAGACCTCAAACGACTATTGATAAAGTGGTCTATGCGGCTGGGGTAAAGTATTCAGCAGCCGATTTATTGGATGTAGCCGCTAACGTCAACTATAATCAAACAAAAGACGACAAGAAAAAGTTGGATGCGGCCTTCGGCGTGAGCATACTTCCAATCGTTAAGGCCATGGGTTTTACCGCTTTAGCATTTGATGTCCGAACGAATAATGGTATTGGCGCGAACAATTCAGATATAGGGGTTGGCGAAAGGATTGGCTTTAAGGTTGCTGATTTATCATTGACTTTAAGGGCAAAGCAACTTTTCTGGGGCGGCTCGGATCCCAATCCTGATTTTATTCCTATTAAAATCAACCTTGAAGCGAATTACAAGGTCAGTGATTTAATTACAGTCGGTATTGACGGTAGGTATGTAATAGGAAATGCACCTTCTTTCAACTATAGAAACGCTGGTGAAATAGGTGATGCTGGTTGGAACAAAGGTAAAGCGGCTTTGGGTATTTCCCCATATGTTACCTTGAGTGTGGGTGGTCCCTCAATTCAATTGGGTTACAACTTGCAGAAAGACCAGAGCGACGGCGCGGCAGGCAAAACTCTGCAGCACCTCATCTATGGTACCTTTAACGTCAACTTCTAAGATTTGCTAAGTGTGCTTACGAACCGGCTCCTAAGGGGGCCGGTTTTTTTTGGGGGTGAGGGGAAGACGGCAGATTTGTCCTGTGTGGGGTTTTAGTAAAATGTATATATGGCAGAGGAATCAATCCAAATACAAAACGTGATATACGAAATTCGCGGGCAGAAGGTCATGCTTGACCGAGATTTAGCAGATCTTTATGGGGTAGAAGTCAAAAGATTAAATGAAGCTACTAAACGCAACATTGAGCGTTTCCCGGCGGATTTTATGTTTCAATTGACACAAAACGAATGGGGTAATTTGCGGTCGCAAATTGCGACCGCAAATAAGAATATATCCAAGATCCGCTACCTGCCCTATGCCTTCACCGAACACGGCGTACTTATGCTGTCAAATGTGCTTAACTCAAAAAAAGCAATCAATATGAGCATACAGATAATAAGGGTTTTTGATAAGTTAAGAAAATATGCTCTGGAACAAACATCAAAAGATGTACGAATAGCGGAAATCCACAAACTTTTAATGCTTCATATTGAAAATA
>Ga0268262_10004772_pt1 | contig 13793 bp, 19 predicted proteins | sample TergutNc150P3_FD_190354 | JGI IMG/M metagenome (GOLD analysis project Ga0268262, IMG submission 190354) | Nasutitermes corniger P3 segment gut microbial community from laboratory colony in Florida, USA - Nc150 P3 (SPAdes) (version 2) | ecosystem: Host-associated > Arthropoda: Insects >... | reverse complement strand
TTAAGCGCAAGCCCGCGCCGCCGTCGCGCGCGGTCGGGGCGGTCGGGGAGGCGCCGGTCAAGTCTAAGGTTAAGAACGTCATGTGTTGTTCCCTATTCTAATGGTACGGCTACTATATACCTACATCTTAACTAACGGTTGTCAACTCTTCACGAAGCATAGAAGCGATAATCTCCGACGGTGTCCGCCGCGAGGCTATCGCTTTCGCGTTTAGAATTTGGGCGGTGTTTTCGTCAAGACCGACCACTTGAAACCCTTTACGTGAAAAGAATCCCGTCCCGTTAGCGCCGAGCGTCGGGACAGTATTAGTCAAACGCTCGTCAAGGGCGTCGTATTCTTCATCGGTCATATCACGCATATTTTACCCCTTTCCGTACATTTGAGACGCAACTTTGTCACGCAAGGCCATTGCGTGAAATATCTTAATCGTTTCATCGTCAATGATATTATAAAAAACCTCTATTGGATTAGCGGCTGTATCAAACCCGATAATGGCGTATATATCGTCTTCCCCTGTCAATAAACCGTCGTATACTTTAGTCTCAATCGCCCGTTCTATATCGTCTTGCGAATACCCGTGTTTGAATGCCGATTTAACGATTATGATTTTATCCGCCATTGTATCTATCCCATCTAAAATCCGAGTTCCCGCGCGAAATCCTCAGCCGACGTCAATTCGCCCCTTTTAAGTTGAATCGACGCGATTTCCGCCTCGGCTTGCAACCTATCAATATATTCGTCCGGATATATCTCCGTCTCGATATCCGGCGGGCAAACGCTCTTGCGTCTCGTTTTCGTGGGCATAGGCTCTCCTTTTAAGAGTGTGACCTGCCATTATTAGTATCAATATAATATATGGTCGGCGCGCGGGTCAAATAGGGCGGTACGTCAACGGTACAGCCCCCTCATCTCTCCGCCCCGTACTTATCCAGCACGACCATTACAGCTACCCCTATTCCGCAGAACAACAGCGGTATCAATACTGACGGCAAGTCGGCGGGAAGGATGTTGACGTTTGTCTGCACCGCGACGTTTTTAATAAGCGCTATCCCGTCCGCGCCCTTTTCGTATATGTCCATCGTTACGAACTTTTTGAAGGGCCAAAGGGCATACAGCGATCCCGCCGTCAGACCAATCAATACGGCGACCGTGCCGTTGTAGAAGCGCTCGAAGACGAATTTTATGATACGGGCGAAGGCTAAGATGCCGAATATCATCCCCAATCCGACCACGGTCAAAAAGACGAAATAATCAAGCTGCAGTGATGCCAGGCCGGAGATCGCCGAGATTACCTCGTAGTACTGGCCTAGCAGGATCAGCACCAGCGACCCGCTGAGACCGGGCAGGATCATCGCCGAGATTGCTATCGCCCCGGCTATGGCGCCGAAAGCCATCTCGTATGGGGTGTAGCGTCCGGTGTATTTGAAGCGTTGGGACGACGCGTCGGATGAACCTTTTGCGGTTGATACTGTTGACTGGGTCTTATTTGTCGATATGTTTGACGAATTTTTCTTTGTAGATACTGTTGACGAACCGTTCTTTTTTGATACGGATTTGACCGCCGCCGACCCGCCGCCGTTATTCTTATCTTCAAATGCCGACCTATAATGCTCCGACTTTTGCTTTGCGTTGACCGACGGGTCGACCGTTGCCGTTATGCCCACGGTGACCGCCGCGCCGATTATGAAGTGGATAATGAGGATCGGCCTGACTTTGTTGAGCATCTTTATCGATAAAACGGTAGAGACGGCTATCAGCCCGAAGAAGAAGGCGAAAGTGTTGGTGAATTGATTCTCCAACAGGTACTTCATCAAGCCGGAAAGGAGCAGTATGGCCGCTCCGGCGCCGATAACCAGACGTAGCAAGAAGGGGAACCCGAGCACGTTCGCCTCATCCATAAAGGTGTTGCGGCGGAGACCCGAAACACGCGTCTTACCCCGTGAACTGCGCAAAAGCGTCAATATGGCGCTCGGTTTTACGTTATTTATCGCGTTGATCGTCCTCTCGTACAGACCGAGCAGGAATAGCAGCGTGCCGCCGGAGACGCCGGGGATGATGTTGGCTATACCGACCACGAAGCCGGAGAATATCTCTTTAATCCATACGAACATAGTTTTTCACCCTAATCCTTCCACCCGTGTTGACCGATCAGCGGCACAAAGACCACCGCCCCCTCCGACCGCGATTCCAGACCGTTCTCAGTTTTAGTGTAGACCATTAGCTCTTGCATAGCCTTGCCCCCGGTGGGGATGACCATTATGCCGCCCACCGCCAGCTGATTGGAGAGCGATTCCGGTGTCACCGGCGCCCCGGCCGTCACTATGATTCTGTCGAACGGGCTGTACTGCACCCAACCGCACGTGCCGTCGCCTACTTTAAAGGAGACGTTCGCGTAGCCCAGTTCCCGCAGCCGCAGCCGCGCTTTGTCGCCCAGCTCCTTGTGGCGCTCTATCGTAAAGACGCGCCGCGAAAACTGCGCCAGTATCGCCGTCTGGAAGCCCGACCCGGTGCCGATTTCGAGTATCTTCTGATCCCTGCCGAGGTTCAATAGCTCCGTCATCTGCGCCACCAGCGTCGGCTGGCTGATCGTCTGGCCGTACCCGATGGAGAGCGCTATGTCGTCGTAGGCCTGCACGGGGTTGTCGACGAAGAGATGGCGCGGAACCTTCCGAAAAGCCTCCAATATCCGCTCGTCCTTTATACCGCCGGCGCGCAGCTTGCCCACAAGAAGCTCGCTCGATAAATTTGGATCCAACATAGAGGTATTCATTCGTTAAATACCACGCTTTCCGTCCGTAAACGTTAATTTGAACCAAACCCGCGCCACCGCCGCAACCCAGCGCAACGTGTCTGAGAGGTGCGAGATGTGGCTTGACCCACCTTTTAAATATAATGTCCGCACACCCGTAAAGCGAATAGGAAAATGTTTCGCGGCGGCTTTTTGTATCAACTCCGACTCCGCTTGGAAACGGTTATACTCAATTTGTATCGATTTCACGAATTCCGCCGAGTAGATACGGTACCCGCACTGGCTGTCCGCAACGCGCCGCCCCGTGAGGACGGAGAGGATGAGCGAGGTCAGCCGGTTGGAAATGATCCGGGCCAGGGGCATAGAGCGGGGGCGCATATCACGGGCGCCGATACAGATGCCGAGCGCCGGGTGCTTCTTTGATTCGGCGATGAAACGGGGGATGTCGGCGGGGGAGTGCTGTCCGTCGGCGTCCATGGTCAGTATCCATTTGCATTCTTGTTGCTTCGTACTGATAATATGCGAAAACCCCGTTCTCAGCGCCGCGCCCTTGCCCCTATTCCTGTGGTGGCGGACGCAGTCTATGCCGGAATCAATGCAGTATTCATACGTCCCGTCGTTGGAAGCGTCGTCCACTACGCAGATATAACCCTTAGGAACCGTCTCCGTCAACAACTCGATAAACGGTCTCAACAAGCCTATCGATTTGTACGATGGTATAAGGACATAAGTATCTTTTGGCCACTCGGTGTTCATATCAATCTATCCTGAATGATTTTGGTCATTGCAATATGCCGACCGTCGCCGTCAGCGCCCTCAAACGGTTCTATCGGTTCGCTAAGAACCACGCTTATCTTCGCGAACGGACGAGGAATCATAAACCCGTCCCAGGACTTCAGCCGCCAGGCGTTCTTAGCGCCGACCTTTATGGTCACGACCGGCGCGCCGCTCATTATAGCGATCTGCGCCGCCCCCGCCTTGACCGCCTCGCGCGGCCCTTTAGGCCCGTCCGGCGTTATCCCCAGCGACCGCCCGGATTTCAGCGCCCTCACGCCGTCCCTTAGCGCCCCGGCGCCGCCTCGGTGCGACGACCCGTAGACCACCTCGTGGCCTAATCGCGCCGCCACACCCGCGGCGATCAGGCCGTCCTTGCTTTTCGAGATGATGGCTGACTTGCCGGTGTTGCGGAATAGGTAGGAGACTACAAGCAGCGTGGAGTGCCAAAAACAGTAGATCTTCGGCGAAGCGTGGGCGTCGAAGATGTTCACAGTCTTCGGGGAAGCGACGTCGAAACGCCACGTCTTGCCGAGTACGGAGACCGCAAGCCATATCAGAAACGGTATCAGTTTGGGCGGCTTCAATACCTGAAAATCCTTCCGAGGTAATTTATGTACCCCATGCACCTAGGCGTTCCCACCGCGGTCAACGCCGCTTCCGCGTTCCTATGCACCATCTTGTTGTCGCATAACAAGCACGATCCGGCGGCGTCTATCACCTTTTGGCTGCTTTTATATTTCAGCTGTGTTACGACCCATAGCGCCGAGGCCTTTTGCAGCGGTTCCGTCGACGTCAGCATATCTACCAGGTCTTCCTCTATATCAGGGTAGCCAAGGTTGTAGAGGGCCTTTAAAATGTTTCCCCTTATGCGGTTGTTTGGGTCTTTGCGGTATTGGACCAAGATTGGGACCACCTCCGAATTCCCCATGCTCTCAAGCGCTTCAACCGTGTTCGCCCTCACGCGCTTGTCGTCGTCGCCCAATAGCATCAGCACCAAATGCTGGTCGTTTGGGCCTGTCATTTTGCCGAGCAGGGTTGTGGCGGTCGCCCTTATCTTGGTGTCTTTGTCTTGCAGCAGCTTTACCAGTATATCCTTTACGTGCGGATGACGCTTCAGAATACCCAGCATCTGCAACGCGGAAAGGCGCCTCTCGTTGTCGCCGGAGAAGAGGTCTTTGCCGAGATCGTTAATGATCTTGGAGTCAAGCGTTTGCAGTATCGTCGCCAGCTTCTGGCGCATATCGGGGGTCAGCTCGTTGAATCTGGTGAGCAGGCTCTCCTTTATGATGGAGCAGATCGCGTCCGTGGTCAGCTTCTTTATTGACGGGTTTGTGGTGTTGTTCGTGGCTATTGGCATGAGCGTAAAGATATCCGCGACCGTGCCGATCTTCGCGAGGATGCGCATCGCGAAGACGACGTTTTCCACGCTGCGGAATTGTTTGATCTCTGATAGCGCTTCTTCTCTCGTCATTTTTTCCTCTCGTTCTGCTTTGTTATCGTGTCTTGCAGACGCGCGACCGGTGATATCCGCGTGGGCCGTTCCGTTGTTTGTATCATAGCGGCCATCTTGTCGCGGAGCATAGCGGCCCTCTCGAAGTCTAAGTTTTTCGCGGCCTCGATCATCTCGGCCTCTATATCTAATAATCGGTTGTTTCCGGTATTTACTGATGATATTTTTTGACCGCGCCCGCGTTGCTTGGCGTCCGGCTTTTGCTTGGACGGCCGCTTGCCCTTGCCGCCTTTCCCGTATCCGGCGCGCGGTTCGGCGGTCGCCGTGATGTCGGCGTCGTCAAGGTCGGAGGTTGATGAAGCCCCGTACGGCGGGATCATAGCTTCGATCCGCCTCTCCGCGCTGCGCGGGGTTATTCCGTGTTCCTCGTTGTATGCCAGCTGTTTGTTACGTCTGCGCTCGCTCTCCTCCATAGCCTTGCGTATGGATTCGGTAACATTGTCGGCGTAAAGGGTGATCCGCCCGTTAATATTGCGCGCCGCGCGGCCCGCGATCTGCACTATCGAACGCGTTGAACGCAAAAACCCCTCCTTGTCGGCGTCGAGTATCGCCACAAGCGCCACCTCCGGCAGGTCTAAGCCCTCCCGCAGCAGATTTATGCCTATCAGTATGTCAAACACGCCCGTGCGGAGGTCTTTCAGTATCTCGGTACGCTCCAACGTGTCGATCTCGGAGTGCAGGTAGCGGACGCGCAGCCCGATGGAACCGAGGTACTCGGTCAGGTCTTCCGACATTTTCTTCGTAAGCGTGGTGACCAGCGCCCGCTCGCCGCGTTCCGCCGTTGCGCGCAGTTGGTCTATGAGGTCGTCGACCTGGTTGGCGGCCGGGCGCAATTCTATGGGCGGATCAACCAGATGCGTCGGGCGGATCACCTGCTCCACGATGACGCCGCCGCTCTTCTCCAGCTCGTAGTCGCCCGGCGTCGCCGAGACGAAGAGAGTTTTGTCGGCCAGCAACTCAAACTCGCTGAATTTCAGCGGACGGTTGTCGAGCGCGCAGGGAAGGCGGAAACCGTGATTGACGAGCGTCTCCTTACGGGCGCGGTCGCCGTTGTACATCCCCTGTATCTGCGGCAAAGACGCGTGCGACTCGTCGATAATCAGCAGATACGGCGGCTTGAAAAAATCAATCAATGTATACGGACGCGAGTCCGGATCCCTCCCGTCGAGGATACGTGAGTAGTTCTCTATGCCGTTTACGTAGCCGACCTCGGTCAGCATCTCTATATCGTAGCGCGTACGCTGTTCCAACCGTTGCGCTTCAAGGAGCATCCCTGATTTGCGCAAAATGGAGAGCCGCTCGTCCAACTCCTTCGCTATGCAATCGATGGCGTCCTTCATTGTTAAGTTGCCGGAGGTCATGTAGTGCTTCGCCGGAAAGATGGTCACCTCGTCGAACTTCTGTTTCGTTTTACCCGTTAACGGGGATATGTAACTGATGGCCTCAAGCCTGTCGCCGAAGGTCTCTATGCGCACCGCGTCCTCCTCGTAGGCCGGTTGCACCTCAATGACGTCGCCCTTCACGCGGAAGGTCCCGCGTTGCAGGGAGATGTCGTTGCGCTGGTACTGCATATCGGAGAGCGCCAGCAGAAAATCGCGCCGGGTAAGCTCCTGGCCGACGCGCAGCTTGACCGCCGCCCCCTCGTAGGCCTGCGGCGACCCTATCCCGTATATGCACGAGACGCTGGCGACGATCACCACGTCGCGGCGGGAGAGCAGCGAGCTTGTGGCCTTTAGGCGCAGGCGGTCAATTTCGTCGTTTATCATAGAGGTTTTTGAGATGTAGGTATCCGTGCTGGGGATGTACGCCTCCGGCTGGTAATAGTCGTAGAAACTGACAAAGTACTCCACCGCGTTGTCCGGGAAGAACTCTTTGAATTCTTGGAACAATTGCGCGGCTAGTGTCTTATTGTGTGAAATGATGAGCGTAGGCAGCTGCGTCCGCTCGATAACGTTGGCCATGGTGAAGGTCTTGCCCGACCCGGTCACCCCGAGCAACACTTGGTAAGGGGCGTTGCGGTTTATGCCGTCAACGAGTTCGTCGATGGCCTGAGGTTGGTCGCCCGCGGGGGTGTAGGTGCTGTTTAGCTTAAATTCCATAGCGAACGCATTGCAAGAATCGGTTATTAATCAGTTATTAACGATCATCCCCAGCGACAGCGCCGTCATGAAGATAAACCATGCGTACAGCAGAAAGGCGTTGAGCGCGTGTTCGGCCTTTGAGTGTTGCTGTTGCCGCTCCGGGTTGTGTTTATCTGTGGACGCGGTCTGCCCTGAAGCGGGGGGGCGCTTGAACATCTTCTCCTTAAAATGCTTATAGACGGAGCGCACTGTAAAGAGAAACAGTATCAATCCGATGATTTTCACGATAATTGCGGCTGCATCCATATTGGTCATACCCCGTTTAAGCGTCAAAATCCTCAACCGGCTCCTCGCTCGGCCCGCCCTGCATATTCATGGCCGCCGCCACCATTCGGCGGCTGGCTATCTCCATCCCGTTCCACAAAAGGACAAACTCGTACTCGCCCTCTTCCGGGAGCGGCAGACCGTTTATGTTGCCGCCGATCTCCACTACCGCCCGCCTGTTGTCGGGGCGCTTCACCTCCCAAGGGGGGATCGACATGGAAAAGGTGCCGCCCTCCTTGCGGAATATCAACTGCGCCGAGCTGTCGGCGGCCACGTCGGTCAGCGCTATGTAGATCGCGCAGTTGCCGTGCTTCGTCGGGAAGCCCCCGCAGTTGATTGAACTGAACGTCCCGGTCAGAATGCTCTTGCCGGTGTGGTGGTCGCGGTAATAATAGTCGCAAATCAGCATAGCCAACACGATGGGTTTCATCGACATAGCCTATATTCCTATTAAAAAGGGGGTTATCGCACCAATTCAAAAAAACAGCGCCGTACCGAGACTATAATATATATTATTACATGCGTCCCCTGCATAATAATCATTTATTAGGAGAAAAAAATAATATGGCTCTCAGAAAAGAGGAGATCACAAGGAAGCTGCTCCACCTCTTCGCGCTTTTGATGCCCGCCGGGATATTCTACCTGCCCCCGCCTTATTTTAATGTTCCCGATCCCGTGCCCATCGGGATATTGGCGTTCCTGGTGATAGGGTCAATCGCGGTGGAAAGCCTGCGCTTCCGCATACCGGCGGTGCAGAAAATCTTCTTCGTATGCTTCGGGCACCTCCTAAGACAGGAAGAGGACAAAAAGGTCACCGGAAGCACCTACATCATAGCCGCCGCACTGCTCTGCTCGCTAATTTTCATACACCATAAGTACATATCGCTCATAGTGTTAACCATCTTCATCTTAGGCGACGCCATAGCCGCTATAGCGGGGCTGAGCATAGGCCGGATAAAGATCGGCAGGAAGAGCTTGGAGGGCAGCCTGGCCTGCTTCGCCATGTGTATGGTACTCTTCTACGCCCTGTTCCCGTACCTCCCCGGAGTCTTGGACGCGTGGGGCGGAAAGGTCCCGCTGACCGTAGCGCTGGCGGCGTCGCTGTCAACGACGATATTCGAGCTGATACCGCTGAAAATCACCAAAAGCCTGACGATAAACGACAACCTCGCGGTACCGGTCATCACGGGGGGGATCATATACCTGATGGGGAGGTACTGCTTAGGATGACGGGGCGGTTAAGCGGAGCCTCTGCGGTTTCACATGATCCAAGGGATTTTCATTGAAACGTTGCTTTGGGCGGCGAATTGTAGTATATTAATTATGTTGACTACCAAAACACCAACCACACTGGAGAGCTAAAATGACGCCTGAAGAACAAAACGCCTTTCTGTCGAAAAATTACACCGAGGCTATTCGCTATATGAACAACGCCAAAGAGACGCTGAAAAGGGCCGAAAAGCAAGACGACGGGTATTATAGAGACGCAAAGTATGTCCGAACCGCCTGCGGAACGGCGTATTTGGGCGTTTTACGCGCTATTGACGCGTGGCTCGCTATAAAAGGATTACCGATATCCGGCAAGAAAATGCAAAAGTCTATAGATCTTTACGAGTATACGATTGCCAAGATAGACAAGAAAATGCTATCCCGTCTGAAATCAGCATACAATATTCTGCATTTGGAGGGCTATTATCGCGAAGAAACGAATATGAAAGCGATTGAGGGCGGATTCGACGCCGCCTACGAGATTATCGACAAGATCAAGCCCGAAAACCCCGTCGATGTGCCGGAGACAAGGGGCGATAAGGCTAAGCGGATTTGGAATAAAATGATGATCTCTCTGGCGGTGACGTTTAGGTTGTAGGTCAGATAACGGTTAATAACTAACAATCATTGAAAGGGCGTTTTATGCGGAGGATTAATTGGATGGGACGGGCGGCGGTGTTGTCGGCGGCGGTCGCGGCGGGATTGATGGCGGTCGGGTTGTCGGGGTGCGAAGACAACGGGGTTAAGAAGCACGAGGGGTCTACGCTGGCGTGGATGAAGAATAATCTTAACATAGAGACAGCGGATTCTTGGTGTTATGACGACGACTCTGTTAACTGTGATAAGTACGGGAGGTTGTATACGTGGGAGGCGGCGAAGGCGGCGTGTCAGTCGGTTGGGATGAGGTTGCCGTCTAAAAAGGAGTGGGAGGTTTTTGTAACGAAGGCGGGTGGTTGGGAAACTGCGGGTAAAAAATTGAAAGCGGCAAGCGGTTGGAACGATAACGGTAACGGTACGAATGATTTCGGATTTTCGGCCCTGCCCGGCGGCAACCGCAGCAACGACGGCTCTTTCAGCAATGCCGGCGACAACGGCTACTGGTGGACGGCCGCGGCGGAGGGCGACGGCAGCCTCGCCTACTACCGGCTCATGAACTACGATAACGACTACGTGGACGAGTACAACGACGTCAAGGGCAACGGGTTCTCGGTGCGTTGCGTTTGGGACGTAAGCGTGGATGAATAATATCATAATATTAACCGCGTAGCCGGAAGGACCGAACCATGACAATCAAAGAGACCCAAGAAGAGATAGCCCGCCTGAAGGGCGAAAAGGACGTTTGCCTCCTTGCGCACAGCTACCAGGCTCGCGAGATCATTGAGATCGCCGACTTCTCCGGCGACTCCTACCAGCTCAGCGTCGCCGCCGCCAAGGCGCCGCAGAAGAGCGTTATTATGTGCGGGGTCAAGTTCATGGCCGAGACCGTCAAAATCCTCTCGCCGGAGAAAAGCGTCCTCCTCGCCAACCCGGCCGCCGGATGCCCGATGGCCGAGCAGATCGACAAGGAGCTGGTCCTAGCCGTCAAGGAGGACGACCCCGATTGCACCGTCGTAGCCTACATAAACACGACCGCCGAGTTAAAGACCGTCTGCGACGTCTGCGTAACCTCCTCGTCGGCGGTGAAGATAGTCAAAAAACTCCCCGGCAAAGACATACTCTTCATCCCCGACTCAAACCTCGGCAACTACGTGGCCAAACAGGTGCCCGAAAAGAGGATACAACTGCTGAAAGGCGGCTGCCCGATCCATATAGCCGTAACCGCCCTAGACGTAGAAAACGCAAGGATAGCCTTCCCCGACGCGTTGCTATTGGTACATCCCGAATGTATTCCTGACGTAGTGGCGCTCGCCGATTTTGTGGGGTCGACGTCGGCTATAATGGACTACGCCGAGAAGTCGGAGCACAACGAATTTGTGATCGGCACGGAGATAAGTATCGTAGAGAATTTGCAGTATAAATGCTTAGGCCAGAACAAACGCTTTTATCCCTTATCAAAAAGACTGATCTGTCCCAACATGAAAATCACATCATTGGTCGATGTGTTGAACTGTCTGCGCGGTGATGGGGGAGAAGAGATAGAGTTGGATGACGCGACCATCAAAGCTGCGCGTGGGTGCATTGACAAGATGATTGAATTGGGTTGACTTTACATTCTGGATTGCTTCGCTCGCAATGACGGTCATTGCGAGGAGCGAAGCAATCCAGAATTTTGACTTTTTATTTCTTTGAAACCGACGTAACCTCCGCCCCCACCGTCCCATCAACCACCCGAATACTGACACGATCCCCAACATCGACCCCATCCACGCTCTTTACCGTCGCCCCGTTACTATCATTGACGACGACGCAGTAACCACGCTCCAGCACAGCCAACGGGCTGAGCGAATTCAACCGTCCCGCAACGTTCCTAAGTCGTATGTCATTTGTCGTAATCATCGATTTTATTGATTGACAAACGCGCTCACCGGCCTCATCCAACGATTGCTCGGCTTCCGCCAACATCCGTAACGGCCGTGCCAACGCTTTAGACGACTTAATGTCGCCGACCCTATCGTTTATAGCCGCGAAATATCTGTTGATTCCCACCGCGAACCGACTCGAACACTGCTCGAAGTAGCGTCTGCCCTCCGCCGTATCCGGCAGCACCATCTCCGCCGCCGCCGACGGGGTGGGCGCTCGCACGTCCGCCACAAAATCCGCAATCGTAAAATCGATCTCGTGCCCGACCGCCGATATAATCGGTATCTCAGAATCATAAATCGCCCGCGCCACGACCTCTTCGTTGAACGCCGACAAGTCTTCCGCCGACCCGCCGCCGCGCCCCACGATCATCACGTCAATCCCGCCGAAATCGTTCATCATACGGATCGACCCGGCAATCTTCTCCGCCGCCGTATCGCCCTGAACCGGTGTGTCGGCTACGACGATGTTCGTCTGCGGCGCCCGTTTGGCGGCTACGCGCACAATGTCCCACAGCGCCGCGCCGTTCTTGCTTGTAACAACGCCGAGCGTCGAGACGGAGCGGGGGAGAGGCCGCTTACGCGCCTCGTCGAACAATCCCTCTTTTAACAATTTAGCTTTCAATTTCTCAAAGGCGACGCTCTGCGCCCCCGCGCCCGCCGGCATCAATCGATGGACACTTAACTGATAGTAACCCGCCTTCTCGTAGACGCCGATTGACGCTATGGCAAAAACGGCCATTCCGTCGCTCGGATTGAAGTTGAGCTTAACCGCCGCCGATTTCCACATAACGCATGGGATCTGACTGCGCTCGTCCTTCAACTTAAAATAACAGGGCCCGCTCGGATAACGCTTCCACCCGCTCAATTCACCCTCTACCCAAACCAAAGTATTGCGCTCTTCGAGTATTTGGGCGATACCTGAATTGATTTCGCTCACTGTATATGGCTTAGATGATTCTTGCGGCGTTAGAAAGTCGAAGGCCAAATCGCCGTCGCCGTCTTCTTCGTCGTCATCGCTGTCCTCAACGTCTATGAAATTGTAGCCGTCGTCGGTATCTGTATCTCTCTTGCCCATAATCCTCCCGTTTTACGGCGTGGCTTGCGGTGGATGTTCTAACCTATCTAAGATAATATTCGGGGGAACAGACTGTCAAAATTTTTTTGACTTTATCCCCACCATAACTTATATTATAACAAGGTACAGACCATTGTATTTTTCTAAGAAAGGATGGCTTCCCCTCATGAAACGCGCTGAGATTACAACTAAACAGGTAATTTTAGAAGCGCAAGAGGCATTTGCCGGATTAGCGGACAAACTCGGCTTGAAAACTGAGGATGATGTTGTGAATCTATGCAGAAAAATCAGACTTAGCGCGCTCTCGCCCGATATGTTCGAAGCCGTTGAAGATACGCGCCTCAGACGCAACCTCATAGGCCCGTTTAAAACCGCCGAAGAAGCGGTCGCGGCAATGTCGGAGGAGTAATGACGCTTGATATTGATCTATTCGTATGGTGAAACGGGGCGACCCATCCACTAGACCCGGACGACCGCCCGAGAAAGGAGTGCCGCTGTATTGAAAATATATTTTGATACTTGTTGCTACTGTCGGCCATTCGACAATCGGGCGCATTGGACACAACTTCGCGTTCAACAAGAAATCACGATAATTATGTACATTATTAAAATGTGCGCGGTCTCCGGCATACCAATTGTAGGGAGTTCCGCTGTAGACGCGGAAATAGAAGAAATCAAAAAAGACAATAATAAACGGGGACTCGCGCGAGCCTTCTACGAGCGAACCGTCACCGATGAGTTAACGGAAACAGCAAGCATAATAGAACGAGCGCGAGAATTAAAGGCGCAAGGAATATGCGGAGAGTTCGATCCATTCCACGCCGCTTTCGCCGAAGCGGGCGGCGCGGAATTTCTGATTACAACGGACGACCGCTTTGAACGCGCGGCAAGCAAATTAGATTTGAAAACAAAAGTCATTAATCCTATAAACTTTTTAGGGGAGCACTTTGTATGGCTACTGTCATCGACGTAGGAAACCCTATCGAAGTCCGCGAAGCCGTCCTACGGGTCGTAAATGAACAGTTAGGACCGGATGTCGCGCAGGCTTTCATGGGACAGTACGCGGGGACCGGAGATTTCACCGCGGAAAAATACGACCGACCGCCGCGAGACTTTGACGAAATCACCGCGCGCGTCAAAGAGGCCGGGGAGCGGGTACGGGCGCGGCGGGGACTAACGTGATTTTTGAAGATAACGGGGCGACCGCAACTGCGCCGCCCCTGACCGCCGCTTCACGCTACCTCACTCCCACGACCGCCGACACACGCTCTCGCTTGCCGCCCTTGCACACGAACACGCCGCGCACCGCGTACGCGCCCGACGACACCGGACGACCTGCGCCGTCACGCAAATCCCACGAACCAACCGAACGACGCACGACATCAGACGACGACACGTCGCTCACCGAAAGAACCCGCACCAAATCGCCCGACCCGTCGTAAACCCTCAACGACGCGCTCCTTATCAACGCGCCGCTCCAAAAGAA
>Ga0268262_10004771_pt1 | contig 13793 bp, 14 predicted proteins | sample TergutNc150P3_FD_190354 | JGI IMG/M metagenome (GOLD analysis project Ga0268262, IMG submission 190354) | Nasutitermes corniger P3 segment gut microbial community from laboratory colony in Florida, USA - Nc150 P3 (SPAdes) (version 2) | ecosystem: Host-associated > Arthropoda: Insects >... | reverse complement strand
CGCGGGCTATCGCCGTGAACGTCTCGTACCCGTTTAGCGTCGGACTTTGCCGCGCGAACTCCGGGTTGCGGCCCTTGTTTATGTTGCGCACCTGCACTTTCAGATTTAGACATATATCGCCCGATTCGAGATACGAATCCGCCAAATTCAGCTCCATCGAGTCGCTCGGCATATCCGCCTCGCCGTTGTACAGCACGATGAACTCCGGACGCGGGATCGGGATTATCTTTTGGCGGTATATATCCGATTCCTTGGTGTACCGCTCGTACCACCTCGCTATATACAGCAGCATCCGTAACGGCATGTTCAGACATATCGTAGACTGGTGCTCCACGAGCACCACAAGTTTGTCGTTTACGGTGAACGAGATGTCGTTCATCAGCGTATCGTAGAGCGGGTTTTCGAGCGTCGCCATCTCTACCTTGACATCGGGGCCGTATTTTTTCCCCGTTATTGCGCTGTATAACTCTAAGGCCGCCTCTTTTTCGCCGAATATGAACGCGAACAGGGAACTCTTGTGCTCCCGATTCGCGGTTGCGTCCGCCGCCGCGCCTGCGTCTTTATCCATGCCGCCCCCCTTTCATTTAAGTAATATATATTACGGGCGACGCCGACAGTCAAAAAAAATCAAAATCAAGCCGCCGGCCGACCCGTTCCCGAATTTTTTTGTTGCGCGGCGGGGCGGGCGCAATATATATTTGGATAGGCGGGTATCTAACGCCCGCCGCCGATTGACGGTTAATCAACTAACATTTTATATCCTATGGGGGATTCCATGCGGGGACTCGGACGGTTGTTGTTGGCGGCAGTGTTACTGGTTGGGTCGGTTTATGCGCAACAAAAAGGGACGGTCACAGATAGCAGGGACAAACAAACTTACAAGACAGTAAAGATTGGTAAACAGACATGGATGGCGCAGAACTTGAATTATCAGACGGGTAATTCTTGGTGTTATGGCGGTGATAATTCTAATTGCGATAAATACGGCAGACTGTATGATTGGAAAACGGCGCGGACGGTCTGCCCCGCAGGGTGGCATTTGCCGTCGCGCAATGATTGGGATGATTTGGGGCGGGCGGCGGGGGGCGAGCGAAAGCCGGATGATAAAGGAATGATTAATTGGGACGGCGCGGGGAAAAAATTGAAGGCGAGAAGCGGTTGGAATAATAGAAAAGATGGGAGTAGCGGTAACGGTACTGATGATTTTGGCTTTTCGGCCTTGCCGGGCGGCCTCCGCAGTTCCGACGGCGATGTCAACGATGTCGGTGACTACGGCCGCTGGTGGACGGCTGAGGAGTACTCTAGCGGCTTCGCTTACTATCGGTACATGTACTACTACTACGACTTCTTGTACGAGTTCAATTTCGACAAGAGCGTCGGCTTCTCAGTGCGTTGCGTGCAGGAATAAGGCGTTGAAAAAATTTTTCGGTATCTATTGACATTTAAAATACCATATATTAATTTATTATATGTTCCATAAACCCGTTAACCCCATTTACGGAGGCGCAAAAAATGACCACTGCCGCGACGTTGATGAAAGAGATAGAGACCCTGCCTGAGGAATCTATGGCGGAGGCTCTTAATTTTATTCTTTTCCTCAAGAATAAATCAAATATCGAGCCCCCAAAGCCGTGTAGGATATCGATAGAAGAAGCCCATGGGATTTTTAGAGACCTAAGGGGCAAGATTGACGCGACTGTTGAAAGAGAAGAAGAGGATAGAGTATGAATATCGTTGATTCTTCCTTGTGGATTGAGTATTTCTTAAAAAATGACATTGATGCTTGCATAATAAGCACAATAAAGAATACTAGTAATCTTTATGTGCCCAGCGTTTGTTTATATGAAGTGCATAAAAAGTTCTTGGTATTAAACGAGGTCGGAAGAGCGAATTTAGCGGTGGATATTATGAGACTCGGCAAAGTTATTGATCTGGATTCAGAAATTGCGGTTTTAGCCTCAAATGTCAGCAAGCAATATAAACTCCCGATGGCGGACAGCATCATTTACGCCACCGCCCAGATCCACAATGCCGAAATATACACCCAAGACAAGCATTTTAAAGACTTGAAACAAGTGCGTTATTTCGAGGCGCGGAAAACAACTTAGCGCGGCGGGGCGGGCGCAATATATATTTGGATAGGCGGGTATATAACGACCGACGGCGATTGACGGTTAATCAATTAACTTTTTATGTTCTATGGAGGATTCTATGCGAGGATGGGTAGCGATAGCGGGAGTGGTATTGACAGTGGTTGCCGCTACGATGTTTAATTGCGTATCTAACGCGAAGACTTCCGCCGGCCCTAAGATTAAAAACGTGGCGGTCGTGGAAGCGGAGGTAGACGCGGAAGCCGATATTTCCGCGTCATTGAATAAGGCTGAAGTCAGACAGATAACGGCGGTGCTCCGCAAAGAAGCCGTCAAAAATCTGCCCCAGGGAAAATATAACATTATGACTACGGAAACCGTCATGTCGCAGGGAAGCGCGGTTTTGGAAGAATGCTCCGATGAAAACTGCGTCATTAAGGTCGGAGCCGCAATCGGCGCGGATTACATCGTGCGCGGGACAGTGAGCAAATTCGGGAATATGCTCACTGTGTCGGTCGATATGTACGAAACAAACGATGGAAATTTGGTCGCATCTTCGGAACTTGTGCGGTCAGAAAATATAGTGGAATTGTTGGACAAGACGGCGGGGGCGAGCGGGGAGATGTATAGGATATTTGAGAATCCGAAGAGTGCTAAGGCAAAACAGGCAGTGGCTTATCAAACACCTGCGCAGCCTCCGCAATCGGCGTATCAGCCTTCCGCTTCTGCGCCACCTCCGCAATCGGCATATCAACCGCCCGCGCCCGCGCCGCCGCCCGCCGTTGCCGTTCAGCAGCCGGTTTATCAGGCGCAAACGCCGCCGCCGTCTGTTAGTTACGGGTCGCTTGCCGACAGCAGAAACGGGAAGACTTACAAAACTGCGGCGATTGGCGGCAAGACTTGGATGGCGGAGAATCTTAATTATCAAACGTCAAGCGGGTCTTGGTGTTATGATAGTGATAAATCCAACTGTGATAAATACGGCAGACTGTATGATTGGAAAACGGCGAAGACGGTCTGCCCTACGGGATGGCATTTGCCGTCGCGCAACGATTGGGATGATTTGGGGCGGGCGGCGGGGGGCGAGAGATATCTGCGTGATGATGATGGAACGATTGATTGGCAAGGCGCGAGTAGGAAGTTGAAAGCGAGAAGCGGTTGGAATAGTCATAATAGAACAGATGGGAGCGGCGGCAACGGTACTGATGATTATGGCTTTTCGGCCTTGCCGGGCGGTCAACGTGGCTCCGGCGGCGGTTTCGGCAATGCCGGCTACAACGGCTACTGGTGGACGGCTACGGAGGGCTGGAGTAACTACGCCTACTGCCGATACATGTACTACAACCTCGGCAGCGTGAGCGAGGACAACATCGACAAGAGCAGCGGCTTCTCTGTGCGTTGCGTCGCCGACAACTAACCGCTCAAACAATCAAAAGATAACGGAGACAATCAAATGCGTTACCTTGAAGCGGCAATCTTTTTCGCGGCGATGCTCGTCTTAGCCTTTCTCGTAGGACGTGTTCTTTGGGCGATAGCGCAAAGGAGCGCCAAAAAGTTTGAGGCGGAAATGGGCGCGGATGGTTTTAGAGTCCGCCCGCCCAATATAAACTTTATTCTCGTTATAATCTTCGCGGCCATTTCCGCGCTCACCGTCTCGTCCATCTTCACTAAAGGCGTTACCGACAGCGAAGAAATCTTTATTACAATCATCCTTGCGATTTTTTTCTTATTGATCGCTCTGGGATTCTTTCTTTTCAGGTTAAATTGTAAGGTTACGGTTAAAGGCAATCAAATAACGCATACGACATCTTTGGGAAAAGATATATCATACGCTTTCAACCGTATTACAACGGCAAAAAGAGGAATGGTCTCCACGAGAGGCGGAAGCACGGAGACCATTGAAGCGTATCACGGCAAGAAATTGCTCTTTCGCGTTACAGATTATTGGCCCGGCTTCAAACTGCTTGCCTCGCGCTTAGAGAGCGAGGGCGTGCCGATCATTGGGATAAAGGATAAAATCCGTTAAAATCGTTTAAAATCAACTTCTTTTTTAGACGGAAGGCTACGCTTTCCATATAGCGAAGACCCTAAAAAAATCAAACTCATGCCGCCGGAGACTGCCGACCCGTCCCCGCCCTTTTTTGTTGCGCCCGCGCTTGGGCGCGATATATATTTATTAGGACGGGTATCTAACGCCCGGTGCCGATAAATCGGTTAATCAACGGACACTTTTGCTTTACGGGGGATTCTATGCGGAGACTTACACGGCGGGGACGGGTGGCGGCGTGCGGCGTTGTCTTTCGTTTTGATTGACGGCTGTCATGTGTACTATGAATTTACTCATTTTCGCAACTCCTTTCGATGTTATATTTCAGACCGAGACCGTATCAATAATATAAATCAAGCGCGGGCGGATAGCAAATTTTTTTGCTGGGGTCGAATCAGCATCGTTATCAAAATGACAAACCCCAAGATAGTCGCCCCGCCCAAGATTGTAAAAATGACAAAGTCGGGAAAAGCTATGCGGTCAAACCGCGTTGGCGGCGTTGTTACGAAAGAAGCCGTTCTCAAATCCATAAAAATTCACAATAAATTTGACTTTGCGCGGGTCGGGATATTATTTTATGTTAGTCGGTGTTCGGGGAGTTAGGAAACATTAAGAATAAAACCATAAAAAAAGGAGGGGGTTATGGGCGAGGAAGTAATGACGTTTAAGGAACTGATTGCGAGCTTTGCCGAAATAAGGGCGGGCTTGGCCGAGACAAGGGCGGACATGGCGGAGACAAGGGCGAGTTTTGCCGAAATCAGGGAAATGATGGCTGAAAACGCCAAGAAATCGGCGGAAACCGAGAAGTTAATGGCTGAAAACGCCAAGAAATCGGCGGAAAACGATGAAAAGTTTGCCAATATACACAAGGAATTGGGCAACATCGGCCACAACAACGGCCTTGTCGCCGAGGAAATCGTGTACCATTCGTTGGCGAAAAACAAGGTTTTCGCCGGAATAACGTTTGACATCGTTGACCACGGAACCGTGCGGACAAGAACGCTTCCCGGCGGCAAAGAGGTAAAGGGAGAATACGACGTTCTTCTCTACAACGGATCGGCGGTCGCGATTATTGAGGTTAAACACCGTGTGGGAAAAGACGCGCTTAAGCGTTTGATTGAGGTGCAACTGCCGAGATTCAGGCAGATTTTCCCGGAGTACAAGGATTGCAAGATGTACTTAGGCCTCGGCGGGATGTCTTTCGAAAAAGATATAGCGGAAGAAGCGCAAAGTTTGGGCATAGCCACGCTCACGCTGAGCGGCGACGCGGTTGAAATCAACGACAAGAACGTTAAAGCGTGGCAATAACGGCGGTCGGCGCGGACGCTCTAAAAGGCGGGGACGCGTTCCCGCCTTTTTTGTTGCGCGGCGGGGCGGGCGTAATATATATTTGGATAGACGGATATCAACCGCCTATCGCCGGTCGTCAATTAATCAACGAATCTTTTGTATAACCAAAAAACAAAGGGGGAAATCAAATGGACAGAGCGTTAGCGGGAATCATTACAACATTTGTCATCGGCATTGTCTTTTGGTTCGCGCAGAGAAAGGCAAAAAAGCTTGAAGCGGGGATGGACGAGGGCGATTTTATCATTCGCCAACCCAAATTCACTCTTGTAATCGGCATGCTCTTTACGCTCTTTTTTGTATTCGCGCTCATTCTATGCACCGTCGGCGAAGACTATATCAGTTTTGAAGACTCCTTGCTGATGTTGGCGTGCCTGTCGCCTTTTATATTGTTCGGCCTGATCATTGTGGCGATATGGTGCAAGTGTAAGGTTATAGTTAAAGGCAATCGGATAACATCCGCAAGGTTGTTCGGGAAAGAGCAAACATACACATTCGACTACATTACAGCGGTAAAACGAGGGCCGGTCTATACGAGAGGCGGAGATTTGGATACCGTTATAGCGTACCACGGCAAGAAAAAACTCTTCCGCGTCACAGCCATCTGCCCCGGCTTCAACGTGCTTGCCTCGCGCTTAGAGAACGAGGGAGCGTTCATCATTGGGATAAAGGATAAACTTCCGCCGATTGATAATGAGGAGATATTATGATAAACGCGGCAAAGGCTATGACGGTGATCGCGGCGGCAGTCTGTACGGCTTTCGCGCAAACGCCGACTCGGACGCAACAATCGGCGGCGGCGGGTACGTTCACCGACGCGAGGGACGGGAAGACGTACAAGACCGTAACTGTCGGGGAGCGGACTTGGACTACTTCAACGATGTCATGGGCGAGGCCATCAGCGACAAGAGCGATGCCTTCTCTGTGTGTTGCGTCGCCGACAACTAACATCATCACAAAAATTCACAATAGATTTGACTTTATCGCGTCGGAATATTATTTTATGTAAATGAAGAATCAAACCAACATTTTCCGCGAGATCATCAAGAACCCGAACACGGCGTTGACCGCCGCCGCCGGGAAGAACCGCGCTTATTACATTGCGGTCAAGTTCGCCGTCTTCGCGCGGATCGCCGTTTCCGAGTATGTTCAGAACCAGTGCGTAAGCCGCTCCTCCGGCATCGCTTTCGTGCTGCTGGTCGCGCTTATCCCGCTCATCGCCACGGCGGCCCTTCTTCTCGCAAGCATCGCCGAGATCACTCCGTACCACGTGGAGCGCGCGGTGACCGCCGTTTTGCCGTTTTCCCCGCCGACCGTGGTGGGCTACATCTTAGAGTTTTTCCAAAACGCCAGAGGGCTGAAGGGCGTCGGCATCGCCATTCTCATTGTTACGGCGCTGGGGCTCTTCAACATCATAGAGCAGTCGCTGAACGCAATTTGGAAGGTGGGGCGCGTGCGTCCTTTCTTTACACGTCTGCGCACGTTCACCATGGTGGTAGTCTACAGCCCCATACTCTTTTTCCTCTCGTACCAGCTGCGTCACAGCGGCGTATTCGGGCTGCTGCCGCAGGAGTTTTTTTTGATGCGCTTCCCGCCTATAATCTTTACCGCGCTGGCGTTTACCGTTATGTTCTGGCAGATACCGAACACGCGCGTGCGCGTCTCCTCGGCGATTATCGGCGGCCTCATCTCCTGCGCCCTCTTTGAGCTTGAGCGCTGGGGGTTCGGCTACTACGTCAACTTATCTATACAAACGCAGACCATCTACGGCACCTTCGGCCTGATCGTCTTTTTTCTCATTTCGCTCTACTTCAGCGCGCTGCTCTTGCTGATAGGGGCGCAAGTGGTTTACGTGCACCAAAACTTCCGACCGCTGCTGCGGGCGGCGCAGCGATGGGACAGGCGCGTGGACGACTACCGAGGCTACATCACGCTGCGCATAATCATAGACTGCGTCCGCGCGTTTATAAAAAAAGAGGCTCCGCCCGCGATGGAACGTTTCTGCGACACGTACGAGCTCACCGAGCAGCAGGCGGCGGGCATCGTCAACTGGCTTATCCACGAAAAGTTCATCCACCAAATACATGACGGCAACAAGGGGTTCGTCCCGGCGAAAGATTTTTCGAACGACACGGTGAGTTCGGTCTTCTCGGTAATAGAAGACCAGCGCCGCCGCATCCCCATACGCCCCCAGGACGGGACCAAAGTTTATTTAGAAAAATTCATCGGCGACTACGGCGGCAGGAAGTTTGAGAAGGACGTTACGTTCCGGGAACTGATCGACATCGTGGACAGCTGACGGCGGCCGGTGGACAAGCGCGGAACCGCCGCCGTTTCGCGTTCCGCTACCCCAGCGCCTCAAGCGTTTTTCTGCTCTCGGCGAGCGCGTCCTCCTGCTCCTTTGTCACAACCGGATATTGCGGATCTAATTTTTTCATAACAGAGAGCAATATGCTTGAGATCGCCGCGCGGGTGTACCATTTTTTGTCGGCGGGGATCACGTGCCACGGGTTATTTTTGCTCGCGGTGGCCTCAATCGCCGCTTGATAGGCCTTCTGGTACTCGTCCCAATGCTTTCTCTCCCGCACGTCCGCGTCCGAAAACTTCCAATTTTTGTTCTTGTTGTCTATCCGCTCCAAGAAACGTTTCATCTGGGTCTCTTTGGATAGGTGCAGGAAGAATTTCACAGTGACGATTCCGTTTTCCCACAGGTAGTCTTCGAAATTGCGTATCTGGCCGTACCGTTTTTCGATAACCCCCTTGCCTTTGCAGCGGTCGGGCATCCTCATGTTTTCGTAGAGTTTGTGAACCTTCACCACGAGGACATCCTCGTAGTAAGAGCGGTTGAAGATGGCGATTTTCCCTCTCGCCGGCAAGACTTTTGCCGCCCGCCACAGGTAGTCGTGAGAGAGCTCCTCCGCGGACGGCTGTTTGAAGCTCACGACCTCCACGCCCTGAGGATTTATCCCGCTCATCACGTGTTTGATCGCGCTGTCCTTGCCGGCGGCGTCCATCGCCTGAAAAATGATGAGCAGGCCGGTCTTGCCCTCGGCGTAGAGCCTGTCTTGGAACTTGGCGATCTCGGCGATGTTTTCCTTCATCATCTCCTTAACATCGTCGGACGAACCGAACCCGCCGGTGTCGCCGGTGTCGAATTCGTCTAAGCTGAACAAGTTTTCCCCTGTCACTTTGTACTTTTTGACGTTCATTTTTTTCTCTTTCGATTGTTAGGGTTGCCGCGCCTTATATAATATATGGGAGGCTCTAAAAAAGCCGTTACTAAAAGCAATATAATATATGTTCGAATCAAAAACCGATTTTTTTATAAAAAGAGTGTAAAAGTCGTTATCGGCGCATCATTTTTTGCGCGGTTAGCCATAGCGTTGACCGTGAGCGCGTCAGATTTATAATATGTTATATTATTGGATTGTTGTCAATAACTTTTTTCACTTTTTTAACAATAATCTATCCTAAATTTATGGCTTTTTTAGGGATGCCCATAAAGCATAACGCATGGCGTTTTATGAGCTTTTAAGACGGTTCCGACAGATTTGGGGATGGCCGGAACGGCGCGATTTGGGCTGAAAGGGACGGTTCGGCGGGGGCGGAGGGGGTAAAAAGAGGCAGAAAAAGGTGTTTTTGAGGGTTTTTAGGTGAAATTTAAAAAAATCATTGATTTTCGGTAAAAAAGTATTATATTTTAATAGAATAAGTATTCATAGAGGTGATACGCAGTTTTTGAGGCAAGGCGGGGATTCTATGGCTTTGGCTTTATCGACAGCAACGTTTGAGTTCAAGTCTGCGGCGCAGGGCAGGAACGCGCCCCGTGGCAGCGACGTGTTTGCGCATAGTACGGCAGGGCAGTTTGGCAGAGTACCCCCCCCCCCCCCATATCATCACCACACGCACAAGAATATTATCACGCCAAAACACAAAGCCTAACGGCGAATCATTCCCTGCCCGCGTCCTCCCAACCGCTGGAAGCATCAACACGAACGGCTGTGGAGAGAAGCCGCAAATTCACGGAAAAATATGTTTCCAGGTCGGATTTAGGCCGTCCGGCTATAGGGATAGCTATGCCCGCAAGCGAATCATGCCGTTCGGCAAGCAGAAAACCCATATCCACGCCGAAACAGACGCGTCCCATTCCCGGGATGTCTATATCCATTATGCAAAGTGCGGATTTTATCCTAATGTTTGGGCATCAATTAACGAAAATAGATGGAAAATAACGGCAGTATCATCTTATAACACAAATGTAAGGAGGGAGTTATGAAGTTTAGTATTGGAAGCGTTTTGAAAGTCGCGGCGATTGCTGTTTGCGTTATCGCCGGCTGGGCGGTTGGGCAGACCGACATTACGGATAAGTTTCCGGACGAGGTCTTTAGGGCGAAGGTGTATAGCGCGATCGGCAAGACAGCTCCGGCTCCGATACTTGACAGCGATGTGAGCGGCATTACCTACCTTGACGTGCAACCCAACAGTTTAGTGAGCATAATATCCGACCTTTCCGGGATAGAGTATTTTACCGCGTTGGAGACGTTGAAATGTTGGAACAACAAGTTGACGGTACTTGATGTGTCAAGTAATATTGCGCTGACAACTTTGATTTGTGACCACAACGAATTGACCACGCTTGACGTGTCAAAGAATACCAATTTAACATATTTGGGTTGTCACAATAATTATTTGACTGCGCTTGATGTATCAAGCAATACAAAGTTGACAGACCTATCTTGCAATAGCAACTACAACTTGTCTACACTTGACATATCGAAAAATACGCGGTTACGTAATTTAGATTGCCGTTACACCAAATTGACCGAGTTGGATGTGTCAAATAATACCGGGCTGACGGAGTTGGTTTGCGGCCACAACGAGTTGACCGCGCTTGATGTGTCGAAGAATACCGCGCTGACGTATTTGAATTGCTTCTACAACAAATTGACCGCGCTTGACGTATCGCAAAATACCGCACTGACGGAATTGAATTGCTCTGATAACAATTTGACGACGCTTGATGTATCAAGCAATACAAAGTTGAAGAAGTTGAATGTAAGCAACAATTATCTCACTAGCGAAGATAAGATCATCGGTTTGGACAAGTCCATAACCGCTAATTTTACATTTTCTCCGCAGAAAGAGCTAAACGCGGTTCTCTTGCCTGCATCAAAGAAAACATCCGCCGTCTCATTTGCTGGAATCAAAAACGGCGAGATAAATCTAAACCTGAACTCAGGCGACTATACCGCCGAACTCTACAACTTGCACGGTCGTTTGATAAGCAGCGTAAATATCCGTGCATCGAATGGCGTGAACGCCACGGGTTTGAAAACAAGCCGTCTTTCCAAAGGGATGTTTATGCTCAACGTGAAGCGGTCGAGCGGAGCGGCGGTGTTGAAGCAAAAGGTGAAGATTTAAATCGCTGAGAAGTTCAAGGGCGGGGTCTGCCCGCCCTTAATTTTTGGGAACTATATACTTAAATTCCGCGATTTCCCAGTCCCCCAAATTCGACCGAATCCCCCACCGCCGCCCGACTGCGGCTGCGGAGTCAAGTATATAATTTCCATTTTTTTCATTAATACGCGCCCCCGGAGGACGGGGGCGCGGGTAAGCGCGTGATTCTCTTCTTTTATACTACCGCACGCCGACGACGAGCGATATTTTTTCCGTTTTCCCGTCCGCTGTTTTGATCGTTCCTTTGACCAAATACGCGCCGGTCGGCACAAGGCGGCCTTTCGCGTCTTTCAGGTTCCACGAACCTACGGGGCGGTTCCCTTGAGCCGGGGCGGCGCCGTCTTCTATCGTTACCGTGTTAACCGCGTTGCCGGACGCGTCGTAAATTGACAGCGACGCGGATTTCGCGCGGCTGCCGCCGCGGAAGAAAACTATCGCGCCGGAGGATCTGTCGGCGGGGTTGGGGCCGGCCGCGAATCCGCCTGTTAACGGCGCGGGCGGCGCTATAGCCGCCGCGTCGAACGGTTTGAATTGCGGAATTACGCGGGCCGTAGAGGTTACGGAAACATATTCGTCCAAATTACGGACGCAGTTGAAATTTTTCCAGTATTTTTCGTAGTCGCCGCGATATTCCGGCGGCACATATAGGCAAACGTCGCCGCCTATGTCCGCAAACGATTGGGCGGTAATATCCGGGGGATAGCGGTTCAGGCTGATTACCGCTGTCAAGCTGGGACAGTTGAAAAACACGCCGGTACCGATAGAGGCCGTGTTTTCGGGAAAGGTAACGGCTTTAAGGTTATCGCAGCCTAAGAAAACGGCGTCGTCGAAAGTTGTCACGCCGGCGGGGAAAACAATGGACTTCAAAGCCGTGCAATATGAAAACGCTTGGTATTTGACAGCGGTCACGCTGTTCGGAATGCGGATCGACGTCAGGCTGGTGCATTTCGCAAACGTAAGAGATTCGATAGTTTTCACGCCCTCCGGTATGGCGATCGACGTCAAGCCGCCGCAATTGAAAAACGCGGAACCTCCGAGAGTTGTCAATCCGACGGAGAGTTCGACGGATGTCAGACCGCCGCAGTTCTGAAACGCCGACGTTCCGATAACCGCCGCATTGCCGGGAATGGCGATTGACTTTAGACCGGTGCAGCCGGAAAACGCGAGAGGTCCGATGAAAACCACGCTGTTTGGGATTGCGACAGACTCCAAGCCGGTGCAGCCGTTAAACGTATTCATCGCGATAGAATCCAAACGGTTGGGAATGGCGACGGACGACAGTCCTTCGCACCCGGTAAACGCGGAATGTTTGATGACCGTTACGCTGTTGGGAATGGCTATCGACCCGAGACGTGTACAGTTGTAAAACGCGGCCTCTCCGATGGAGGTCACACTCTCAGGAATGTCTATGGTCATTAATCTGCCGCATTCCCAAAACGCCCTGTCTCCGATAGACGTTACGCCGTTCTCAATAACCACGTTGACGACGGAGCTTTTGGAGCTATTCCAAGCTCCGCCGGTAAAAGTGATATTGTCCGCCATCTTTCCCTTTCCGCTAATCGTAAGCGTCCCGCCGTTCAGCGCCGCCGCGACGCTGGAGGCGCCGCCCTCGTTTTTAGCGTCCCCGCAATCCCACGGGCCCTGAGCCCCCGCCGACCGCGCCCCGGCAACCGCCATAAACGCCGCTAACGCCAGCGCGCGCCATTGCCGCGCGCTTGTAAACAATCTAATCCTCATAACGACTCCCATCATTGAATGTTAAACATGGAACATTGCATTCGCGTAATTATCCTGTCATCAAAACCGCTTTAAGAAACAGCCTTCGCTCCGCATCACCTCGGACATCTCCATTATTTATTGTCAGGAAAGACTTTTTTAACCGGTGATACCGTATAATATAATTTTATGTTTCCGGTACAGCCGCCGATTTTTTACATCGGCGCGGTTAAACCGCGAAGCGTCCGTCCCACTCTTTCACCACCCAGTCTTCCTCGTTGGTCATCTCCGTGACCCTCCGCGCCGCCCGTTTGACCGCCGGGGCGGCGTTTTTCATCGCCGCGCCGCAGCCTGCGGCGGTAAGCATGGGGATGTCGTTCTCCGCGTCGCCGTAGGCCGCCGCCTCCGACATCTTTATGCCGAGCGCGCCGCACAGCGCCGCGAGGCCTATTCCTTTGGTGGCGTTGGGGTTCATGAACTCTAAGTAGTGGTTCCATGTGCGGCAGACGTAGACGGAGTTGTCGCCGCCCTCGCCCCATAGAGCTTGGAAGCGGGCTTCTTGTTCGTCTATATAGGCCGGATCGCCGATGAAGATCATTTTTGAGGGGGTTAGGCCGGCCACGTCGGAGAAGTTTTTGTCTGTGAAGTTGTAGTTGACGCCGGTTTGTTCGTGGTAGAGATCCGTCCATTCGGCGTTTTTGTCCGTTTTGGCGGAATACAGTTTGTCGTCGTAATAGAAGTTGAGCGCCATCGGTTTGTCTTTACAGTAGTTTATCAGGTACTCCGCGCGGGTTGTGTCGAGCGGCGCGTAGTAGACGCGCGGCGCGGAGGGGTCGGAGCTTGCGTAGACCTCGGCGCCGTTCAGGACGACTAAGGCGGGGTCGATTCCGAGTTCGGGGGCGTAGCGTCTGACGCCGCAGCCGAGGCGTCCGGATGCGAGGGCCACCGCCGCGCCGCTTTCGCCGATCCGGCGCAGGGCGGCGGCGTTGGCCGGCCTTACGCGCTTGCCGGAGTCGAGCAGCGTGCCGTCTAAGTCGAAGGCGAAGAGTTTAGGGGTCATGGAGGGCGTCCTTAAAAAAATTCACCACCTCGCGCCGGAAAATACTATATTACCCGAATACCGGCGGCCGCCGATT
>Ga0268262_10004770_pt1 | contig 13794 bp, 13 predicted proteins | sample TergutNc150P3_FD_190354 | JGI IMG/M metagenome (GOLD analysis project Ga0268262, IMG submission 190354) | Nasutitermes corniger P3 segment gut microbial community from laboratory colony in Florida, USA - Nc150 P3 (SPAdes) (version 2) | ecosystem: Host-associated > Arthropoda: Insects >... | reverse complement strand
TATGGAAAACATAAAACGCTTATTTCAGGCGAAAATTGAAGCCAAATTGAATAAAGGCAAGGTTATTGTGCTTTATGGACCTAGGCAAGTTGGAAAAACCATTTTGGCAAAAGAAATTCTTAAAAAATACAGTTCTAGCAAGGGATATTTCAACTGTGAAGAAGCTTTTGTTAGAGAAACCCTTTTGAGTATGGATTCTGGCAGAATATTCAATTACTTTTCCGGAAATGAAATAATTGTTTTAGACGAAGCGCAATCTGTTCCGGGTATAGGCAGGGCTATAAAAATTTTGCTTGATGCCCATCCCGAACTTAACATTATAGCTACTGGTTCTTCATCTTTTGAGCTTGCAAATGTGGTTAAAGAGCCTTTAACCGGAAGAAAATACGAGTTCTTTCTGCCTCCTATTTCTTTTGAAGAAATTAAGCAGAATTTTGGAAACGCAGCCGCCATTGAAAGCATTGAAAATTCGCTTATATACGGTTCTTATCCTGAAATAGTAACCGCTGCGAATAACGAAGAAAAACTTGAGAAATTGCGCCTGCTTGCCACAAGTTATTTGTATAAAGATGTACTCAATTACAACAGAATAAAAAATCCAGATTTGCTTATGAAAATTTTGAAAGCCCTTGCCTTGCAGGTTGGGAGTGAAGTTTCTCCAAATGAAATTGCAGGTTCAATTCAAATAGACAGAAAAACTGTTCTCAGTTATCTCTCTCTGCTTGAACAGGCTTTTGTGATTTTTAGGTTGCCGCCCTTTGTGAAAAATCGCAGAGACGAAATTAAAAAAATGAGCAAGTATTATTTTCACGATAATGGAATTATGAATGCTTTAACAAATAATTTTTTGCCTTTGGAAAACAGAAAAGACTTTGGCATTCTTTGGGAAAATTATTTGGTATCTGAACGCAGAAAGTTCAATGAGCATAATGGATTAAAGCCGAATTCTTATTTTTGGAGAACACATTCGGGAAATGAAATTGATTTGATAGAAGAATTCAACGGCGAGCTTGTTCCTTTTGAATTTAAGTACAACTCAAAAAAATTTGCCCGTGGGGCAAATTCATTTGTTGAAAGCTATAAGTCAAAGGATATTTTGGTTGTGAATAAGAATAATGCGTTTGAGTGGCTGGGCAGTTTATAGGTTCATCGTACCACTGCTTTTAAACTTTCTTCCAATTTAAATTTAGGTTCCCAGCCTGTGTGGGCTTTTATCTTATCAAAACTGCCTATGATAATTCGGTTGTCAAGGGGGCGGACTCTTTTGGGGTCTGTTTCGGTTATCACTTGGACGCCGAAAATTTTTGCTAGTAAATCAACTACGTCTTTCAATGAATGACCCTTGCCGCTGCACACGTTGTATAGCTCGCCAGATTTGCCAGCTTTAAGCAGGGCAAAATAAGCGTTTACCACATCGCGAACATCTATGAAATCTCTTATAACCGTTATATCTCCTGTTATGAGTTTAATTTCACGCAGCCCTTGTTTAACACCTTCTGATATTTGCTTTGCAAAGCTCGGTATTGCAAAATCTGTGCGTTGCCTTGTGCCAATATGGTTAAAAGAGCGGGTTAAAATAATATCCAGTTTGTAGGCATCCACATAGCATTTAGAAAGCATTTCTTGGCTAACACGTGCAACGGCGTAAGGATTTGCGGGGTGCAAAAGGGTATCTTCTTTTAGCGGAATGGAAGATTCTTTTACATTGCCATATTCCTCGCTGGAACCAACGGAGAGAATTCGGCAATTTATTTTATTGTGCCTCACAATTTCGGCTATGTTCAAAAATATGTTTGTGTTATTCAAAAAACTTTCCAGCGGCATTTCCCAGCTTTTCCCAACGCTTGAAAAACTTGCCAAATGCACAATGAAATCTGGGCTAAAAGAAACCATCGCTATTTCCAAAGCTCTGTATTCCAAAAGATTCAATTCAATAAAATTCAATTTAATATTTTCAAAAGAATATTCCTTTGCTTCTTGTGAAATTTTCAAGTCCAAACCTAGGACCTCGGCTTTTTCGCCAAATTCATTTAGGCGTTCCAAAAAATGATACGCCACAAACCCGCCAATGCCTGTTACCAAATATTTTTTCATATCTTGCGTAATATAGAATTATCTACGCAGAATATCTCACGGCATATTCCTCTGGGATTTTCAAAAAAAGCATGGTGTCGCGTTGAAGTTTCATGTTTTCCACACGCTCCGAAGGCAAATCTATGAAAAATTCGGAATTTTCTTTTGTGATGTGGCTGTGAATGCGGGTAAAGGCTCCTTTGAATTCAAGCTCCCTAACCAAAGCCTTAATATCGTGAGGTTCCCAGTGTTCAACTACCTTGATTTTCTCAGGGCGAATACCGCGCATAGCCTCTCCTTCGTAGTAGAAATTCATTGTACCTATAAAATCTGCAACAAAACGAGAAGCTGGATAGTTATATATGGTATGAGGATTTGCAATCTGTTCTACCACAGCATTGTTCATCACAATTATTCTGTCTGCCATTGTTAGTGCCTCTTCTTGGTCGTGAGTTACCATAATGGTTGTGATGCCAATTTTGCGTTGGAGCGTACGTATTTCTGTGCGCAGTTTGGCGCGAACCTTGGCATCTAAGGCAGATAAAGGCTCGTCTAGCAAAAGATAAGACGGAGAAAGGGCTATTGCTCTGGCAATGGCTGTTCTCTGTTGCTGCCCGCCGGATAACTGCCTTGGATATTTATTTTGATGCTCGCATAAATCAACCAGATTCAACATATCAAGAGCTTTCTTTTTTCTTTCGGCAGGAGTCATCTCTTTTTTCTGTTTTAAACCGAACAGGATATTTTCCAACACAGTCATATTTGGGAAAAGAGCATAAGATTGAAACACTATTCCAAAATTCCGTTTTGAAGAAGGGAGGAATGTGCTATCCCTGCCGTCTATGAAAATTTGTCCAGAATCTGCTATCTCTAGCCCTGCCACTATTCGCAAAAGGGTCGTTTTTCCGCAACCCGAAGGACCTAGAATGCACACAAGCTCGCCTTGCTCAATATTTATGTTAATATTGTTTAAGACGGTTTGCGTACCGAAACTCTTGGTGATATTTTTTATTTCCAGGAAACTCATTTTTTTGCCGATTTAGCATCAAATAATGCCATCCATTTATTGAGAATAGCCTCTCTATTATTAGCAACCCACGCAAAATCATTGTCTATAAGCTGCTTTATTGGGTCTGAATTAAAGCCCTCGTAGTTGCCGCCTTTGCCTGTGGAAATAATCGGGTAGCTTCTTTTGTAAGATTCCATAGCCGCATCGGAAATTGCCCAATCCAAAAAAGTTTTTGCCGCAAGGCTGATATTTTTCTTTTTGATAAGAGCATTTGCTTCCATATCCCAGCCAGAGCCATCAGTGGGGAACACGGTTGTGACCGGAGCTCCTTTTTGTTTTTGGCTTACTCCAGCATAGCCAAAGCTCACTCCAACCACACATTCGCCAGCCGCAGCCATTTTTGCGGGCTTTGAACCGGAATGTACATATTGATTCATATTTTCGTGCAGTTTTGAAAGATAATCCCAGCCGGCATTGGTATTTTTGTCTTTAAGTTGCAGCACACCTGCAACCGTTAGAAAACCTGTGCCAGATGAATTTGGATTTGACATAACGATATGCCCTTTCAATTTTGGATTCAATAGGTCATCGAAAGAGCTTATATTCGCTGGTGAAAGCCCAAGTTTGGCGAGTTCCACGGTATTGATTATGAAAGCTGTTTCCCAAGCGGTCATGCCAACCCATGTTGGAATAGATTTGTCGGATTTAAACTTTGGCAATATTCTTTCAATTCCTTTTGGCGCATAAGGTTCAAGCTGCCCGTGTTCATCCAAAACCAACATAGAAGAAGCGGCTGTGCCCCATACCACATCTGCTTGCGGATTATCTTTTTCTGCTATAAGCCTTGCGGTTATTATGCCAGTTGATTCACGCACAACATTTAATTTTATGTTTGGATATTTTGCGTAGAATGATTTTAAATATTCTGTTACAAGCTCATCTTCCAAAGCCGTGTAAACGGTTATGGTTCCAGATTCTCGCGAATCTTTTGATTGCTTGTCTTCTTTGCAATTGGTTAAAAACAAAATTGCTGCGCTGAATAAGATTAATATACAGTGATATACTCTCATAATTCTCCCCTTGTTGAATTTGACATAACAAAGATAGACATTGAATGTTACAATTCTGTGAAGGTCTTGTAAAGATTTTGTTAGATATTAACCTTTGCTTCTACGCTCGGTTTTGCAACCCTCGCGCCGCTGGTTGCGATTATTCGGTATTCACAACCGGCTTTGCCGTTTGCATCTATGAATTCCTTGTCTTTAACGCCGGGGCTGCCTATTGATTCCCACTTGGCACCATTTTTGCGTTCCACTGCAAGAGAAGTTACTTCTGGTGCTATTTTCCAAACTATGCTCACTCCCTTATCTGTTGCGGAGGCTTTTACGCCTAGTGCTGGCGGTGGCGGTGCAAAGTCCAAGCTCTGCGGTTCGCCGTGAATTGCTCCAGTTATGCCGCCTAATGGGTCTTTTTTTGGCTCTTGCGGGAACTTAGTTGCTCTTTCTTTGCACCAAGCGATAATTTTATCCAGCCGTTCTGCGTTCAGCCCAAGTCCAAGGGGCAGGGCAAGTTCGCCGTTTGCAACATCTGTTGCAAAATCATCGTTTACAAGCATCACAGGACCATTTCCGCAGGCACCGAGACATTCAACCCTTACTATTGAGAATAAATTATCTTTTGTGGTTTCGCCTACTTTTATTCCCAGTTTTTTTTCGGCTATTTGAATTATATTTTCTGCGCCTGTGATGTTGCAGCATATATTTTGGCAGAATTGCAAAAGAAAGCGTCCGGTTGGAGCGTGTTTGTACATCGTGTAAAAAGTGGCAACACCCCAAGCGTGAGCAGGGGAGCATTCGCACATTTTTGCAGCCCAGCGTACGGATTCTTTTGGAACCCAGCCGAGTTCGCTTTGAATAATCCAAAGGACTTCCAAAAGCGCGCCTTGCTTAACGGGATATTGATTTAACAGAGCTTCTACCCTTTTTTCTGCTGAACTCAGCTTTGAGGAAATTTCTTCATAAGTGGGTTGTGTTGCGGCGCTTTTATACCCCCTTTGCAAGTGCAAAGGCTCGCCAAATTCTTCGGCTTTGGGGTTAGATGGCGCAAATTTTGTGTTAGATATGAACTCTATCATAGGGTATAATGTAGAAAATTGCGCCCTGCCCTGCTTGCAAAATTATTACTGCATAACCCAAAAGCAAAGAAGCTAGCAACTGCTCTGAATTTATCGCATAAGCGGTTAAAGAGAGCAGGCTCCATTCTCTAATGCCAATGCCGTTAAAAGAAATGGGAATTGTTGTTATCAAAATTGTCACTGGCACAACTGCAAAAACAAAAGCCAAAGGAATGGAAATGCCCACAGACTTAAAAACGGCAACCTGCATCAAAATAACCAATATCTGCATAAAAAGCGAGCCAAGCATAGCTGCGAGCAAGCGCAATGGATATTTTTTATACTCCCTTAATTTCTCCGCAAATGCCTTGAATTTTCCCATATTAAATGGATTAAAAACTATGCAAAGGCAAAAAATCAGCAAAAGGAATGTTGCTACAGCCATAAACCAAATTGCCTGCTCTGGAACCTGTTCGGAATAGGGCAAGGCGAGCCAAAACAGCAAGCATAAAGCCACAAGTCCCAGAATTCTAGCAACAAAAACAGAGGCTACGCTACCCGCTATAACATTGTGTGCCTTGCCAAGAGCAATGGAGCGGTAAGCATCGCCGCCAAGCCCGCCCGGAGCGAATAAATTAAAAAAATAGCCAGCAAGGGTATATTTGAGCAAAGCACCGAATTTTGGTTTTTGTTCTTTTGGAACAATTAAAAGATAATACCAGCGAAATGCCTGATTCACAATAACAAGCTCACCTAGCAAAAAACACACCAACAACCAAGCAACCTGAACGTTTTGCAAATTGGCTATAATTTCAGAAACCGGGAATTTCCACAAAATCAAAATTAACAGCAACAAGCTAACGAACAATTTAACGAGTCTTTTCATATTTTTCAGCCACGGTTAGCAGATTTTTTTTGAATGTGATTCTCATTTTTATGCTAAAAAAAGCAAAACAATTCACGAGTTTGGAAATGATATAAAAAAACCATTTAAAATTGTTGAAACAAGCTCTATAAGAATCTTGTTTGATAATTCTAAAACCGGAATCTAAAAGCAGATTTTCCGTTCTGTTTTTGGTGGTGAAATATGAATGAGAATAATCGCAGTCATAAAAATCTTTTCCCCAGTCTAGGGCGCAAGGGTGAAAAAGCAGCAATTTTCCGTTTTGCTTTAACAAATCATTTATTCCGCAAAAAACATCTAATATTTCGCGGTAATCTCTGAAATGCTCCAGAACATGGCTTATGATAACCATATCAAAACTGCCTTTTTCTAAAATCGGCGGAAAGGGTGGAACAAAACATTTTATCGCATTTATATTTTTGCTTTTTGCTTTTTCATATAAAGCATTGCTCGGCTCTATTCCAGTATATTCAATGCTTGGAATTTGCATTTTTAAATGTTCATATAAAATTCCATTGCCAATGCCTATTTCCAAAATTTTCACAGGGGAAAATTCAGCTATTATTTTTGAAAGTTTTTCAAAAGTTTTTTCCACAAAAAAACTTCCAAGTTTGGTTTTTTTGCGTTTTGCAAAACTGTCGTAGAACGTTGTCATAAGATAGATAATGTAGAAAAGGTTTTCTCCGCAGTTTTTTCCCAAGAAAATTGCAAAGCGTAATTTCTCAATTCTTTTGGGTCTTGCTTGGAATGCAATGCTTTATCTATTTGCATTGCAATATCATTTTCATCTAAGGGATTGAAATAAAAAGCTAATTCTCCGCCAACTTCTGGCAGGGATGCTGTATTTGAGCAGGCAACTGGTGTTCCGCAGGCGAGGCTTTCCAAAACAGGCAAGCCAAAGCCTTCGTATATGGAAGGAAAAACAAATAAATCTGCGAGGTTGTATAAATCTATAAGTTCTTCCTGACTTATAAAACCGATTTGAACCAAGCTGTTTTCTATGCCGAGTTCCTTGGCTTTTTGATTTCCGCGAAATAATTCAAATGCCTTTCCGGCAAGCACAAGGCAGCAGTCATTTTTGTTTTGCATTTTTGCAAAAGCCTTTATGAGCATTTCCACATTTTTGTGAGGAGTTAAATTTCCAACATATAGCAAAATTTTTTTTTCAGAAGGTATAGAGTATTTTTTGCGCAAATATTCAACAGAGGCTTTTTCCCTTATAGTAAATTCTTCGCAAACTCCCAAATGAACAACAGAAATTCTCTCAGGTTTAACCTTGAAAAATTTCATTATATCTTCTTTTGTGTTTTTTGAATCTGCAAAAATATGGCAGGCTCTTTTGCAAGCGAACCAGTTTAAAAAATAAAAATAAAAATACACCAGCCTGCTTATGCGAGCATATTTTTTGTGTGGCAAAAATTTTGGATAAATTAAATGGGTTAAATCGTGTATGGTAATGGCAATTTTTCCGCGATAAAACCAAGGAATATTGCTGTGCGGTACGTGCAGAATATCAGGTTTTGTTTTTTTCAAAATTCTATAAGGAAAGGCGAGTTGTTCTTTTATTCCATATATAGGTGCGGTGTATGGAATTACATTCGGTTTTGAGATTATTGCTGGATCGCCGAGAATTGCGGAATAATCTATGAACTTCAATAGGTTTCGCAAATAAGCGCCTACTCCTGTCCAAGTTATCATTCTTGAATCTATAGCCACTTTGATTTTCATTGTTTCTCGCAAATAGTTAGCAAATTCAATTTGAAAGCTATTTTAGGCTTGCCGCGCAGGAAATTCATAAATTTTGAAAGCAGCCAAGAAAATGGCTTGAATCCGTGGAAAAAGGAGCGGAAAGAATCTCTGTGAATTATTTTAAATCCGCTATCGCTAACCAAGTCGTCCACTCTTTTTCTGGTTAAAATAAGTGAATGTGAATAATCGCCGTCAAAATAATCCGTTCCCCAGTCTAAATAATCTGGGTGAAATAATAATAATCTGCCACCTACTTTTAATATTTCAAAAATTTCGCTCAAAACTTTTAGAGCCTCTTTATAGTCCATAAAATGCTCAAATATATGGCACATCACAACTAAATCAAAAGTTCCCTTTTCAAGTTCCTGCGGAAAAGGCGGGACTTGCGAGTTTATGACGTTGAATCTATGTTCATTCAATATATCGCATAAATGTTTATTAGCTTCTATGCCTGTGTAATTTGCGCCTATATTTTTCAAATACTCAGCAAAATTCCCCCTGCCAACTCCAATTTCCAAAACTTTTGGATTTTGCGGCAAACCCTTTAACGCAGGACCCGCAAGCGCAGGGATAAGTCTTTTCGCTTGTATTCTCGCTAGTTTTCCGGCGGGGCGGTTAAGGTAAAAATCGTAAAACAAGCACAACTCCCAAAAGCAACAAAAGCCCTGCTAACCCAATCCACAGAGAAATTTTAACGTTATCCGAGCTATACTGCAATTCCACAATGGATTTTCCTTGCGGAACATCCATTGCCATAAAAGTGCTGAAAGCTCTGCGAATTCCAGTATTTTCTCCGTTCACTTTTGCTTTCCAATATTTGTGGTAATTTTCTGAAACAAATAATTTTCCAGCGGATGAACTCTCCACTTCAAAAACTATATGGTCCATTTTTGCATTTGTAATTTTAACATTTCCCTGCCCAAGACCTTCTGCTTTATCTGTACCTTCCAATAATAAAATATTCCTATAATCGAAATCATTATCCCTCAATTTTTGGATTATTTTTTCTTGATTTTCCATAGCCTCAAAATTGTAATATAGCTTTGCTCGCCCTAAATCTCCAGGGTTTTTTTGAACACCCGTTCCTCTATCCCCATCAAAAATTATATAACCCACATTCATTATGTCTATCATAGCTTGGTTTTGCAACTGTTCCTTGAAAACCCTATAAGTTGCTATTTCGTTATCGTGAAAACCAAGAGCATTTCTAAATCCATAAGCAGCTAAATTGTTTCCGCTAATGGCTGGGTTTCTTGTTAGGGAAAATATGCGAGAGCGTTCAGAGTTGTTTGGGCTATCATTTTTTATGGCTTGTATAGCCGAATGGGTTGGATTGTAATATTGAGTAGCAGGCACATTTTGAATATAAGGCAAATTCACAACCGCCAAATCCAACGCCGCTGCCGCCGCTAAAATCAGTGCTTTTTTCGCTATATCCATTTTCTCATTTGAAAGCACAAAAAACGCCGCTCCCAAAACAATGCCGCATATAACAAAAGAATTTATGGAAAAAGAAGCAAGCTCACCCGCTTTTGCAAAATCAACTGGCTTAAAATAACTTCCTTCAACAGGCATCAAAAAGAAACTAGCCAAAATCAAAAACGGAATTGCCCAAAGAACCCTATGCAAAACACCCAGAACATTCTGTTTGATAAAATAAGCCCCGAATAAAAGTATAAATATAGCCACAGGAATTCCGCTTAAACTTTCCCAAGCATAACGGAAAATTAAAATCGCTACTAACAAAGCCCCATATAAAATCGCACCCTGTTTAATAACTTTTTTATTTTCTTCAAAATTTTTCAACACCGGAGCCGCTAAAAACACAAAGGCAAGAGGCAACCAAAAAATAGCCATGCTCGGTGCGCGGAAATTTTTAACACCCGGTATTATATTAAACCAAACGCTGAATAAAAACGAATGTAAACCAACAGCATAAGAAAGTGCTATAACGCAACCAGAAAACCAAAACAATGCCTGCTTGCGATTGCTAGGCAAAAGGCAACCACAAAATGCTAAAAACGTGAGCAAAGTCCCTACGCAGTCCGCATTTAGTTTAAAAGAATTTTGCCCCCAATAAGTATTCTTTTCATTCCCAGCATCGGTTCCCAAAAAGCCCGGCAAAATCATAGCCGAGAGTTCCTCGCCGTGCAAGCTCCAGCTTGCGGAATGCTCAATGGTTGTTTTTTCTGCGCTGCCCCTAACAGAATCTGTTGTTGTGTATAAATAAGGCGGAATAATTTGAAATGCGCTTATCATCAAGCCAATGGCAAGAGCAAGGGCTGCAAGCCCCAAGCGAATGCCGCGAATTTTTGCAGAGAGTTTGTTTGAAAAAAGCTCAAACAGAACAAAAAGCCCAGCTCCCCACAAAAAGAAATATGTAAGCTGTATGTGCGCAGAAGTGACCATCCAAATTATGGAAAGAGAGAGATAAATCAAATGTTTCAATGAGCCTTCTCTGAGCAAGCGCAAAAGGGCATACATAGCAAAGGGAGCTATGCCAAACACCATCATTTTGCCCTCGTGCCCACCATAGACAAAAGTGAAATATTGAGGGCTGAATGCGTATAAATATCCGAGCAATGCTCCCCACTGCCACTTATCTGTTAAATGGCTACCGAGGATAAAAGCAGAAATAAATGCAGTCCAAATCACAAATATGAAAATCCAACCCTCTGCACGACCTGGGTCCATAACAAACCTGAGCAAAGCAAGCGGATGGTAAGCAGAGCCAGCTACAGCATCAAGAGTTGGCACTCCTCCAAGCCTAGAAGCATCCCATTCAGGGAGAATTAAATTTTCGGCTCGCATATAATAAGCACCAAGCCCGTTAAGAGCATCACTTGTGAGCAATAATTTTGAACTGTCAAAAACAAAGCCGTTGAATACAACCAAGAGCAACGCAAAGAAAGCAAGCGCTGCAATAGCCAATACTTGATTTTTTTTCAAAAGCGATTAATCCTCAGCGGTTAATTGCCTGTGATTGCGTATCACATAAAAACCAATAGCGCCAGCGATTATCACGACAGCAGCTAAAATAATTGAAATAATGGTCTTATTCATGTACGGACTCCTTTGTTTGGGGTATAATATATAAAACTATTTCAGCGCATTATGCTCCAGCATAAGCGTGTAATTTGTTACATCACATACATTGGTTGGACCAAAGTACTGAATGGGACCTGGGTAAATGTATTCTTCGCCTCTTGCCCAGTCGTCTCTGTGATTTACAAAATATTTAAAGGGTTTGCCTTTCAAATCCACTAGGGCTTTTTGTATAACGGGTTTGTTTTCGCCGTGCCTGCGTTCAATGTTCATCATCATTGTGGTGGGAACGCCGCCTGCAACCCATTTTTTGAAGCCTGCGGTTAAGTTGCGAATGGAACTCATATAGCCGTTTTTCTTGTGCAGCACCAAAACAGAAGCCGCATATCCAAGGCTATAGCAATAATCCGCATCAAAGTTGGAAGGTGCCGCGCAGCGACCCTCATAGCCAAAGAAATGGCTTTGAGTGCTGAACTTGCCTTTGAAATTTCTGAGCTTCAGTTCTTTGGTTACCATTTCAATTAAAAGTTTTTCTGTTTCAACCAGAGATACCTGAACATTTCCGTGAGGGTCTCTGTCCATCATCAACTGGAGCTGTATGTCTTCGGGTAGGTTTTTTAGTAAATTTGCGGAGGCTTCGGAAATATGTTTGCAAGCTACTTCTACCATATCTGCCGCTTTGCCTGCTTCTTTAATTTCTGCATCACCGTGCTCTCTCACGTGGCTTTCTATATCTTTTTGGATAAGGGCTTTTATTTCCGCTTCGTTATGCACTAGAGCATCGTTCAGTTCTGAAATCAGAATTTTAAATTCGGGAATAAACTCAATAAGACCTTCTGGTATAAGAGCTACGCCAAAATTCTTTCTATCTGCGCTACGTCCATCGATAATATCAGCTATTGAATTTACAACCTGTTGAAGAGTCCATTTTTTTTCCTGAATCTCTTCCGAAATCAAGCAAATATTTGGATGTGTTTGAAGAGCGGCTTCTAAACCTATATGGCTTGCGGAACGCCCCATCAGTTTTATGAAGTGCCAGTATTTTTGGGCGGAATTGGAATCGCGCTCAATGTTGCCTATTAGTTCGGAATAGGTTTTAACAGCGGTGTCAAAACCAAAAGAGACTTCTATATATTTGTTTTTCAAGTCGCCATCTATGGTTTTTGGGCAACCTATAACGGAACAAGGAACGTTTTTAGCTGCAAAATATTCTGCCAAAACCGCAGCATTTGTGTTTGAATCGTCTCCGCCTATAATTATAATGGCATTTAATTTGAGTTTTTTCACAACTTCTATGCACTTGTCAAATTGCTCGGTGCTTTCCAGCTTTGTTCTGCCGCTTTGGATTATGTCAAAGCCGCCTGTATTGCGGTATTTTGCCATTAATGCACGTTCTATTTCAATATATTTTCCATTCACAAGCCCGCTAGGACCGCCTAGAAAACCGTAAAGTTTTGAGCTGCTTTTAACGGCTTTTATTCCATCAAAAATTCCAGCAATAACATTGTGGCCGCCCGGAGCCTGCCCACCTGAGAGAACAACTCCAACATTTAGGGCTGTGCTTGTGGCTTGTTTTTTTGTTGAGGCTTTGAATGTTAAAATAGGCGCGCCATAGGTATTTGGAAAGAGTGCTTTTATTTGCTCTTGGTCGCTCACAGACTTTGTGGCTGATCCTGCGAGGGTGGAAACTTTTAATGCCCCCTTGCTAAGTGAGGGTGGGAGCTTAGGTTTGTAGCTGGCGCGAGCTTTGCCCAGAAAAGAAAGATTTTCAGACATCGGTTTTCTCCTTTGTTACTCAGGTAAATGTAGAAAATTATTAAATGGACTTCTGCAATTGGTCTATGCCGTCTTGGATTTTTTTGTTTACGTAGCCTTTGCTGAACCCAAATACTGTGGCAACTTCGTCTGTGGTCCAGCCTTCGCCAAAAACAAGCTCAATAAATAACTGCGAAATGGGGCAGGGCATTCCCGAAGCTTTGCCAACGGTCCATACGGGAGATTGGCTGTCTCTCAAAAAAAGATCTCCCTGGAGCAGCCATTCTTCTTCTATTTGCTTTTGCCTCTTTATGGTTCTAAAATAGTCAACGCAACAGTGATATGTTATTGAATAAAGCCAGGTTTTTACGGCTGCCTGATCTTTAAAACATTCCGTGCTGCTTAAAATTTTGAAAAAAACTTCTTGGCGAATATCTTTTGCAACAACAGGATCTCTCACAAAACGCTCGCAAGTCCTAAGCACAAAATCCGCATTTTCAGCCCAAAGTTCGGATATATTCATAAACAACCTCCAATTATGCCTTTGATATATATTATTACTGGAGTTTTTGCTCACAAACTACTCATTTGGCATACATCTGTTGACAAATAAGTATGCCTGCCACTTGATAAAGCATTTACAGATGGGCTTTTTTAAATAATTGCAGGCAAATAAGTATGCCTGCCACTTGATAAAGCATTTACAGATAGGCTTTTTTAAATAATTGCAGGCAAATAAATATGCCTGCCACTTGATAAAGCATTTACAGATGGACTTTTTTAAATAATTGCAGGCAAATTTCTGCATTTTTTTTTACTATATTACCAAAAAAGGAGCAACATTATGGCAGAAACCCACACTATAGGCATTGGCGAATTTACTCGCCACGCGATTGGCTTGGAAGATGACGAATTTAGAAACGCTATGAAATTGGACAACAACGACAAGAATATAAACGATATAGAGATACCAGCTTGGAAAAATGGTGAAATAGAGGCTTATGAAAAATGCTAAATTCTTGGAATTTTGGAACAATGGAGTAAAGCCGCTTTTAGATTGGGAACTTGCCAATGACAAGCGGATTTATGCCACTTATGGCACGAATGAAAATTCCGAAGCCCCTCACAATATAGAATCCAGATACG
>Ga0268262_10004769_pt1 | contig 13796 bp, 14 predicted proteins | sample TergutNc150P3_FD_190354 | JGI IMG/M metagenome (GOLD analysis project Ga0268262, IMG submission 190354) | Nasutitermes corniger P3 segment gut microbial community from laboratory colony in Florida, USA - Nc150 P3 (SPAdes) (version 2) | ecosystem: Host-associated > Arthropoda: Insects >... | reverse complement strand
ACATACAATTGAAAACACCTTGAACAAAAAAGCAATTATACAATATGCTCCAATGCAGGCTGGCGATGTGAACTCTACATGGGCTGATTGTTCCGCTCTTGCTCGTGATACCGGGTTTAGCCCAAATACACCTCTCTCTACAGGTATTCAAGAATTTGTAGATTGGTATAAAGAATTCTATGGAGGTTAATTATGCTGTCATTTGTAAAAGAAATAGTTAAAACTAAATTTTTTAATTTATTTAAACATTCTATTGATTCAATTCTTGAAAATAAATTTGATGAATATTCATATAAGTTAATACAGCTTCAACAGTTTTATAATGCACCAAAAGATATGTTGTATTCATATGTTGCAAAAGAAACAATTATATCGGATATGGTTGATCGGTTTGAGAAACTAGGTATTCCAGTCAGAAAAGAAAAGATATGTATTAATGAATTTGAAGATTGGTTGAAAGAATATTCTGAATTGACTGCTTTTTATGAGAATTCTGGAGATGTAAAGATAGAAAAACTCTTGGAACATTTTCTTACATCAAAATATCTAGATGTGGGTTCAAATAAGGTTTATATTGACATAGCTGCCGCTAGTAGCCCTTTTTCAAATATTCTAAACAAACAAAATGGGGGGGGGGGTATTATTGTTTGGATTTAACTTTTGAAAAAGGTATACACGGAAATAAAATAGGCAGCGATGCTGGAAATATGCCGGTAGAAGAAAATTTTGCAGACATAATGGCACTCCATTGCGCATTTGAATGTTTTCAGGGTGATTCTGATATTCGTTTTGTTAAAGAAGCAGGCAGAGTTTTGAAGAGCGGGGGAAGATTTGGGATCATTCCCCTTTATGTAGATAATACGTATTTTGTTATGACTGGTCCCAAATGTGATAAGCGTAAGATTTCCGTTGAACCAGAAGCGAAATGGATCTGGAGAGATGATAAATATGATAGTGTACCATTTAGCCGCCATTATTCACCTGAATCGTTTAAGACGAGAATTATTGATAATATTAACGGGATGACACCGGAAATTATTTATTTTGTTAATCTTGATGAATTACGTAATTATTATGACGGAAACAGGATTTATTGTAATTTTATGTTTAAGGTAAAAAAATGAAATATAACAATAGGCTGAATAAATGGTAAATATAACTATTATAGGAACAGGCTATGTCGGTCTTGTTTCAGGCGCATGTCTTGCGGATTTTGGAAACACAGTTGTCTGTGTTGATTCAGACGCTGAAAAAATAGAAAAAATAAAAAAAGGTAATATTGCAATATTTGAACCGGGTTTGGATGAAGTTGTGGATAGAAACATAAAAGTAGGAAGACTTTCGTTTGCAACCGAACTTGATCCTTCACAAAATAAAAGTGAAGTAATATTTATTGCTGTTGGTACTCCGCCTATGGATGACGGAAGCGCCGATTTAAAGTATGTTGAACAGGTTGCCCGACAGATAGGTCGTTTTATTAATAAATATACAATTGTAGTTGATAAAAGTACTGTTCCAATTGGTACAGGTCAAAAAGTAAAACATTGGATAAAAGAAGAGTTTTCCAAATGTGGAAAAAACATTGATTTTGACGTTGTTTCAAATCCTGAATTTTTACGTGAAGGTTCTGCCGTATATGACTTTACACATCCTGATAGAGTTGTTATTGGATCAGAAAGTGAGAAGGCTCGCAATATTATGAAAAATGTTTACCGTGTATTATACCTTAATGAGACTCCATACATTGAAACAAATATTGAATCTGCAGAAATGATAAAATATGCGTCAAATGCTTTTCTTGCAGTAAAAATTTCATTTATAAATGAAATTGCAAATTTGTGCGAAAAAACCGGGGCTAATGTAAAGCATGTTGCCAAGGCAATGGGGAAAGATGGCCGTATAGGCTCCAAATTTTTACATCCTGGCCCTGGATATGGCGGTTCATGTTTCCCTAAAGACACCAGAGCAATTGCCGCAATCGCACGTGAGAATGATTCACCGCTTTCTATCGTTGAAACGACTATAAAAACTAATGAAATGCAAAAAATAAAAATGATTAACAAAATAGAAAAAGGTATGGGTGGAGATGGTTCCTTACGTGAAAAAACCATTGCTATACTGGGTCTTGCCTTTAAATTTAACACAAATGATATGAGAGAATCCCCTTCTATAGATATTTGTGAGGGATTGGTAAAACGAGGCGCTCGTTTGCGTTTATATGATCCTGCCGCAATGCAGGAAGCCGTTTGGCGGCTTAAATCAATCGAAAAATATATTGTATTTGCAGATAACGAATATAATGCGATAGAAGGAAGTCATGCGCTTATCCTGGCAACTGAATGGAATCAATTCAGGAATCTTGATCTTGAAAAAATAAACAAATTACTATTATCTCCCTATTTTTTTGATTTGCGAAATATTTATAATAAAGATGAAGTCACTTCAGCCGGGCTTAATTATTTTGGAGTTGGCGCTTAATAAAACGCTTTCGGTCAAGCCTGGAAAGCGCTTTAGGTTCAGCTTGGAAAGCGTTTTAGGTGAAAGCTGGAAAGCACTTTCGGTGAAGGCTGGAAAGCGTTTTCGGTGAAGGCTGGAAAGCATTTTTAGTGAAAATCGCGCTTTTTTTGGGAAAAAACAAAGATTTTTCTTGACTTTTGGTTTTTTTTTAGTATTTTATATTCAGACGCTTGTGCGTCTTTATCCGGTCTTACCGCATGGGCCCGGCTGCGGGTAGGCTAATGGAGGATGCCAAATGGGTATCATAAACAATATTGACGATGTATTGCATCGAATCAGGGTCAAGCTGTACCCCAATTACCTTCCTGCAACGGAAGGCAGGTATATAGCGAAGACTGACAACGAAGAGTATTTAAGCGTAGATCGGGTTTGCGCGGCATTGAAAAACAGGGGCGGCTTTTTGGGCAGCTACGAGAACTTAATCGAAAACATCAAGCAGTTTCTGGACGAGTGCGCGTACCAGCTGTGCGACGGCTTTGCCCTGAATCTGCGGTACTATTCCATCCACCCCAATATCGGCGGCACGTTCAACTCCGAAAAGGAAGCCCACGATCCTGAAAAGAATCCTGTAAGCTTCAAGTTCCGGATAAGAGTTCCGCTGCGCAACCTTGTTAAGCACATCGCCGTTGACATCACAGGCATAGCGGACGGTAACGCGTTTATTGACGAGTTTATTGACCGTGATGAGAAGTCTGTTAACAGTATTTTTACGCCCGGCGATATGTTCTGCATCAACGGCAATAAAATCAAGCTGGCGGGGGAAGATCCCGGCTGCGGCGTATTCTTTGTTCCGGTGGAAGATCCTTCCAAAGCGGTCAAGGTAACGCGCATCGGCGAAAACAGTTCTTCAACGGTAACAGGCATTGCGCCGGATACGGATTACCGGTTCAACAAGGTGGAAATACGCACCCAATATACCGGCTCGGCTGTTACTTTTTTGAAGGCTCCACGCTCAATAGCAGGCGATTTTGTACTTGAAAAGACATAAAACTTAGTGAATTAACCTTAATGCAATTAGAACGGTGATATTTTAAAAGTTTTACCACGGGGCCGGGATACCCCCCGTGGTTTTATTTAAAAAGATAAGATGATGGAAACGATACGGATTTTTTTATGCTGACAATCCCTCCAAAACGTCCTGTACGCTTTTTTAACACGACCGGCCCCTGTTTCCCCTGGGATCACTATATGCTGCCTCCGGCGGATCGCTTGATAAACGCGCAATTAGACCGCTATATAAGTGATAAACTCTACTGGGTGCTTCATGCCCCACGGCAGACGGGTAAAACCACCTTTTTGCAGAATTGGGCGCGGGAGATAAACTCAACTGGTGAGGCGGTCGCCTGTTATGTGAGCGTGGAAGCTTGTCAAGGTATAACAGGACGCGCGGAAGCGATGATAACAATCAATAAAGCCGTCTGCGGATTTTCCAAAAACTCAGGATTACCCGTACCGGAACTGCCTTTTGATCAGGCGGAATTATTGTTGTATCAAACAATGTCTAAATGGGCGGAATTAGTCGCGCCTAGGCCGCTCATCGCGCTTTTTGACGAAACCGATATTCTTGAGGGGGAACCGCTTGTCAGTTTTCTGCGGCAACTGCGGATGGGTTTTGCCGAGAGGGGATCCGGCAGATTCCCCATATCCATCGCCCTTGTTGGCATGAGGGATTTGAAGGATTACATTACCGCGGCTAAAGACGGCGCGGCGCCCAATCCGGGCTCGCCTTTTAACGTGAAAAGTGATTCTGTTCTTCTTTCCAATTTTAGCAAGGATGACGCAGCATCCCTGTTTGCCCAGCGTACGGAAGAGACAGGGCAGCGGATCACGGATGAAGCCCTGGATTACGTGTATGAACAGTCCCGGGGACAGCCCTGGATTGTAAATTCGCTGTTTCAACGCGCTACCATGCGTATATTAAAACGAAACGATTATAGTACCGTAACGCGGGAACACATAGAACAAGCCCGGGAGCAGATGATCCAGGCGCGGGAGACCCACCTTGACAGCCTGGGCGCGCGTCTGCGTGAACCTAAGATAAAGCATGTAGTTGAATCGATTTTGGTGGGAAACAACGATCCCGAAATGGGCCGTACCAGCCCCGATGTTGAACTGGCAATGGATTTGGGGCTCATCAAATGGGATTCCGATAAGGGCTTTACCATTTCCAACCCGGTTTATGAAGAAATACTGACGCGTTATTTGAATTCCGGCTATCATGACAATCTTCCGCCGCCCTCTTCCTGGCAATGGCAAAAAGCGGACGGTACGCTGGACATGGACTCGCTGTTAAGGGAGTTTCAGCGTTTTTGGCGGCGTAATTCCGAAATTTGGGAACAAAAAGCCGATTACACCGAGGCTTTTCCCCATCTGTTACTCATGGCGTTTTTACAGCGGATTTTAAACGGCGGCGGTAAAATGGAAAGGGAAACAGCCGCGGGCCGGGGCAGGATGGATTTATTTATCGAATATCAGGGAGATAAATATATTATTGAAATTAAACTTATTCATTCATGGGACAGCCGGGAAGAAACACGCGAAGAGGGTTTACGTCAAATAACCATGTACCGTGATAAAATAGACGCTAACGCCCCCGCTTACCTGATGATTTTTGACCGCCGTGATTCCTCAAAAAGCCTGTCCTGGAATGAAAAAATTTATTGGCAGGAAGAAGCTGTTTCCGGCGGAACGGTAACGGTTGTGGGGTGTTAAGTATAAATGGAATTATTGCCTCGGGAGATAAAAAATACTATGCCGGAACAAATAACCCACAACAGCCAAATCCTCGCGATAATTATTAACCATGATTATTCAAACAACGGCATTACTTTCTTTACCCCGGACGACTTCTCCCAGCAGCTTGCCTACATGAATCACCCTAAGGGTAAAATAATACAGCCCCATGTTCATAACATCGTAAAGCGGGAGGTTCTTTATACAAAAGAAGTTCTGTTTATTAAAAAAGGAAAAGTTAAAACAGATTTTTACTCCGACGAGCGGGAATATATTTGCTCAAGAATACTGCAAGCCGGCGATTTAATACTGCTGGCGGCGGGCGGCCACGGTTTTGAAATGCTTGAGGATACGGAAATGTTCGAGATAAAGCAGGGGCCCTATGCCGGGGAAAACGACAAGACCCGGTTTGAGGGAAAAAATGACGCAGAGTAAATTCATTCCTGTTTGTGAACCCCTTCTTGTCGGCAACGAGCTTGCATATATAACAGACGCGGTTTCAACCGGATGGATTTCATCTTCCGGCACATATCTTCAAAAATTTGAAAAAGCGTTTGCGGAATATTGCGGAGTACGATTCGGCGTTGGTGTATGTAACGGGACTGTCGCCCTGCACCTTGCTTTAGTTGCGTTAGGCATTGGAAAAGGAGATGAAGTTATCATTCCGAACTTTACCATGATTGCATCCGCTTTTGCCGTCTGTTATACCGGCGCAAAACCCGTATTTGTAGAAGCGGACAAAAAAACATGGAATATGGATGTAACCAGGATAGAAGAAAAAATAACTCCAAAAACAAAAGCCGTCATGCCGGTGCATATATTCGGCAACATGTGTAATATGGACGCGATAAAAAGTATCGCGCAAAAAAACAATTTATTCATTCTGGAGGATGCCGCGGAAGCTCACGGATCGGAATACAAAGGCAAGAAATCGGGTAGTTTTTCCGATATTGCCGCGTTTAGCTTTTACGCGAATAAAAATATAACCACGGGTGAAGGCGGCATGGTTATTACAAACAATGAGAAATTGTATAAAAAAGCGAAATACTATAAGAATCTCTGTTTCCCCCTTGACGGCCCCAGAAACTACCTGCACGAAGATATTGGCTTTAATTACCGCATGAGCAACCTTCACGCCGCGATTGGATTGGCGCAGACGGAAAAAGCCGATTATTACAGAGATTTGCGGATTACAAATAACCAGCTTTATAAAAAATATCTTTCCGGCTGCGACGGCGTATTGTTTCAAAAAGATGAAGAAAACAGTTTAAACTGCGCCTGGATGAACGCGGCACTGATACAACCCGAAAAATACGGAAAAACACGGGATGAATTAATTTTTTATTTGAAAGAAAATAACATTGAAACACGCTTGTTGTTTAATGGAATGCACAAACAAAAGGCCCTTGCCGACTACGGATGTGATTGCGCTGAAGAATATCCCGTAACCGTCTGGCTGTCAGACAACGGATTTTACCTCCCGTCCGGCAGCGGACTAACCGAACTGGACATTGAGCGGATATGCGAATTGATAGTTGGGTTTAAAAATTAAAATTTACTTGACTTAATTATTCATATTTTATATTATAAAACTATGAACTTATCAAATATACCCGAAAAATACCGTCCTGATATTGAAAAGGCAGCTTTCTGCTTAAAAGAAGAAGGCTGTACAGGAATTTATATTTTTGGCTCTATAGTTACTGGAAAATATAATGACACATCGGATATTGACTTAGGTATAAAAGGATTACATCCCCGAAAATATATCAGAACGTATTCAAAGTTAAATAATATTATTAAAAATAAATTTGATTTAATTGATTTTGATGAAAACAATGATTTGTATAACTTATTGGATTCCATTGGTGAAATAGAAGAAATCGAGTAATAATAATTGAATTATGATACAATAATAAAAGTAGAATTTGAAATTTCTCAAATAGATAAACTAATCAGTGAAACAATGCCATTATTAAGATTGGCTCAAATTAAAATGCCTTATATGATTGAAACTGCCGCACTTGGATTATTACTGCAATCTTTTTATAATGGCATAGAAAACATAATAAAATTCATCGTAAAAGAAAAATATAGCAAATTACCTTCTGGCGATAAATGGCATAAAGAATTATTAGATTTGTGTTTTCTAAAGACTAATGATCAGAAAGAATTATTTAGTGAAAATTTAAAAAATGTATTGGATGATTATTTGAGTTTTAGGCATTTTATAAGAAATACATATACTTTTAAAATAAAATGGGAACGAATGGAAAATTTAATATTAAATATTGATAGAAATTGGAATGATATAAAAACAGAGATAATGAATTATCTTAGTCAATATAAATAGTAATTTATAATTATCAGGAATAAATATGGACACATTTGGAAAAACTTACTCAAAGTATTACAATCTTTTATATAAAGACAAGAATTACCATGAGGAATATACCTATATTCGTGATCTGATTAAAAAACATGGTAATACCGGCAAAAAAAATATTCTTGATATCGGCTGCGGGACAGGAAAACATTTAAGCTTCTTTAAGAAAGACGGTTATGCCGTGTCCGGCGTTGACGTATCGGAAAACATGATATGTGAGGCAAGAAAATACCTTCAACAGGAAGACGGTTTGATATGCTGCAAAGCTTCCGAATTTAAGTTTAATAAAAAATTTGAAATCATTGTTTCGCTCTTCCATGTTATGAGTTATCAAACGGAAAACAACGAGCTTGAGAAAGTCTTTCAAAATGTCTCGGAACATCTAACAGACGGCGGTTTATTCATTTTCGATTTCTGGTACGGTCCCGCCGTGCTTAGGGATCCGCCTGTTGTTAAAATAAAACGATTGGAGGATGATGAAGTAAAAATAACCAGAATAACAGAGCCTGTAATGCGTTACAATGAAAATATTGTGGATGTTAACTTTGAGGTGTTGATTGAGGATAAAAAAACTCACATAATTGATAAATTACTTGAAACGCATAAAATGCGTTATTTATTTTTACCGGAGATAAAATATTTATCTGAAAGTGGTAACTTGTCATTTGTTTCAACGTATTCATGGCTACGCTTAAAACCTTTATGCTACAAGAGTTGGTACGGAGTAGTAATAATAAAAAAATGAAATGGGCGATTATTTTCCCTGATAATTATCTTGGTTACTCTCCATCTTGTATAAATTTTGTAAAACTACTTGAAAAATACGGACAAGATTATTTAGTTTTTCATCTGGATGATGGTTCATATGATAATTCAAAATTAACCATAAAAAATTGTTTAATTGATGAAAATATATTTTTCACCAAACCTTTAAATTTCCCAATTATTTTTTTAAAAATATTTAAACGTTTTAATAATGAAAAATTATATAAAATATTATTAATATATTTTTATGTTAAAAAATGTCACAAAAAAGAGCATTTTGATAAATTTGTTGGTTTTGATGATTGTGGTTATTTTTCGGCTTATCTAATAAACAAAAATGCTTATTATTATTCATTGGAAATTTCAAAAAGCATATATAATCGTTTTATTTTCTTTTTTTTAAATGTAAAATTATTAATTATACAATCAGAAGAAAGGAAGAATTATCTTTCCTTAAAAAATATAAATACAATTTATATTCAAAATTCACCTGTATCGTCATTAGAAAAAATAAAAAATAATATTTATCAAAGCCGCCTTATATATTTTGGAACAATTTATAGAGAACATGGTGTAGAATATTGTATAAATTGTTTATATACCTTAACAGAAGAAACATTAATGATAAAAGGAGTAGGACAAGAAAACAATCTATATATTAATTATTTACAGCAAAAATATAATGATTTAATTATCAATCAACGATTGTTTTTTGATTTTTCATATATTGATCAAGATGATGTAATTATGTATCTCCAAAATTATGATATTGGATTTTGTTTTTATGATTATAAAATAATAAATAAAAACAATTTTAATTACATATCATCTCCATCAGGCAAGATGTTTAATTATTTTGCTGCAGGATTACCGGTAATTGGAAGTGATTCAATTGGGCTTGCACCTGTTAAGAAATCAAATGCGGGAGTTTTATTAAATAATTTAAATATTGATGAAATAAAAAATGCCATAAATATTATTAAAACTAAATATTCTGTATTTCAAAAAAATGCTAATAATGCTTCTATTGAATATGATTATGCTAATATGTTTGAAAAAAATAAAGAAAAGATTCTATGCTCATTATAAAAAGGGAATATGCCGTACAGGGTATTAAGTGCCATTGCTACTTCTTTAACACTGAGTGCGTTGATAACCTGTGCCAGTACCTTCATGAGAAGAGAAAAAAGTATTTCTTCATTATGGTGATATAACGGATACTTCCAACTTCGTTCGTAATGTTTAATTTAAAGAAATGAAAGGAATTACGAGTATATTTTATATATTACATAAAACTTGGAAGGAATAAAATTAATAAACTATCGAGAATTTTTACGAAACGTTTAAAAGATTCGCTATGTGCGAAAAATAAGGGAAAACTCATTATAGCTCTTCATAGTGGGTTGGGAAATCAAATGTTTCATTATGCCTTTTATAAATATTTGTTATTTGCTGGTTTTAATGTTTACTTGGATAAAAGTACACTTATAAGTCGAAGGCAAAATAAGGAGCATGAAACTTTTCGCCTTGATTATTTTCCGTTAAAAGAAGTAAAATTTGCCAAAGAAGAAGATGTTAGAGAATTTATACCCAAAGTAATGGATATTTATTTAGAATCACTCTCAAAAATAATAAAAACAGAATCTGCTTTGACAATCATAAAAGCAATTTTGTATAAGATTTTTTATAAGATAAAGTTAAAAATAAGAGAATCAAGATGTTGGTATGAATGGGAAAAAAATGGAAAAGGCAAAGAATTTTATCGAAAATATATTACAAGAAATACCAGAGCCTATATGGTAGGACGCTATCAAGAATATTATTATTTACAAGATATGCGTCCATCTATTGTGGAAGACTTTTCTTTTGAACAAAGAATGCCAGAATCTGTCATAAAGTTTTTTTATGAAATAATAGGAAATGATTCCGTTTCAATTCATGTGAGAAGAGGCGATTATTCAGGTGCTGAAGAGTTTGATATATGTACAATAAATTATTATAGAAATGCCGTACAAAGGATTTCAGAATTGGTTGAGAATCCTATTTATTATATATTTACTGATGATTTAGAATATGTAATGAGTAACTTCTATTTTTTGGAGAAATTTTCACTGATTGATAATAGTGCATTAAAGGATTCTGATTATTTTGATTTATTTTTAATGGTAAATTGCAAACATAACATAATACCGAACAGTACATTTAGCTGGTGGGGTGCCTGGCTAAACAAAAATCCAAATAAAATTATTGTATGTCCGGAAAAATGGAACGGATTTGATTTTATTTTGACAGATGACATATGTCCTCCAGAATGGAAAAGGGAAAAAAATAATTAAGGAAAGAGCTTATGAAAACAGCCCTTATATCAGGCGTTACCGGGCAGGACGGCGCGTACTTGTCGGAATTCCTTCTTAAAAAGGGATATACCGTCCACGGTATTAAGCGCCGTTCATCCAGCTTTAACACCGAACGCGTTGATCATCTGTACCAGGACCCTCATGAGAAGGGAAAAAAGTTTTTTCTTCATTACGGCGATCTAACGGATACTTCCAACCTTGTGCGTATTGTTCAGGAAGTAAAGCCGGATGAAATATACAATCTTGGCGCTCAGAGCCACGTTCAGGTTTCTTTTGAAGTTCCCGAGTATACCGCGGACGCGGACGGAATAGGAACATTAAGGCTTCTGGAAGCTGTCAGAATATTGGGCATGGACAGGAAAGTAAGGTTTTATCAGGCTTCCACAAGCGAATTGTTCGGCAAGGCGCAGGAGATTCCCCAAAAAGAAACAACCCCCTTCTATCCGCGAAGCCCTTACGCGGCGGCAAAACTTTACGCATACTGGATAGTAGTGAATTACCGGGAATCCTACGGCATGTTCGCGTGTAACGGTATACTTTTTAATCATGAAAGCCCGATACGGGGAGAAACTTTTGTTACACGTAAAATTACTCGCGCCGCCGCCCGAATAAAATCAGGGTTACAGGATAAACTTTACATGGGCAATATTGACGCTAAGCGCGACTGGGGTTACGCGGGCGATTATGTAGAACTTATGTGGTTAATGCTCCAGCAGAAAGAGGCTGACGACTTTATTATGGCGACAGGAGTTACGACTACCGTGCGGGATTTTATTTCGATGGCGTTTTTGGAGGCCGGAATAACAATTGCGTGGGAAGGCAAAGGCGTTAACGAAAAGGGAATTGACAGGAATACCGGCAGGATTCTTGTTGAAATAGACCACCGCTATTTCCGTCCGGCGGAAGTGGAAATTCTAATTGGTGACCCGTCAAAAGCTTACAGAAAACTCGGCTGGAAACCAAAAGTTCAGCTTCCGGAATTGGTAAGAATGATGGTAGCCCATGACATCAAGTTAGCAGAAAAAGAACAGCATCTTAAAGACGGCGGTTATGACATAAAAAACTACTATGAATAAGCGCGACAAAATTTATATAGCCGGGCATAACGGACTTGTGGGAAACGCGATTACGCGAAAACTACAGTCTGACGGTTATGACAATATAATAACAAGAACGCACAGGGAACTTGATTTAATTGATCAGGCCGCGGTTGATTGTTTCTTTTCAGAAAATAAACCAGACTATGTTTTTTTGGCCGCCGCAAAAGTAGGCGGAATCGGGGCCAATTCCCGCTACCCCGCCGTCTTTATTTACAACAACACGATGATAGGATTTAATGTTGTAAATTCGGCGTACAAACACGGAGTAAAAAAGCTGCTTAACCTTGGCTCGTCATGTATTTATCCCAAGATGGCACCCCAACCGTTAAAAGAAGAATATCTTTTATCCGGCTCCCTTGAACCGACCAACGACGCCTATGCCGTAGCCAAAATCGCGGTTATAAAGCTTTGTAATTCGTATAATGTCCAATACGGAACAAATTTTATCTCAGTTATGCCAACTAACCTTTATGGCCCTGGGGATACCTACGATACCGAAAACGGCCATGTGCTTCCCGCCATGATAAAAAAGTTCCACGAAGCAAAAACAAACGGAACAGATAAAGTAACGCTCTGGGGCGATGGTTCGCCATACAGGGAATTTCTTTTCAGCGATGACCTGGCCGATTCCCTGCTGTTCCTGATGAATTCAAAAAACGCTTCTGAAACCGGGGAACTAATCAATGTTGGCGTTGGAACCGATTTAACTATAAAGGAATTGGCGGCATTGATACATCAAATTGTATACGCCGACAAGCCGAACAGGCACTGTGTGACAGAATGGGATACTTCCAAACCAAACGGGACTCCGCGTAAACTTCTTAATGTTGACAAATTATCATCTTTGGGCTGGAAAGCAAAAACCGGTTTAAAAGACGGGATTAGTATTGCGTATAAAGATTTTTTAGAAAGACTAATTGGTTTTGTGCCGTAACACGCAAAACAAACCGGAATGGCAAATTCTGTATAGCAATGAATAACAGATTAATTATTAAGGATAATACTAATGCCACAGAAAACCATCAATCTTTTTGTACCCGGCCGGCTTTGCCTTTTTGGCGAGCATAGCGATTGGGCGGGACTGCACAGAATAATTAACTCCGGCATTATTCCTGGTGTTGCAATTGTTACCGGCATTGAGCAGGGAATCTACGCGGAAGCGGAAAAGTGCGAGCATTTTGTCATGCGCAACGAAGCGGCGGAGTTAGAGGGAATGTGGGTGGATTTTGACTGCCCCATGCAAAACAAGGAATTACGCGCAGTAGCGGAATCGGACAGTTATTTTTCCTACGCTTCCGGCGTCGCGTCGTATATTAAAGACCATTATTCGGTTGAAGGCGTCAGGATTACCGTCAAAAAAATGACCCTGCCCATGAAAAAAGGATTATCCTCAAGCGCGGCTATTTGCGTACTGGTGGCAAGGGCGTTTAACCGTTTATATTCGCTGAACCTTAATACGCGGGGAGAAATGGACATTGCCTTTAAAGGCGAACAGCGGACGCGTTCCCGCTGCGGAAGGCTGGATCAGGCGTGCGCTTTTGGAACAGTGCCGGTATGCATGCATTTTGACGGCGATGACATAAATGTTGAAAGATTGTCGGTTAAAGGCGACTTTCATTGGGTATTTGCCGACTTGAATGCCAAGAAAGACACGATTAAAATTCTTGGGGATTTAAATAAATGTTTTCCGTTTGCCGAAACAGAAAAAGAAAAGAACGTCCATGCGGCATTGGGTGAATTAAACCAAAACATAACAAAAAGGGCCGTTGAATATTTGAAAAATGGGGAAGCGCCAAAACTCGGAAAACTAATGACCGAAGCTCAAAGCCTGTTTGATTCAATGGTGGCTCCCGCGTGCCCGTCCGAGCTTACAGCACCGGTACTTCATTCTTTTTTAAATGATGAAAAAATAAAACCATTTACATACGGGGGTAAAGG
>Ga0268262_10004768_pt1 | contig 13798 bp, 13 predicted proteins | sample TergutNc150P3_FD_190354 | JGI IMG/M metagenome (GOLD analysis project Ga0268262, IMG submission 190354) | Nasutitermes corniger P3 segment gut microbial community from laboratory colony in Florida, USA - Nc150 P3 (SPAdes) (version 2) | ecosystem: Host-associated > Arthropoda: Insects >... | reverse complement strand
GTTCGACGCTCACTCCGTTCGCTTCGGCTCGGGCATTTCGCTAAGCCAAAAAGCCGCAGGCTTTTTGGCAACTTGCTTGAGCCTGTTAAACTAGGGGCGGACAAGCCGGAAGCCAAGATCGGAGTACCGGATGTACGGGTTGAGGCGGTCCCGGAACGCGGAACGCAGGATCACGGCTGAATTGTACCAGCCCCCGCCGCGTGCCACGCGGCTAGTCCCCGAGGACGCGCCCAATGGATCGGTCTGCGCACCGCTCGAATAACTGTCATACCAGTCCCAACACCATTCCCACACGTTCCCATGCATGTCATATAATCCAAACGCATTGGCAGGTTTTTTCCCCACCTCATGCGTCTTACTTCCACTGTTACTCGAATACCACCCTGTATTGTCGCTGATCGTATCTCCTGTGTTATACGCTGTCGTTGTTCCGGCTCGGCACGCATACTCCCACTGCGCCTCGGTCGGTAATCTATATCCTTTGGAACCGGCTACGATTTCAACGGCATCCCATGTCGCGTTACTGCTCGTCGGTACTGTTCCCCATGCCGTTGGATCGGTACTCCCTGATATTTTGTACGCCGGGCTTAATCCTTCCTTTATGCTCAATTTGTTGCAGAATACCAATGCGTCATACCAACTTACCGTTTCCACAGGACGTTTTCCTTGTGTTTCACCATCAGCAGGTTCTTTGCCTGTACTGCCGTTAAAATTACTCGGATTTGTTCCCATTACCGCCTGATACTGCTCCTGCGTTACCTGATACTTGCCCATTTTAAAACTGCTAAGCGTTACTGAATGTTGTGTTTCATTGCTCTGCCTGTTTGCTTCAGTTGTGGGACTGCCCATCGAAAATGTTCCGGCGGATATTGAAACCATCTCAATTTTTATTTTGCCGCCATCGTCATCCGGCGGACAGCCTGTCATTAAAAGGGCTACTAGACCAATTACCGCGATAATTGCGGCAAATCCAAACTTTTTAAGTTTCTTTTTCATTTTAAAACTCCTTTTTGTTGATATATGAAAAAGCCTTATTTAAAGGCGTTCTTCCAAAGATAAAATAAAAGAAATACTGTGTTTCCATGCGGACGGATCTGCCCCATGAAAAAATGTGCAGGGGAAAAATATATAAATTTGATAACTTTCTTCTATAAAAGGAGAGAGAGAGAGAGAGAATTTGAATTTACATAAGTTTTAACGCACTGTTTGTGTAAACAGTCGGTTTTTTCGCTCATGGTAATATTTTTCACTTTTTGGATGTGTTTGTCAAGTAAAAATATAGTATTTAGTGGATAGTATTTAGTGGTTAGTGGTTAGCATTGCGGATTTGGAAAAAATATGTAACAATATTTAGTATGATAACCGCAGCCGACGGCATATTCCGCCTTACCACCGTTGATACTGAATATATTTTTCGCTTGTCAAAATACCGCCACCTTGAGCATATCTATTATGGGGCGCGACTGGCTTCAACCGCGCTTGCGGAGGACTCTAATGCAGAAATTGAAGCACTCGCCCCCAAACGAACGGCGCATACCAGTTCGATTGTCGCCTATAACCAGGAAGACCCTCTTTATTGCTTAGATATGATGTGCCTTGAATGGTCAGGTATTGGCAAAGGGGATTACCGTTATTCTCCGGCGGAAATCAAAATGCCGGACGGGGGTTTTGTCAGCGATTTTATTTATGAAAGCCACCGTATAACTCAAGGGCCGTTGCCGATGGAAACTCTGCCCGCCGCACGAGGTAGTGAAAGTCAATGTTCGTCTCTGGAACTGCGGCTTAAAGATCAGGCGTGCGATGTCCGGCTGACGATGATTTATACGGTGTATGATACCGCAAACATCATTACCCGCCGCGTCGTACTTGAAAACGGTGATTCGCGTCCTTTGGTTATCCGCCGTCTTTTAAGCATGTCGCTTGATATGCCAAACATGGGTTTTAACCTGATTACCTTTGATGGAGACTGGGCGCGGGAAACACACCGGCACGACCGTCCTCTGCAATACGGAATTTTTATCAACGAGAGCCGAACCGGATCAAGCAGTAATAAACACAACCCCGGTTTTCTGCTTTATGAAAACGGCGCGTCAGAAAGTTACGGCAAGGTGTATGGATTTAATTTGGTGTATTCAGGCAACCATCTTGGACTGGCGGAATTGAACAGCCACGATCTTGTCCGCGTAGGGCTTGGTATCAGTCCGCACTGTTTTGAATGGACTTTGAATAATGGAGAACGCTTTGAAACGCCTGAGGCTGTGATGACTTTCAGCGATATGGGACTGAACGGCTTGAGCCGTAACTTTCACCATTTTGTAAACAACCACATTGTTCCCGAAGCATGGCAGGGCAAGGAACGTCCCGTTCTGTACAATTCATGGGAACCGTGTTTTTTTAAATACACCCAGGGCAAACTGATGCGGCTTGCGCGAATGTCAAAAAAATTGGGCATGGAACTTTTTGTTCTTGATGACGGTTGGTTTGAAGGACGGGATAATGACATGGCGGGACTTGGGGATTATATGCCCAACCGCCGAAAATTTCCTCGTGGACTTAAACCATTCGCCAGAAAATTGCGGGGTATGGGGCTGGACTTTGGACTGTGGTTTGAACCGGAAATGATCAATGAAGACTCAAATCTTTACCGTACCCACCCTGAATATGCCGTGCGTCTAAAGGGGCGGAATTACACTCTGGGCCGTAACCAGTTGGTTCTTGACCTCTGCAATCCCGCAGTGCGCGATTATATTGTTGAATCAGTCGGGAAAACGCTTGATGAAACGGGCGCGGCTTATGTCAAATGGGACATGAACCGCCATATCAGTGAATTCTGGTCGGATCATATCCGTTCATCGGGTGAGTTTTTTCACAGGTACATTCTTGGGTTATACGACATACTCAGACGTATTTTTAAACCGCGACCGCAGATACTGCTTGAAAGCTGTTCATCGGGAGGCAACCGTTTTGATTTGGGAATGTTGTGTTTTTCCCCGCAGATTTGGGCATCGGATAACACCGACCCTGTCGTGCGGTTGAATATACAGGGCGGCTTATCTTATCTGTACCCGCAGTCAACCATGGGGGCGCATGTATCCGAAGCCCCGCACCAGCAGACCCTGCGCGAGACTCCCTTGAGTACCCGTTTTAATACCGCATGTTTTGGCTGTCTGGGTTATGAATTGGACTTGCGTTTTCTTACACCGGCAGAAAGGCGCGAGATTAGGGAACAAACCGCCTTTTACAAAGCCCATCGGAAAATTTTTCAATACGGAACCTTTGAGCGGTTGGACTCGCCCAAGACCAACAAGACCGTCTGGCAGTGCCGCGATAAGAAAGAAGCCGTAGCCGGTTTTTTTCAAACTCATGCCGATGTAAGCGAAGAACAGGACAAACTGCGCATCCCCGGTCTTGATCCCGATACTGTCTACCGGGTAAGCACCAAACCGCAGAATTTGTACATCAAACGATTTGGGGGACTGGTCAAACACCTATTGCCTGTAACATTGAACCCGGCGGGATTTATTCTGCGAACAGTTAATCGTCATCATGCGCTGACTGACTGCGTTGAAACATATAATTGCCGAGGCAGCGCTCTGGCGGCGGGAATCATGTTAAACAATCAATTCATGGGCGGTAATTACAACAATAAAACCCGCCTCTTAGGCGACTACGGATCGAATCTGTATACTGTTTCATCTATATAAAAAGACTAACTTTGTGATCTTTGTTACTTTGTGCTCTTCGTGTGAACTCTTTCGAATAAAATCCCACTTTAATAAATAGCTGCAAAATGTTATACTGCCAGCATGAAAACAAACCCTGTTGCGGATTATCTTGCCGCGGTAACGCATGAAAAAATTGATGCCGATATGTTGGCTTATGTTTGCAATTTAATGGAAATTGCAAAAGTTACCCCTGAAATTGCCTCTTCTATCGTTCTGGAATTGGAAAACCAGAGGAAAAGGGTAAAACTGATCGCCAGTGAAAATTATTGCTCTATGGCGGTTCAGTTGGCTATGGGGAATCTTTTAACTGACAAATACGCCGAGGGCGTTCCTAACCACCGTTTTTACGCAGGCAACGAAAATGTTGACGCTATCGAGGCTTTGGCGGCACAGGAGGCTTGTAAGCTCTTTGGCGCGCAGTACGCTAATGTGCAACCCCATTGCGGAGCGGATGCCAATTTGCTCGCGTACTGGGCTATCCTTAGCACGCGCATTGAAAATCCGGCGCTGGAAAAATTTGGCGAAACTAATCTTTACAAATTGACCGATTCCCAATGGAATGAACTACGGGCTTCCTTCGGGAACCAGCGCCTTTTGGGTCTTGATTACTATTCCGGCGGACATTTAACACACGGTTACAGACATAACCTTTCCGGGCGAATGTTTGATATTTACGGGTATTCCGTATCCGCCAAAGACGGAATGTTGGATTACGATGAAATTGAAAAACAGGCGTTACAGGTGCGCCCGTTAATTTTATTGACAGGCTATTCCGCCTATCCGCGAAAAATAAACTTTAAGCGCATGAGGGAAATCGCTGATAAAGTAGGCGCGGTCTTCATGGTAGACATGGCTCACTTTGCGGGTCTTGTCGCGGGCAAGGTTTTTACGGGCGAATATGATCCTATACCCTGGTCTCATGTTGTAACCAGCACCACGCATAAAACCCTGCGCGGTCCCCGTGCGGGAATTGTACTCTCCACAAGCGAGTTTGCTGAAGCGTTGGACAAAGGCTGTCCTTTGACTATGGGCGGTCCGTTACCGCACGTTATAGCCGCGAAGGCGGTTGCCCTGCGCGAAGCCGCCGCCCCTGAATTCAAACAGTACGCGCAAAAAATAGTAGACAACTGCAAGGCGCTTGCGGCATCCTGCATGAAAAATGGGCTTGATGTTTTAACGGGCGGCACGGACAACCATCTTCTGCTTGTAAACGTGCATAACGCGGGACTCACGGGCAGGCAGGCGGAAAGCGCCCTTCATGAGTGTCGCATAACGCTTAACCGAAACAGCCTTCCGCGTGATCCTAACGGCCCGTGGTATACGTCGGGTATCAGGATTGGAACCGCCGCCGTCACAACTCTTGGAATGGGAGAGGCGGAAATGTCGGAACTTGGCGAATTAATAGCGAAGGTTATTAAGGGGACAACGCAGGCGCAGGACGCGAAAGATCCGTCTAAAAAGAGCAAGGCAAAGTATACGGTGAGCGAGGCTGTAAAGAGCGAAGTTCATGAGAGGGTTAAATCACTGTTGGGGAAGTTTCCTGTGTATCCGCAGCTTGATCTTGAATTTTTGAAAAAGAATTTTTGTAATTAATTTAATATTTTTTATTTTTCAATCTCGTTTTCTTTTTCTTTCTCTTTTATGAACGATACAAAGATGTCAAAGAGGACTAAATCTAACTTGTGGCGTTTATTTATAAATTCATCACGCATCATTTTTAGGGCGTCTTTGTGTGACATTGGGTGTCGATAGACGCGGTGAGGATCTGTGAGGCTGTCAAATACGTCTATTATTTCCAGTACTTTAGCGGGAAAATACGCTAGAACTTGAAAATCTAAAACAGGGATTAAGTCGTATCCGATGCAATAATCTTGCTTTGCGTAGGGATTATCTTTTTTATACCTTGCAAAATACGCGCGGAAAAATCCGTAACCGTCGGGATCGCCGTAATATTCATGATGATACCCGATAATCAGGCTTGCTTCTTTTGGGTAATTAGTTTTTGTATTAGCGTAATTATAACCCTGCTTTACATGATCAATTACTATATCGCGGTTGTAAGAAGCTACGCCTTCGTGGTATTCTACTGCGGACGCTTTACCAATATCATGAATAAGAAAACCTACCGCCCACTTTAAAAAAACCTCAGGCTCAATAGCCCTCATACCGCCGTAAAAAACACGTTCCAGATTAAAATCATCGGGATTAATGTGCGGGAGCAGATGATTATAAAATTGGCCGTATTTAAAGGAAAAATTTACCCGCAGTTTCTGGATTGTGCTGGATGTTGAAACAAGTTTGTTATAATAAGAAAGAAATGCGACACCGTTAAGAAATACGCGGGTCATGTGTTGAATAACAGTACCGTTTGATTTTTCCACCATTGTGTTCATCAATTCATTTTGAAAAATATCTTCCGATATTAATTGCGCGGACGATTTTACCATTTCGCAGGTTGAATCAACAAGGCCTTGAGTGAGTTTTTTGGCCTCATTATCAGCGTGATAAATGGCGTTTTCCAGCATTGCGCGGTTTATAAACGCGGCAGATTTGGTTGTTTCTACAAGGGCTTCGGTAACTACCTCACTCGGCGTATCCTTTTCCGCAATGATTTTATTCAGCCTGTCCTTATCACTAATAAGTTTATCAACCTGTTCCTTTGCGGACATTTCCTGATAGGCTTTATATTCACTGCCAAAACCCAATTCAATTTCATCTTCAGTCGCCTCGTCTAATTCTTCAATTTCTTCATCTTCTTCATTAGACTTTTGAATACTCGCAGGTTTCTGAATTTCCGCAGGCTTCTGAATACCCGCAGGTTTCTGAACGTCCGCAGGTTTCTGAACACTCGTATCCCATGCGTTGATTTTAGTAAGGGCTTTTTCTTTAAGTTTGTTGTAATCGTCAGAAGTTAAATAATATTCCCATGCTCCGTTTTTTATCTGCCAAAAATTTGCATTGTTATCACGCAGGGTTTTAAAAGGCATAAGACGGCTTTTTTTTGTATCCTGTTTTATGCATAAGACGGGAATTTCTTCTTCTAAAATAATATCCACATATTTTTTGTTAACCCCTTTGCCGTCGTCTAAATATAAAACTTCAGAAAGAGGAACACTGTCATCTTTTTCCGCCATACGTTAACAATACAGGCATTTACGGGGATAAACAAGGTAAATAAATTATAAAATACAGGACTTTATTGCTGTTTACATTTTTCCGTTATTTCGTCAATAATCCTGTTCGCGTCATCGTAAGTAACCTGACAAGTGCCAACCTGTTTGTGACCGCCGCCGCCGTAAAAAAGCAGCATAGAACCCACATCGGTGGTGGATGAGCGGTTTATTATACTATGACCGACAGTAATGGCGACATTGGATTTATTACGACCGTCTACAATCCAGATGGAAATATTCTGATCGGGATAAAGCGTATAGATGATAAACCTGTTACCGGCATAAATGGTTTCCACGTCCCGCAGATCAACCTTTATAATATTACCAATGACGGTGGAATGACTCTTGACCATTCCGACAAAAAGATCTTTCTGCTGAAAATACAAATCAAGGCGTTCTTTTACGTCGGGCATTGCCAATATTTCGTGAATACTTTTTTCAGAACACGCTTTTGCAAGAGAGGTCATCAAATCATAATTGCTTATTGTAAAATTCCTGAAGCGTCCAAGACCGGTTCTTGGGTCCATGATAAAGCCCAACAATATCCAGCCTTTTGGATCCATAATTTCATCAGCAAAAAGATCGCCTGAGTCTACTTTATCAACATAGTGGATCATTTCCGCAAATCTTCCAAGTTTGGCGTCGCCGCCGTAATATTCATAAACTACGCGGGCGCAGCTTGGAGCGTGTTTTGATACGCCTTCAAAATAAGAGCCCTTGCCTAAACGCTCGGATTCGCTGGAATGATGATCAAACCAGAGTTTACAGCCTTTAATATAGGGAATATTTGCCAAAATATCGTTATCCGTGGCTTCGACAAGCCCGTCTTGGATATCTTTGGGATGAACAAATTTCCAATCATCGATAAGTCCTAAATAGGATAACAACGCTCCGCAAGCCAGACCGTCAAAGTCTGATCTGGTTAATAACCTCATATTGAACCACCCTTAAACATGATTTAAAGCCTTTATATAAATTTCGGCAAATCTGTCTATATTATATATCAATTATAATGAAAAATAAACAAAAAAGCCAGAAAAAATATAACCGCCGTCTTAAAGTTCCCTATTTAACTTGTCAGAAAACCAGCGTAAAACAGCCTGCGCCCTGTTACTGAAAGAAGAACTGATTTTATCGGAAAAACCCGGTATGGAGGCGGCTTTTGCCATAGAAGCGGCATAAACCAAAATCCAATCGCCACCGTCAACAACCGCCATTACAGAGCGCAGATTTCCTTTTCCTATTATGGGAATTATTCCATAGTTAAGGGATGTTATGTTCTCCTGAGTAAATATAATAACGTCTGCGGTATTTAAATAGTCATAGCGGTAAATATTGTCGCCAAAAGTCAAATCTTTTTGTCTGGCAAAAATAGTCAAAGAGGCGGGAGGCTTGACAAAAACAGGATCGGAAAGCGATTTTTTGGTTGTGGGATCGTCAATAACGCTTGAATATTCATAAAAAGTACGCATTGCCCCACGGCTGGAAGAATAATATTGAATCCCAGCTAGGGTGCTAATGGCGGTTATTTGGTTAAATACAGTAATTTTCTGTTTTTCATCCCAAACGGCGGAATCTGTTTTTGATCTTGCCGGTTTGGCGTACAGGTACAGAGTCTCAACCAGTATATTGGGTTTAAGCGTATTCATGATCCCCATAACGCTTCTGCGTATATCGCTTTGATTGGGCATTAATGACGGATTGGGATTTGAAAGTTGAGTAGAGACTAGCTGGTTACTATCAGATTTTAAAACCTTCGCTATTGTGTCATCCGTTGTAATAATGTTTTCAAGCGGTATTGAAAAAGCGCTTACGGCGGTTGAGAAAATATAAATTAATGCAAAAATACGTTTCATAGTTTATTTAAGCCCGCGGTAAAATACGCGCACCTGCTTATATAAACCATCTCCTTCGCTTTTGGTTTCAACATCGCCGATGTCATTTAAGGTGGTATGAATCAGCCACCTGTCAAAGGGATTCATCGGTTCAAGCAGGATAGAGTTTTTGCTTTCGCGGACTTTTTCCGCCACATTGTAGGCAAGGCGCACAAGGGACTCTTCCCTGCGGATACGGTAATTTTCAGTATCCAGAATTACGCGGACATCCTCCTTGCCCAAACGGCCCGCATAGATGTTTAAGAGCAGTTGGAGCGCGTCAAGGTTTTTGCCTTTTTTACCAATTAAAATTGACGAATGTGAGGAGTCAATTTTAATTCCAAGTTTGTTTTTTTCACGGAAAAGGACGGTTACGGTTCCCGGATAGCCCATGCGCTCGATAAGCCCGCTTGCAAACTCAATCATTTTTGTTTCAAAGTCATTCTGTGGCGCGGGTTCTCCAAAGACCGCCTTGCCTGCGGATCTGCCAATTCTTTCTTTCTCAATATCGGCGGTATCCGAAGAGTGGGGCTTTGGTTTGGAGGAGACTCCAAAATTCCCAACATGAACCCTGATACGGACTAAACCCTTCTTGAACAAACCGCTTTTTTGGGTCTCAAGAATCTCTACGTCAAAATCGTCTTTTTCAAGACCTAGTTCTCCCGCAGCCCTGTCTATCGCTTCTTTTTCGGTGCGGCCTTCAAATTCAAACTCCATCTATATCTCCTTATTTTAAAAGTTCTTCTTTTTCTTTTTACCGGGCGCTATCTTCGGTTCCGGATCGGCTATCGGTTCTTCGGCTTTTTTGGCAATAATGTATTTATTTATTATTATCTGCTGGACTAATGTAAGAAGGTTAGAGAAAATCCAGTATACCAACAATCCCGACGGTACATTGTACAGCACAAAGAAAAACACTATCGGCATGACGTATAACATCAGCTTCATCTGGCTGTTAGATTGCTGTCCCGGCATTTGCGTAACTTTTCCGTAGATTAACTGGGAGCCTACATAGATGAACGGTAATGCGCGTAAAGCCGTCCAGCCTAAAATAGGCAGTCTGAAGCCATCGGGGAATTTTACAATATATTCGGGAAGGGAAAGATCGGGAATCCAACCTGGGATAAATCCCGCCCCGCGCATGTCAAAGTGGTTGTTAAAGAGCTGATACATGGCGATAAATATCGGGAATTGCAGAAGCATGGGAAGGCATCCTGAGAGCGGGTTGTAACCTTCCTGTTTGTATAAATTAGCCATCTCCTGATTTAACTTTTGCGGATTGTTTTTATATTTGTCCTGTATTTCCTTTATTCTGGGAGAGAGAGCCTGCATTCGTAATGTGGCTTCCGAGCCTTTTTTGGTCAATGGGAAGAAGATAATTTTAATGAACAGAGTAAGAATAATTATCGCAACGCCGTAGTTGTGAACAATTTTATAAAAGATAACAAGCAGCCATTTTAACAGTTTTTCTATAGGCGATAAAATTGCCATGCCCGAATTTGCCACGTCCATAAGATTGGCGTCTTTAATGCCATATTCATTTTTACCCGTATTGTAAATTGAAAGCGCTTCATGGGTTTTAGGCCCTAAATAAAAACGGTAACTGTCCTCTATTTTGGAAACGGTTGCCGCAGGACGGATGATATTTAAACGTGAAGCCGACACAAGTCCCGGTTCCGCTTTTTCGGAAAAGTTCAATGTGTATTGCGCAAGATACGGAATTGTTATGAAGGCAAAATACTTACCGGCAATTGAAGCCCACGCCGGACGGGTATTGATATTGTCGTTGATTTTGGCGTTTTTGCGTTTTCCGTTGACAAACATAAAGTACTGTCTGTAATCGTAATAACGATCAAGTTTATCAAATGGGGGACCCATCTGCGGTCCAAAAGACAAAGTGTACGCGTTACCCGAAAAATTAAAGCCCTGTAAGGAAAAGCCTCCGTCCAGAGTTACTTTTAATTCAAACATATATTCGGTAGGTTTAAAATCATAACGCTTTGTCAGGCGGAATTTGCCGTATTCGCCGGAAGGCGTGGGGGCTGAAAAGTCACGGTAAAATTCTATAGAATAATTTGATATACGGTTTACATGAAAATTTGACGTAATCGGCAGAACGTCAGGAGTTCCAAACGCCAATGAAAAAGCATGGGCTTCTTTATCACCGGAAAGAATTAAATCTACGTCAGAATGATTTTCCTTATCCTTCCATTTAAAAGAAACCATATCGCCGCCCGCATTGGTCAGGACGGCGGTAAACAATTCCGTATCTACCGTTATCCTCTCCATGGGAATTTGCAATTCCAGCGGCGCGGATTCCTGTTGATCAGGAGCGGGTGTTTCCTCACTGACAACGGGCGGCGCGGTTATTACCGAGCGATCACCACTATCGCCTTGCGGCGGTTTCTGTTGCTCCTGCTCCGTCTGCGAGTGATCAGTCGGGGCCACCGTCACGGTTGATTTTTGCGATTCAGCGATAATCTTCTGCTGCTTTGTCGCATAGTAGCCTTGCATTACAAACGAAACTATCAACACAATGGTACATAGCACAACAGCCCAAATAGTATTTTTATCCATTTTACTTCCTTTTTATTTTAATTAAAATTTTCTTTGCTCCATGCCGGAATGTCCGCCGACTGCGGCAATAGGTAAATCCGGTACGGGATCGAAACCGCCGGGATGAAACGGATGACAGCGTAAAATTCGTTTTACGGCAAGCCAACCGCCTTGCAAAACGCCGTATTTAGTAACAGCCTCGTAAGCGTAAGCTGAACAAGTGGGGTAATATCTGCAAGAGGGCGGCAGATGCACGGATATCGCGGATTGATAAAATTTAATAATCGCAAGTAATATATTCTTCATTTTAATAAACCGGCTTTTTTAAAAAGAAATTCAAGTTGCCAAATCCTATCAGAAAGAACAGGATCTTTTTGCTGATTTTTTTCTGCTTCATGGTAGATCAACAGGATCAAATCGTACCCGCCAAAGAGGCGGTTTTTCATCAATCTGTAGGCTTCACGGCCTAGCCGTTTGGCGCGGTTTCTGGAAACTGCGTTCCCAAAACCTTTAAATAGTGAAAAACAAATACGGTTATAAGGCAATTCGTTTTTTAAAACAAATAATTTGGCGCCTTGGCAGCCGTACCGCTTTCCCTTGCCAAAAACCTCCCGAATCTCTTTCCTTCCCTTTAAATGCTCTTCCCGCTTAAAGCGAAAGAGGGCCAATTCTCCTTTTGAAGGGATAATTTTAACACTAATAAGGCTTTTTCTCGTCAGAAACTGAAAGTTTTATCCGGCCCTTAGCCCTACGGCGTTTCAAAACAAGCTGTCCGCCCCTGGTTTTCATTCGTTCCCGGAACCCGAATTTGCGGTTCCTTTTTACTTTACTTGGCTGATAAGTACGCTTCATGGTATCTTCTCCTATATATTAAAAGGTTCTTAAAAACTAAATTAGGATTTTAGTTTAGAATAATAACAAGAATTGGTCAAGCGTATGAATATAAAATATACCGTATCCGGCTACATATTTATAACCCCCCAAGACGACTGCCAAAGGATAGTAGATGCCATGCTGGACACAAATTACAGCGAGGAATACTGTCTTGCGCAGTGTTTTGAGCCTGATTTTATCACCAGATTGATGGAAGCCGGGTTTTTGGTAATGTCCATGAACCTGTCAGAAGATGACCCCTTTTATCTGTTATTGCCAAAATTGCACCTTGTCCGCTCCGTGCTTTTTTACGAAAATCTGCACATAAAAAAATCCGTCCGCAAGTTACTTAGCCGCTATGAATTAAGGGCGGACACGGATTTTGACTATATAATCGACCGCTGTGTGGAAAAACACGGCGATGACTGGCTGACCGTTCCGCTTGTGGACAGTATTAAAAAAATACGCCAAGACGCGGTCGAAGAGCACGGCGCTCAGGAGACTCTTTCGCCTGTCCCCTACGCCTACCCTGCCTCATTTGCCCTGTATAAGGACGGGAAGTTTGTCGCGGGAGAATTTGGCGTAGTCTGCGGAAAAGTTTACACTAGCTATTCAGGTTTTTACGATGAGGATAACGCGGGTACGGTACAAATGATTAAAACCGCACGCTATTTGCAGGATAACGGGTTTTCATTTTTTGATTTGGGAATGCCGCTTGATTACAAGACCGATCTGGGGGCTGTGGATATAACACCTGAAGAATTTGTTACGCTTTTCAGGGGTAGTGTATAAAAAAACCTATCATGTTATAATAATGTACATTTTCTTTGTCAATAAAGCGTATTTTAAAGGAGTGGACATGACCATCGGAATATCTGGAATTGATGAAAACATCTTTCAGGATTTGTTTGAAGGTGATGTGGATGTTTTTAAATCTGTATTAAATACATTTATCGAAAAAACGCCTTCAGTTTTAAACAAGCTTTCCAATGTTTCAAAGGAAACATTGGCGGATTACGCGATCACCATTCACGGTTTAAAGGGCGCCTGCGCGGCTATATGCGCCGAAGAAATAAGAAAAGCCGCCTTTAGCTTGGAACAAAAGTCCAGAGCAGGCGATTTGGACGGGGTACTGGCGGAAAATAAACTTTTTATAAAGTCTGTAGAAGAATTATTGGGCAATTTGCAAAACTGGTTTAAAAGTCATTAGAAACGGTATTGTTCATTAATAAATTCTTATATCTGTTTTAAAAAGGGGTGGTATTATGATAAAAGTAAGCAAGCGTATCATTCATGCAATATTCGTTTTAGCGCTTATTTTGACCGTACTTACAGAATGTAAGAAAACTTCCAAAGAACAGACTAATTTAGAAATAGAGAAAATCTCATTCCGGGAAATACCCGGCATTACTCAAAACGAAATAACCGCCATAGAGAATCTCCGTAAAAAACACCCTTACTTTGTGTACGGAGTCAACCCCACCACCGAGGCGTATCTTGGGAAAGACGGCGAAATTGACGGATATGCCGCAATGTTTTGCAATTGGCTCTCTGAAATGTTTGGGATACAGTTCAAGCCCGTGTACTATCAATGGGG
>Ga0268262_10004767_pt1 | contig 13799 bp, 6 predicted proteins | sample TergutNc150P3_FD_190354 | JGI IMG/M metagenome (GOLD analysis project Ga0268262, IMG submission 190354) | Nasutitermes corniger P3 segment gut microbial community from laboratory colony in Florida, USA - Nc150 P3 (SPAdes) (version 2) | ecosystem: Host-associated > Arthropoda: Insects > Digestive... | reverse complement strand
ATGTCCGGGGCCTCCTCCCCCCGCTTCTCCCGGCGCTGGCGCTCCAGTTCCTGCTGGCGGCGGTATTCCTGGTCGCCCAAAGTGGCCGGCGAAAGCGGAAGTTGAGCCAGAAGCCGGCCGGCGGGGAGGGCCGCCGTGAAGGCCAGAAAGAATAAGACCGCCGTCTTAAAAGAAGAAAAAAACAAGGGATTATGATCCGGCCAAAACGGGTTATTAATCACGCGGCGGAATAATACGTTTACGGGGAGGGTCATACCAGCCGGGGGCCACCTTCGGGGACCATACGCCATGTCTGATTAAACTATGGCAACCTAAAAAACCGTTACCGTCGTTACCGTCATGTATCCAAACAATCCTACCTTTTTTATATTCATATTTGTATTTGGGATCCTTGGATTTATTGGAAACGTAAACTTCCGTGAGGCAGGTATTATTTCTACCCAACGTATAATCATCTTTATACCCAACCTTATCATCGTAAACGAGATTCGGCGGTTTAGTGTGGCCGACTATACGCCAGACATAAACCTCGGAAATATCATGAATCTCGGAAAGGCTTTTATAATCCCAATACTTGAACTGACTATTGCTCAGGGAAGTTTCTGGCCATGTTATTGTTGGTAATGCTTCACACTCTTTTGGGCACTTTAAAACCCGCGTTGGCGGACCCCAATTCCCATATTCAAGCAACTCATCTATCGTACGTTGGACAAGCCCCCCCCCCCACCAGGAAGCAAGCATTTCACGATAAGGCCAAACTGAATATTTATAAGGCGTATCCGGATAAGGCCAGGGGGGATACGGATTCCAGCCGGGGGCCAAACCAGGGGCGGTATATCCATCTGTCATCGCTTGATTGCAAGCGGATATATTGCCAGGAGCTATGGAAAGAATCTTGCCTTTATCATCAACGGCCACGGTCGTTTTACAGGCCGTTTCCCACTGGCAAATAATATTGCCGATACAAGCTCCCACCCCGGTCCGTTTCAAGATATGCAGCTTGGCGACATTTGGCGGGTAGCCGGCACATTCTTTGTCTTGGGGACATATCCTAACCGAGTGCCCGTTAGCCCATTTGCGCCAGTACCGGAATTGGAGCATTTCATCTATCTGGCGGCCCTCCCAGGACCAGATAACCATTTCATAAGAAACGCCTGACGGGTTGGGAGGGAAGAAGAGTTCGCAGCCGCAAGCGACTAAGGCGACAGTCAACACCAGGCCACAAAAAAATTTCCGCATAACGCCACCTCGCCAGTTCCAATCAAAGACGCCTTTGGCCGAAACCTCTAAGGTTGTGAGGGTTTCTGAGTTTGGCCATCATTTTTTGGGGATCTTAGGTTTTCTGGCGGCAAAAAGTTCACCCATACCAAAAATTTGTCAATAAAAGTGGGGAGTTCAGCTTTTTCGGCAGACGCTCGTAACTGCCCGAGGGCCATCTGGCCATCGGCCGCCTTCAAAGCGGGGAAAAGGCTCGTGCCATTACCGATCTGAGCAACCAAGGCCGCCCCGGCTACTGAAAGGCCGATCTTCTTCAGGCTGCCATCCTTCCACTTTTCATGGACGGCATTGGCCTGTTCATCTTTTATAACACCTTTGGCCTTCACCAGAACCTTTTCAGCCTCATCTTTTTTATCCTCGTGGGCCCAGCGGTTAGGCTTGTGGCCAACCGAGGGGTCACCCGCGACATTGTCGGCCCATTTCCCTTTTTTTTGTTCTTCGGCAAATTTATCAAAGTACAGTGTGATATCCTCGATTGTCTTGGTCACGGCTTTCCCGGCCTTGTCGGCGGCATCGAATATTTCTCCCTGTTTGGCCAGGATTTCGTCTAGGTCCGGGTTATGGTCCAGGGGGCCTTGGTGGGCGTTTTGGGTGTCGCGGTTCAGGCTGGCCACAGTTTCCGCGGCGGTCTGGCCGGTGCGGGCCAGTTGGGCGGCTTCATCGGTTATGGTTACGGTTCCCGCGGCCACAGCCGAGCGGGTCAGGCTGGCCGAGCCGCCATTATCATTCATGGGCAGGCTGGGCGCAAGATTAAACATACCATCCCCCAGACTAACACCAAAACCGCTGGTCTGGGCCGAGTAATCGGCCTGATTGGCGATATCCGAGGTGGTGAGGCTGGCCGTAACCAGGCTGTTTTTAGAGGGGGCGGCCTCACTGGCGATGACCGCGCCGACCAGGCCGGTGTTGCCGCCCACATTCAGGTTAAACCCGCCGAAGCCGGCGAAAATACCGCTCTGCTCATTGACCGAACTGTAATTGCCCTGGGCCTCCTGGTTCTGCAAGGATAAACTAAAACTGCCACCAGCGCCGTAAACCGGAATGGAGACGCTGAAACCCTGGCTGGACTTAGACTGGCTCTCGACCGAGGTGTCCTGAACGCCCAAATTGGCGGGCGAAAGCGAAAGTTGAGCCTCAAGGCGGCCGGTGTGGAGAACCTGCATCAAAGCCGCCATATTCAACTGAGAAATCGACAAGGGTTCAACCTCCGGCCAAAACAACAGGTTATTTCTCATACCCTCCGGGGGCTATTGAGCCTGACATTTTACAATTATTGGGATATGATACAAAATTTCTTCAATTAAATCAAGAATTAATCAGTGGGCAAAATGCAAATCCAAGTGAGGGGGAATTTGCCTGCCTCTTTGGCCCTTACTTGTATTATCGGCCGCAAAATGCTAATCTTTTTACCAGGATAAGGAGAACCCGGCCTATGGAATTCAAACCGCTTTCGCCGACCAACGATTTCGTTTTCAAAAAAGTGTTTGCTGAAAACTTGACGGTCTTGGCGGATTTTCTCCAGGCCGTGCTGGATTTGCCACCCGAGGAATACCGAGGCCTGGCGGTGGTTGATCCAAAACTGTCTCGGGATTATTTTGGAGACAAACTCGGTATTCTGGATGTCAAAATCAACACCAAGACCGGCAAAATCATAGATGTCGAAGTCCAAGTCAAACCCCAAGATTTTATCTGGAAGAGGATGCTGTTTTACACGGCCAAGATGGTCGTGGAGCAGGCCAAGAGCGGCTACGATTACGACAGTATCAGACGGGCCATCAGCATCCTGATTGCCGATTTTATGTTGGTCAAGAAAAATGACGTTTACCATAATCGCTTTCGCCTCTTTGACGAAAACACCGGGGCGTGTTACCCTGATTCCATTGAAATAAATACCCTGGAATTGCCCAAACTGCCTGAGGCTGATAAAACACACCTGGGCAACTGGCTGAGATTTTTTAGCGCCAGGACGGAGGAGGATTTTATGTCTGTAGCGGAAACAAGCCCGGCCATCAAGGAAGCCTGGGGGGTGATTAAAGTCTTGAGCGGTGATGAACAGGCTAGGGCTGAGGCCGAGGCCAGGGAAAAGGCCCTCATGGATTTTACTTCCATGATTAACGAAGCCCAACGGAAAGGACGACAGGAAGGCTTGCAGGAAGGGAAAACCGCAATCGCCCGCAATCTTCTGCGCGAAAAAATGCCTGCGGAGGTAGTTGCCAAAGCCACCGGCCTGACCCTGGAAGAAATAAGACGGCTGGCCGACGACCTCTCTTAATTTTTGCGCCGCAATTCTTTGCGGGGCTGATTCGGGTAGGGCCATTTTTTGAAATTACACAAGCGGCCCGAGGCGGTTTTTATTGGCTCAGGCTCAATAGAGCGTTTTGGTCCACGGTGCTTTTGGCTTCATGCCTGGGCCACCAACGGCGGCCAGAACAGCGTTGAGCCTTGGCGAATAAGCCCCCGCTTAGAAGCGGGCAGGATTGTGCGGTGGGACTCCCGCACATATCCTGCCAGGACTGTATATGATTTTTTACCAGATAGTTTTGTTTTGAGATTCGTATTTTTCAGGATTCCGAAAAAATAAAGAGTTTTGCGGAAAGGTGGGGAAAAATTTTGTCCGGCCTTAAAAATACCGGATTGAAATATAACTAAATTGAATCGGCTTGAACCTTAGCAAAATTTTCATATGTATCGCGATAGTTCTTGATTTTCCGGCCTTCCAGGGGTATGTGATGATGACTTTGGCACAACAAATGACACAAAATTAACTCTTTTCTAAATTTAAAATCCTATGCCGATCATGCCCTTTCTACAATTAGAGCAAGAGGCCATGACCGTCATCACTGAAGATTTGTTCTCTGATGCAATAACATATTACAACGCTTGTTCAAACAAATTAGATTCAGCCGGAATCTAATTAAATCAAAGAAATTATCACATAGAGCAATATCATGCGATACGCTTCATTATGAAGGCATTACCATGCCACATGATATAATACCGCGCAATATACGAACTCTTTCAAGCCGCAAGTGTTCTGACAAGCTCAATCCGCATAATGGCTTGTCGATACCATGTGGGGAATTAGAAGGGAACCGCCACGGAATAAGATGGGAACAGGCGCGGAATATTAAGGGAGCCACCACGGAACAAGAAGGGAGCAGGCACGGAGTAATACGGGAACTACCTCGGAATAAAGAGGGAGCAATCGTGAAAACGGCGGTGGCGATACTCCAGAGTAGAAGGTCGAGCCGATTGCTCAATCTCTCAGCCGGTTAAAAATCCCCTCTTTGGATTTTTCTGCCATTTTTCGCCCGTATGAAATCCGGCATAATACGGATACATTGGTGGACTGGACAGGCAAAGTGAGACCACTTTGCGTCCAGCCCCGAGGCCCGTAGGGCCTCGGGGAAATCTTATTCGCCCTTAGGCTCAAACGAGAAATGAATAATGTTTAAATCAAATAATTACTTTCAGGAAGCTGTTTTGGATTTTTTGTATTTGTCGGAATGTAAATTTGTGGTATGGCTATTACCAAGTGATGAATGAATCGCGGACTAAAAAACTTCAGTTACTTAAAAATGCTACCGGCTATACCCAGTATTTCACAAAGACTTGCGCTCTGTTCCATGGCAAACATACCGTAGGCCGTTATTTTTCAATACCTTCACGAGGCGCATTTTAACCTGGAGTAGATCAATGGCTTTACCTTCCAGGAAACCAATCATGGACGGACTCAAGACAAAAACAAGCGACGGGCCGTATAGCCCGCCGCTGTCTTAAACTTCAAAGTGATGATTAATTGAGGCATCGCTCAGGGTAAAAAACTATCCAAATCCTTCGCCGCCGCTTTTTGGGTATCCGGGGCCAGGTGGGCATAACGCATGGTCATTTTTACATAGCTGTGCCCCAATAGTCTCCTTTAGGGAATCCGCCCAGGCCGTAGCCGCCAAGACCCCCGATTTCAAAATCAGATATATCTTCTTCGCTCGTCCCCTCGTTTTCGGATAATTGCGTAAGACTGGTCTATCATATACCGCAGCACTTCCTCCGGCATCTCGCCATCCAGATAGACTGAATTCCAAAGGGTCGTATCCAAATGATCACGGGGCAGGGAATACCCCGGGATTACATCCCTGAATTCCCGGCTGAGCGACTCGCGCATCTCCGGCGGCAGTTTCAGGGTTATAACCGGCCGGCCGGTCTCGTCCCGGCACTGCTATGATAAAAAATGCACAGAATATGGTATAATCTGTTGATAATCAACATAAAAAGTATAGGGCGGGACGATTTGTGAAAATACGTGAAACAGTCAATAATGTATACATATTCCGCTTTGGCCTCCGCCCAAAGCTCCGTTCGCTCCGGCCTGCCGGCCTAAGAGTGAAGGCGTTGGTTACGGCCGGGAACACTACCAAGAGGCTGTCCGGGATATGGCCAATCTTTTCGGCGACCAGGAAACCACCGCCAGCCTTGCCCAACATTTGGCTTGAACCGTAAACCAGACGTTCTCTACCATTAAGCGGGGCCAGTTCCAAAACCTACCATCCTCGGATATGCATTGGCCGGTGGTGCGGGAATTTTTAGTTTGACCTTCAGTAACTCCCAACTAGCTTAATTTATAAGGCACATGAAGACGGTGTGATATACAGCGACCGCCAGAAGAATTGCGTTTTCTCTTATAACAAGGATAGCGGATCGTTCATAGTCAACTTTAGGGAAAAAACTTTTGCCCGGTGCTTAGGTGATGACAGCGGCCTCTATGTGTTACCGGGCTCGGATAAGGCCGTTTAGATCGCTGATATGCCGATGGAAGTTTTGAGCTTAATAGCTATACACCGGGAAAGCACCATTCTGGCCATCGAAAGCTAACTGGACAGATATAAACTGAAACCGCACCTGGAAGGTCGGTAGAGTTTTTTTCTGGCCCAGCGCCGCGCAAAATGAACGCGGAATACGCCCGGTTTTTGACCCAGAATTACCCAAAGGCGAAACAACTCTTATATGAGCGGGGACTTAACTGGAATGGAGAATGGAAGCTCCATTGAAAAGAAAAGGAACGGGTGCAAAAAGAAATCCTCTCTCTGGAACCAAACAAGCTAAAGGCCACTTCGGTAGAAATTGAGAATGAAAACTTCAAGCCAACGGCTGGTGTGAGGTGATGAATTAGGCAAAAGGTATGAAACCGCTTCACCCATTTGCTTCTCGATTAGACTTAAGGTAATATTATATTCAATTCAAACGGACTAAAGGAGTAAATCATGAAAACGGAAATTGAGTATCCAGAAGATAAAGCCGACTTCATACGTAATATGAAAGATTTTAGGTTGAATGAGGCGGCTCTTGAGGCGCAGAAGGAATTGTTGTCGCATGGGCATGACTCTTATATGCCGATGGTTTTTCAGGTTTGTTTTTCTCAATCGTGCTATCCTAAAAGAGATTTGTGAGGATGAGCCTATAATCAAGCTCGGAACAGATGGAGATGCCAGCCCCGAATTTTTACAATGGCCGCCAGGTCGAGAGAACGAGACTACAGTTCCCCTCATTAAAAAGCATTTTCAGACATCGGCCAAAATAGTGCATGATGCAAGAGTAGTATAATTTAACTGTTTTTGATTTTCTGTTTTTAAACTCTGCTCAATAATGTATTAAAATGATTTGTTAATTTGCAAATCTGCCGGATTTTAAATAACGGGTATCCCGCTGGAGGTTGCTTCTTTGAGCTGTATACTCCATTCAATTTACTGACAAACTGGACCCTTCAATAGGCTTGACTTTTTTGTAATATGGCCTATAATATTTGCAATTCGGTTTTAAAGTTTGCCTACAGCATGAAGAAGTAACAAGCTTATTTTTTGCGATTTGGTTTATAATTAGGATGCGAACATGGGACACATAAAGCCTGAAATTAGAGATAGTTACAATAATTTTTTTCAAGAAGAAAATTTGTTAAAACCATTTCTTGTTGGATTTGATGTAACATGGGCTCGTAGACGTAAAGCATTTAATACAGAGCTATCTATGTTTTTCCTTAAACCTGAACAATTTATCTCCCAAATGTTTGGGTTTGAACATGAAATAGTTCTATTTATTTCTGATTATCCAAATATTGAACCGCGAACAATGCAAGCTATTAATTCTTTTTTAGCTGAGGAACCAGCTAAAGGAAGAGTCGATCAAAGTATTTTTTTCCTTGCCACCCCTGCTTCTGATGCCCAAACTTGGGTTGCAGATTATTCATCTATAAACCATCAAGCACGCATCTCAGTGATCTTTAATACATCAGAGCTAATAAAAAATAATGATTGGACAATTCGGAATATATTACAGAGGCAACTTTTCTCTCGCGATCTTTTTGATTATCAACTACCAGTTGACAATGATTTATTCTTTTTTGGCCGCGCTCAAATTGTAGCTGATCATCTTGATGCTATAAAACGGTCTCAAAATCGAGGACTTTTTGGGTTAAGAAAAACTGGAAAGACATCAATTCTGTATAAACTTGGCAGAATAATGAATAGTCTAAACTTAGGAGCTTTTTTATATTATGATTGTAAAATGCCAGCAATACGTATGTTGCGATGGAATCAGCTTCTTTTAAAAATTACTACTGATATTTGTAGCTTTTATAAATTGCCGGCCAACGATTTAAAAAATGATGAAATAGAAATTTCTGACCAATTTTTATCTGTTATTAAATCCACTCCAGCTAACAAATTAACTGCGTTAATTTTTGATGAAATTGAATATATTTCACCATTAGCAGTAGACAATGTTCATTGGAAGAATGACTATATTCCGTTTTGGCAAACATTGTGGGCAGTTCAAAGCCAAATAAGGCGACTATCAAATACTATCGTAGGAGTTAATCCGTTGATTGCAGAACAGGATATGTTTGATGGGATTCAAAATCCAATGTTTGGAATTATTCAGCCTCATTACCTAAAAGGTTTATCTCAAGATGAAATGCGTAGCATGGTTAAATTTTTTGGAAGACGGATGGGGATTTCTTTCAGTTTTGATGCTTATGAATACTTGCATAAAAGATATGGAGGTCACCCGTTATTAACAAGACAAGCATGTAGCGAAATTCATGAACAAAATAATAAAAAAACTAGACCTTTAGAAATTTCTAAACTTGAATTAGAAAAAGATGAAGACCGGCGCGATGAAGAATTAATTTTTTATTGCAAACATGTTGTCTCCGAACTTCAAAAATTTTATCCAGAAGAATTTGAACTTTTGGAAAAGCTTGCTTGTGGACAAACAATAGATGTCATGGACCTTTCTTCTTATCCTGTATCTTCAAAGCATCTAAGAGCTTATGGACTGTTAGACTTTGATGAATTACGCCGTCCATTTTTTGCTATCCCGGTAATTGGCAAACATATAGGCACTGAACTGGCACGTAAAGAAAAACGCCCAATTGTAAAAAGGGTAATACCGATAGATTCTAGAGATGAATGGGTTACTACACGTTGTGAGAGAATAACACGGACATTACGAGATTTTACAAAATTAATTAAAAATAAATCTTTGCCAGATATTTTTGGAATTAACTCATTCCCAGAACCTGAAAAATTTCTCTCAATAAAACCAGTTTCCCAAAATTCAAACTTCGTGGTATTTATCAACATATGCAATAGATGTTTTGTAGAAAGTGTAGAACTATATGGCAGAAGCCAATCAAAAAACAATTATTATTGGGAAGTTTTTAAACCTACATATCCTGACCTTTGGTATTCTTTTCAACGCATTAAGGTATACCGCCATAATGATTTGCATCTTGAACTAAATAAATTTATAAACGAGGAATTAAATAATTTTTTAAAAATTGATCTTGAAGAAAAACATCCTTCACAAATACCAGATTATTGGTTCCTTTTGCAACAAAGTGTTTTAGACGGCCTTATGCTAAGCATCCAGCTGGAAATTAATCGTTTAACTTGATTTTTGTGCAGATGCTCTCGTCATGGAAATACTCAAGTGACGGAATGCAACAACAATTCCCAAATTTTTAAGAACGTAAAACATTGTAGGGTACAATAATAGAACTTGGACCTAAGGCGTCGAATTGGACAAGATTTGAAGCCTGTTCATAAAAGTTAGCCAACGATATTGAACATTTGACTTTGGAGGCTGGACAGGTGAAGTGAGACCACTTCACGTCCAGCCCCGAAGCCTCTGGGTTTCGGGGTGCTCGTATTCGCACTTTGGGTTCAACGAGAAAAGAGTTCTACTTGTATTTGCTTCTTACTTTCAGAAGTCAGTTTTTGGATTTTTCGCCGCCAAATTTATACTTTTGAAATCACAATCAACCTCAACATTGATGGCGATTTTCACGCTTTACGTTTTCCATTTAAAGATATATCTCGTCTTTGTTGCCAGTTGGTTTTCTAATTTTGACTGAATTTATTTCATACGAAATATCTTTTCTCGCAAATATTTTTATGATAGCTTTAGGCAAGTGGCCAGCATGTAATCCAAAAGATGCTCTCCGGGCTGGCCGGATAAAAAGCCCTGATTGACGTTGGCGCGTCAATCAGGGCGGCGTTGCCACGGGTGCTGTCAGACAGCTTTGGGGCACATGGCAGTTTCAGAATAGCGCAACGCCGATTCATCATCAACCATAAATGACAGGAGCGTTGCCTAATGCCTCAAATCCCTCCATCCATTACCGCCCTAGGCGAACCTTATGTTCGCCTTTGGGAGCAGTTTTCAGAGTTCCCCACACGCGAGGAAGTGTCAGAACGTATCCGCATTTTCAAGCCGCGCAGCTTGGCAAACCTTGATTGTAAAGGACACGGCCCGACCGGCCGCCAGATTTTCGCGGGAAAAATCTGTTATCCCCGTAACGAAGTTGTGGCCTGGTTCGCCTCTCTGGCCGGGCCGCCCAAATCCCGTAACTCCATAAACCAGGCGTTGACAACTCCGGCCGCAACCTCTTATGAGACTGACTGATAAGGCCGTTTTCACCAGGGACGTGCCGCAGGAAGCCTTCAAGGGTATCAAACGGTTTGATACCCCTTGTCCCAATAGATTGTATGATGTGGACTAAAACTTCAAACTGGTGGTTGGTTTGGGCCGCTACGTTAGGCCAAGGGTAGCAATCCGTTTGCTACCCTTGGCCTTATACCAGGAATTGCCTTGGGGCGATGAGTTCATTCAAAAGGGTCTTACTCCGATTAATACCGTTTAAGTTGGCATGTGAAGTATTATTTGAACAGGGTGTGAAGCGGCTTCACAGCCTTGGGCATAAGGCCGGCCTGGATTCCCTCGTAAATATACGCCTTGATTTTTCTCTCAATCATGGTAATTTGAAAAAGATGTGTAAGGCTGATTCAAAAATCAAACGCGGAACTGGTGAAGATGTCAGTCCGCTTTTTTACGATGGCCGCCCGGTCGAGAGAACAAGCCCCCATTCCTCATCACTCCCCGCCATATTCCATCATCGGCAAATGTAGTAGATGGATAGTATAAAAATATAAATTCCAGAAAAATTTCATTTCCCGCCTTGGCTTAATTGGCTTAAAATATTATATTTATTCCTCCAGGGCGGCCGATTATCAAAAGTGTGCGCCCTGCCCCAGACCCCACCCCCACCGGGGCTCCGCCCCTGGACCCCGAAGAGGGTAATAGTAACGCCGCCGACAACTCGCCTCTCGGCTCAAACAGTCGGCGGCGGTTCGGACAACCTTCCGGCTACTCACGGCAGCTCCGGCATTACCATCTTATCCGCCGGGCGGATTTCATCTCTCAGCCTTGGCCTGGTCTAATGGATGTTCAAGGGCTGGACCATGGCTTGCCCTCCCGGTTCAGCCACCAAGGCCACCGCATCGCCGAGTGTTTGAGCCGATAGGCGAGTTCTCGGCGATGCTGAAATAACCAAGGGGGTCCAGGGGGCTAAGCCCCCGGCGCGGGTGGGGTCTGGGGCAGGGCTCGCGAGAGCCCTCCCCCAGCGGGGTCTGGGGCGGAGCCCCAGTCCACCGCCCTCCCCCGGCGCAGGCGTCTGGGGGCGCGAAGCCCCCAGTCTTAAAACTTTCCGGGGCCGCCAAGGCCGCCTGAATAAATAAACAAGGAGGATGGGAGATGAAACCTAATTTCGCAAATTTTCTGGGCCGGCTGGCGGGCGCGGCCCTTATGCTGGCGGCCTTGGCCTGGCCCGGGCCGGCCTGGGGGCAGGACTATTTGCACATTACTTCACCTGTGTCCCTGAGCGGCCCCCAGGAAATGTATGGTGTGCTTGTCGAAGGCCAAGGCCATCTTATAATCAATGACAGCCCCAAAACCACGTTTCTTTATAATGGCCAAATGTGGGAACAGGCGCCTCCGTGGTGGCGGACGGAGAATGATTATCCTGGTTTTCCTATTGCTGTCCGAGACGGCGGCCGTTTCACAGCCAACAGAAGCATTATCGACCCGGGTTCCTATGTTATGTGCGCCAGGGGATGCAGCTTAACTTTATCAGACAACAGCGCCTTATCAGGCGGTTTTCTCGTCACTTCCAACTCGGTCGCGATTTTGGAGGACAGTTCTCTAACTGGCGTATTCTATATTTCCGATAACTCAAAGGTTATCATGTCTAACAGCCAGGTTACTTCTTCGTCAGGCCCCCTGTGGATATCAGGCTACTTAGAGGCTACAGACAGCACCATAACCCAGAACACCTATATGGCGACTTTTGGCCCAAACAATGCCGGCCTTACTCCCTCGGTCATCATTTTAAAGAATAGTTCTATACTCACGCGAACTCCGACGTCGGACAATTGGGCTGACCTTCGCGGTCAGTTTTTTATGTTTGACAGCCACATTACGTTCTCTGAAGCGTATTTACGTGGCCAACTTACGGCGGAAAACAGCACCATAACCACCACTGCCGATAGTGGGGATGGGCTGCAATTGACCCACAACGGAGATGACCACCGTACCAACACTTGGCTAAAGGCAATTAACAGCGACATTACCTCCAATGCGTTTGTCATAACCAGCGCCGCCTACTTAGGCGAACCCTCCCGCGCGAAGCCGTATGGCAATCCCACCCTCTTTTTGGGCGAAAACAGCACTGTAAAAACCACCGGTCTCTCGGATAATAGATTCTGGTGGGAAGACGGCGACCGGGTTTTCAAGGCCGGAATGTTGGTTTACGGCCCCGGAAGCCTTGTCCTCATTGCGGGGGATAAAGTTAAAATCGACAATGCTTACGGCGCCGCTTTTTTCAATGGTTCCACCTTAGATGTGGGAACCTACACCCTTAACGTCATAGGCGATCTCACTTTCCTGAACGGTTCCACCTATAGCCTGGAACGCACGGATTCAAGCATCGGGCTCACCACGGTCACCGACCATGCTCCAGGCGATGGGAAGGTCACCATTGACCCCGAGGCCAACATCTTGATAACCAAAGGGGCCGCCCTGCCCATAAACGCAGGCAACAGCAGCATTATGACCGCCAGCGGCGGCTTCACCACAGGTGATGTGTTCAAAAACCCCTTATTCAACCTTAAAATAATCAAGGGCGAGGGCACTGACAACGATAAACTGGTCATCGACAGCCGCCGGAGTTCCCAATCGGTCATGGAGGAGGAAGGCGCGGGCGCCAACTTCATCAACGCCGGCGCCCTCATCGACAGAATCGTTAAAAGCAATCCTGACCTTGGCGACAAACTGCTCACCACCTTTCAGAAAATCGGCTTCGCCCTGGAGAGCGACCCGGCCCAAGCCGAAAAAGCCCTGCGCCAACTCATCGGCGAAGGGGTTCTGCACACCGTCAACGCCCACCACAACACCGTCTCCCAAGTGGCCGCGACCTTGGGCGGCCGCTTGCAAACCCTAATTGGCGGCCTACCGCCGGCCGCCGGTAACGGCCCGGCCGATAACCGCCTTTGGCTTAAACCCTTCGGCCAGTGGAACCACCAGAAGGACGACAACGACGTTCTCGGCTACCACTACAACTCCGGCGGGCTCATGCTGGGCTACGACCGCGAAATGGCCCTCCCCGGCCTGACCTTGGGCCTTTACGGTTCCCTGGCCCAAGGCCGCCTGGAAAACGACTTGGCCGAAACCAGCCTCCGCACCGCCGGCCTGGGCCTCTATAGCCTCTATGAGTTCGGCCAATACTTCGTGGACGCCAGCTTAGGCTACAGCCGTTCCGACAATCAGGCCAACATCGGTATCTCTGAAATCCTGGGCGGCGGGAATAAAAGCAGCGAATTCCACAGCGGCAGCTACCAGGCCGGCCTTGATTTCGGCCGCGCTTTTCAAATTTTAGAAAAAGCCAGCCTTACTCCGAGCGCCGGAATACGCTACACCCAGGTCAAGCAGAAGGGCTGGCAGGAAAAAGTGGTCTCGCCCGACCCCGAAAACACGCTCCCGGCCAATTGGTTCGGCGACAGCCAGGTGAATTTTGTGGAAATCCCCCTGAACTTGAAGCTGGCCACCACCTTTGAAACCAAGGGCGGGGCCACGGTATCCCCGGAACTGCGCTTAGGCGGCATCATTGAGGCCAACCACCCCAAGTCGGAACT
>Ga0268262_10004766_pt1 | contig 13800 bp, 13 predicted proteins | sample TergutNc150P3_FD_190354 | JGI IMG/M metagenome (GOLD analysis project Ga0268262, IMG submission 190354) | Nasutitermes corniger P3 segment gut microbial community from laboratory colony in Florida, USA - Nc150 P3 (SPAdes) (version 2) | ecosystem: Host-associated > Arthropoda: Insects >... | reverse complement strand
TCATCGCGGCGAGTACGCTTCTTCTTGTTTTGCGTCTCCAAATCCGAAAAGGTAAATATTTTTTCCATATTTACAAATATAATTTATTTCTAACAAAAAAACAATGGGTTAATCGGCATTTACTATAGAAAAAAATTTCTAAATTTCCAACTTGACAGAACTCTCCAAACAGAGACTTGCAAAGTTCAGGCAAAATAAACCTGCATGGTTTTCTTTTGTGATTCTATTCACCGCATACTTGTTGTCGCTAACGAGTCCCTGGCTGGTAAATGATAAACCCCTGTTGTTAAAATACAACGGCAAATTCTACTGCCCTGCGTTTTTCCATTACCCCCAGAGCGAATTTTACGGCAGTTATGCAACCGAGCCAAATTACAACGAATTGGTTAAATACGCAGAACAGAATTCCGTGGGTTTTTTCGCCATTTTCCCACCTATTCCCTGGAACCCGGTAAAATCGCAGCTAACCGCAGAAGGCGCGCCTCCTTATCCGCCATCCGCTGAACATTGGCTTGGAACAGACGCTCACGGGAGGGATGTCCTTTCCAGATTGATTCACGGGTTCAGGATTTGCATGAGCTTTAGCCTTTTGCTCTCTTTGATTGGGACTTTTTTTGGCATAGTCATAGGCGGGGTTCAGGGATATTTGGGCGGAAAGACGGATATAATTTTTCAGAGGATAATTGAAATTTGGGCTGCGCTTCCCTTTTTATATGTGGTTATTCTGCTCGGCAGCATTTACGGTCAGGGCTTTTGGCTTTTGGCTGTGATTATGGCGGCTTTTAGCTGGATAGGCCTTAGCTATTACATGAGAGCGGAATTTTTCAAAATAAAAAACATGCAGTTTGTAAAAGCTGCTACCGTGCTTGGCTTTAGCCACAAGAGAATTTTTTTCAAGGAAATTTTGCCAAACGCTTTGGCTCCCGTAATCACGCTTTTCCCTTTCTCCTTAATCGGTGGAATTTCGGGGCTTACATCTTTGGATTTTCTGGGCTTTGGCTTGCAGCCCCCAACGCCTTCTTGGGGCGATTTGCTCTCTCAAGGTTTAACAAACCTCTACGCTCCTTGGATTACCATTTTCACAATAACGGCGCTCTTTGCAACACTAATGCTCGCTTCGTTTATAGGCGAAGGAATAAGAGATGCCTTTGACCCAAAATCAGGCGATAGATTTGAGTGAGTTATGCTTTACTATATTTACACATTTGTAGGGTGATGAAACAATAAATATGAGCGATTTGCGGAAAAATTTACTTGCCGAAGCTAAAAGAGTTGTGATAAAAATCGGCTCCAAGGTGCTTGTGGACGAAAATAGCAAAGGTGTTAATTCAGCATTCATAAAGAAATTGGCGTATTCCGTGGCTATCTTGCAAAATTCGGGAAAGGAAATTGCAATTGTGAGCAGCGGCGCGGTTGGCACGGGGATGACAAAGCTCGGCTACCCTAAGAAGCCGGAAAATATCGCGGATAAACAGATATGCGCAGCGATTGGGCAAATAGATTTGATGCACGCATATAGAAATGCTTTTGAAAAAGAAAAAATAATCGTAGGTCAAATTCTTCTCTCCGCCGAGGATTTTAGAGACCGAGACCGCTACAAGAACTTGCAGAATATAATGAATTCCGCATTGAAGCACAAAGTTATTCCTATAATAAACGAAAACGATTCCATTGCCGTTGCAGAAATAAAAGTTGGCGACAACGACAAGCTCTCAAGTGACGTGGCTCTGTTTTGGAATGCGGATTTGCTTTTGCTCTTCACAGATGAAGATGGGCTTTTTGATTCCAACCCAAAAAAAAATCCAAATGCAAGGCTTTTGAATTTTGTGCCAGAAATTACAAAAGAGGTTCTGAATTTGGCTGGTAAATCAAGCGATGCAGGCTCTGCGGTAAGCACAGGTGGCATGGCTAACAAACTGGAAGCGGTTAAAGCGGTGACCTTCTCGGGGTGCAATGCTTTTTTGGCAAATGGAACAAAGGTTTTGCCTCATGAAGTTCTGTTGGAAAATGCAACAGGCACATTGTTTTTGGGAAATGCAAAAAAGCTCGGTAGCCGCAAAAAATGGCTTTCTTTTGTCAGCACTCCCAAAGGCTCAATAACAATAGATGACGGCGGAGTGAATGCGATAAGAAAAAAAAATGCAAGCGTTTTGCCAGTTGGCATAGCAAGCGTCAGCGGGCATTTTAATGTGAAAGACCTGATAGATGTTAAGGATTTAAACGGAAACAAAGTAGCAAGGGGTGTAAGCCGTTTTGATAGCGAGAATCTGCGCAAAGTAGCCAGACTCAAAAACCAAAAAGAAGCCATCCACAAAAATGACTTGGTTGTATTTTAGAAAGGTATGCCTACGCCCAGATTAAAGCTGGCTACTAATTTGTTAATATAACCTAGCTGATAAGTGTGCGTACCATCGTAACCAAAACCCAAGCCGCCTTCATAGAAAAAGCCTATATTTTGCCATTTGTGCGTTGAACCTATATAGAGTATTAAATCGCATATCACGCCTTTTACTTTTTTCCAAGTGGTTATTTTGGGTTCCCAATTATAATAATAATCGTCATCTTCTTCTGAAGGGTCTTCTTTATGCGAGATACTTTTTGCAGAAATATAATATGCGCTGGCTATTGCCTGCAAATAAAAACCCTGACCTCTATCGCGTGCGTAGCGACGCACTCCAATGCCACTACCTATTCTTATGAGTTTTTCGTATTCCACAGCATCGAAAACTTGAATATATCCATCTGAATTGCCCAGCCAAACAGCCGGTATAATTATCACAGAATTGCTTAAATTCATAGGTATTTCAATTGTTGAACTAAACATAAGAATATTGGATGCCGCACCAAAAAAAAGTGGTAACGGATGCAAATAAATCGCCGGTCTAAGGTTTTTTTGATAACCTTCGAGGTTAATACAGTCGCATTTTTCAGGCACTTTCTTTTCAACTTTTGTCTCTTTTATTTCTTGCGCAGTAGTCAAAGAGCTATCGTTTGACAAGGGCAACGGTACCTCTTGAGCATTTGCAAAAAATACCAAAAAAAGAATCGATGAAATCACGCTACATGAATTTTTCATAATTACCTCCATAAAAAAGCGGGAAGGGCGAGATTCGAACTCGCGGTGGGTTTTGGCCCACACGTCCTTAGCAGGGACGCACCTTCAGCCAACTCGGTCACCTTCCCGGAGAATATGAATATAGTAAATTTCAATCTTTGTCAAACAACAATGGCATTTACTATATTTCACCAGATTTCATGCCAAGGCTCGTTATTCTAATCCTGTCTGCCGCCTCGCTTTTTGCTCAAACGGCGGAAGATAACGATTTGTTTGAATTTAAAAGATTTTTGGCTCTACCCATAGGTGGATATTCAGAAGAAACAGGAATAACCCTAGGCGTAGGCATGTTGCTCTTCATAGAACCGCCGGCAGAAGATGGCACGAGTGGAGGCAGCAACTATATGATGGTAGCAATGACATCTCTGAAAAAACAAACGACCATTGAAAACAAACTTATTTTTGAACCCAACAGACATTGGAATCTATTGATATATTTATCTCTGCAAAGCTGGCCCACGCAATATTTTGGAAAAGGTAATGACTTGGATGAAAACAAATACGGCATTTATACCGCGCAGGGCATTCATATTCCAGTATCTCTTAGGACGGATTTATTTTTGCCCGAATCATGGCAGAGCAAATTCACCTACGGACCAGAAATGGATATGGAATACATAGCTTTTGATTATAAGGATGATTTTTTGGAATTTCACAACGCAGATATGAAAAATTCCAGAAGACTTGGCGCAGGCTATAATTTGACATATAACAGCAGCGAAAAAAACGACTGGCCCCGCAAAGGTGCTTTTGTGCAGTTCAAGCATATATTTTTTAAATCAAAAGACAATAGCTGGCAGAGCAAGGCAGATTTTTTCGCTTGGAAAAATTTAGACACAAGGATGTATATTCCTTTGCCGATGTTGCCGGAAGGCGTGCTTGCGCTCGGTTCTTATCTGGAAAATTTTGAAGACGACGTTCCATTTGACCGTTTGGCGAAACCCGATGGAATAGGGCAGTTGAGAGGTTTGAAAAAAGGGCTTTTGGTAGATAGAAGCTCTTGGGTTTTGCAATCGGAATTGCGCAGCCATCTTTTTTGGCGTTTTAAGGGGACGTTGTTTTATGAAGCGGCTAAAGTTGGAAACGGAATTCATGACCTTAACAGCAACGGATGGCATAACGTTATTGGCATAGGTGGCAGATTTTTGTTGAACAAAGACAGCAAAACCCATGTCCGCGGAGATTTAAGTTTAATAGATAGAAAAAAAATAGGAGCGGCAATTAAAATAAACGAGGCGTTTTGAAAAGGTAATTTGCTATATTAACAAAATGAAAAAAAATCAGGTTACATGTATAATACCCGTTTTGCTCTGTTTTTTATTGACCAGTTGCGCGACTAAACGATTTGACATCAATCAAGTGGATTTTTCTTATGAATATACAGAGCAAAACATATTGCCATTAAGATACCATGATAGAAGTAGTTTAAATATTGAAACCGCGAATAAAATTGTAAAAGGCATTTCGGCAAAAGATAGCAATGTTTGGGGTTATTATTACATTCAGCATAGCTTTGATAGAACCGAAAAGAAATTATTTGACATTATAAACATTGACTATGTGACATTAATATTGCATGTCTTGGGAGTTCCAGAAGCAAGAGTGCATCATAATTTGACAGCTCGTGTCTATTTATTTGACTCAAATGGCGATATAATTGAAATTTACGAAAAAACGGGTTATATTATGAAATATAGGGGGTTATATTATGGATATAATCTTCCCATAGAGGATATGTCGGAAGAATATAAAAAAATGTTTCAGGAAATCATAAATGATATAAGCGCAAATAGAGATAGAACAAATAATTTATTATTACTATCTGGAGTTTTAAAAGATGACAACACGGCAGAAGCTTATACGAAAATTTATGTGATAATAAAGTAACTAGTGTGTGGATTTATTTTCTATCTTACATCTATGCCTAGAGTAAAAAAACATCTAAATATTTTTGAACAACTGGAAAGCGAGTTATCCAAAAAAGATTTAGAAGAGATGAAAATCTTCGCTGTAGATTTCTTTTTGAAAAATATAGAGGCGTTAAAACAATTCATAATAAAAATGGGTGAAGACTTTGAGCAGAACGATTTGATTTTTACGCTAAAGATGTTTGTGCTGAACCATAACAAAGTTTTCAATATGGCTGAATATATGAAACACCAAAGCGAGCTTGCTAAGTGTTATGTCCAATCGCAAGGCAAGGATTTTAACTCCGAAGAACGGCGAGCCGCATTAAATCGATGGATAGAGAAAAATGCCGAATTATATAGAAAGCGAACCATATTCAAACAAATTTATTGCATAGATAAAATAATAGCCGAAATAGAGCCACTAATAAAAAAAGTCATAGAAGAATGAGAGAACTACATCAGCGTTTACTGAAAATGCACGGCAAACCTTATGGCGTGTATAAAAGTTTGCTGGGGCAATTTTTTGGTTTTGGGGATTTCACATTAAAATTCGCGCATATTCAAGGCGACCCTCATGCGCAACCCTCGCGAATAATGTTGAGTGCAAAAATGAGCGCGCTCGGCTTTGCGGAAGAATTGCATAACACCAAAGATAAGGAAATTGCCCTTGCGGATTTTTTGCTGAGGCAATTCACGGAAAATGCAGAGGATATAAACATTGTGAAAGCTCATTGCCAAATTATGCAACGGAATTCCCTCTATATTGAAAAAGGAATTGTCCGCATTTTGGCAAGCGTGAATTTACCCGGAGAATTCAGGCGGATTGATGGCGAAAAAGCATCAAAACTTTTGATAGGAACTCTTTCCGACTGGATAACCACAGTGATGTATTGGAATAATTTGGCACAGGAAAAATGCAAAGCCCATTTGGATTGCTATGCGGATAGAAATTTTTTGCTGGAGCAAATCAAGGAGAAAAATCTTACGGCGTTTGTCCCCAATGGGGCTATTTTGCCGAGGGAATCTGGCACTTCGGAGTTGCATTTGCAAAACGCGGTTCCTTTTATTTCGCCGCCTGAATTGCAAGTGAGTTTGAATTTGCCAAACGGGCAGCAAATTGCAGGGATGGGAATTCCCAAAGGCATAACGGTCATAGCAGGCGGTGGCTTTCACGGAAAATCCACGCTTCTGCATGCTTTGGAAGAAGCCGTTTACCCGCACATCCCAGAGGATGGCAGGGAGCTTATTGTTATAGACGAAAATGCAGTTCCTGTTAGAACAGAAGAAGGCAGGGTTGTGAACGGCACAGACATTTCGCCGCTTGTCAGGGAACTCCCATTGCAAGGAAGCACGGAGAATTTTACAACCAAAAATGCGAGCGGCTCAACAAGCCAAGCGGCAAATTTGCTGGAAGCATTGGAGCTGGGGGCAAGCACAATTTTAATAGACGAAGATGCTTCCGCTGTGAATTTTTTGATTCGCGATTTGAGAATGCGTAAACTTATAAATAGCGAAAGAGAACCTTTGATTCCGCTTTCTGACCGTATCAGAGAATTTGCAAATAGCGGAATAAATTTCATAATAGTGGTTGGTGCCTGTGGCGATTATCTATCTCTGGCAGACACGGTAATCGCATTTGCGGAATATAGAGCGGAGTGTTTGACGGAAAAGGTTAAAGAAATTATCCACGCTTCTAGCGGGGAGTCTGCGAAGCAGACGGGGTGTGCTATGGAAATAATTAAGAACAGGGCTGTGAATGTTGAGGTTTTTCGGGGGGGGTTGAAGCCGAGTTCTGCTGTGGAAAAGAGCGTGAAGATAAGAGCTGTTGCGGGGCAGATAACGATAGGGCAGTTGAAAGCCGATTTGCGAAGATTCCCTACTTTTTGCCACCAGGAACTTCAAAGAGGCATTGCTGAAATTTTGCATAATTTCATCAGAGAAAATCATGCTCAAAACCTGAGAGAAGCGTTGGAGATTTTTTGCGAAAAACTGCCGCCAAATGAAACAAATGATTTGGTTTTGCCCAGAGCTATTGAGCTAGGAGCGGCATTTTTGCGGCTCTGCTAACTCATTCCTCTTTAGCCGCTACCTTTCTCCTATGTTCGCTCAACTCAGTTTTGCGAATACGTAAAACATTAGGTGTTATCTCAACGCACTCATCTTCGTTTATGAAAGTTACACATTCTTCAAGGCTCATTTTGCGATATGGAGTTAGCAAAATATTATCATCGCTGCCTGCGGCGCGCATATTCGTTAAATGCTTTGATTTTATCACATTTACGACTATATCTATGTCTCGGTTATGTTCACCGATGATCATTCCAGTATAAACCTCCGAACCCGGTGGAATAATCATATAGCCGCGGTCTTCCAGTTTCCACAATGCGTAGGCACTTGCAACGCCGGGGTCTTTTGCTATTAAAACACCATTCGTCCTGCTTGGGATTTCGCCTTTGTGGGGCTGGTATTCAAGGAAAATTGATTGGGACACCGCATAGCCTTTTGAGAGCGAAAGCAACAAACTCCTTATGCCTATCAAACCTCTGCTCGGTACATTGTATTCCAAAAAAACACGGTTGTTATCGTCATGGAACATATTCACCATTTCACCTCTGCGCTGCCCCAATTCCTCAATGACCGCACCGCTGAATTCGGCGGGAACTTCCACCTTGAACTGCTCAATAGGTTCCAAAACCTTGCCGCTTTCGTCTTTATGAAAAATCACATGTGGGCTGCCTATTGTAAATTCATAACCCTCGCGCCGCATATTCTCAATGAGTATGGTCAAGTGCATAACGCCGCGCCCGCTCACCTTGAATGCGCTTGCGCCAGCCGCTTTCTCAACTAACAATGCGGGGTCTGCCATGCGCGCTCTTTCCAAGCGTTCTAATAGGTGATTGCCCGTCAAGAATTTTCCGCCGCCCTTGCCTGCGAGCGGCGAGGTGTTCACGGTGAACAGCATTGAAATGGTTGGCGGGTCAATGTGAATACGAGGCATTGATTCCGGGGCATCAACGGAAGAAAGCGTATCGCCTATGTCAAAATTATCCAAACCCGAAAGCAAAATAATATCACCGGGAATCGCATTTTCCACAGGCATCGGGACAATACCCTCGTAGCGAAGAATTTTCTGAATGCGAATGGTTTTGAATTTTCCATTCGGCAACGACTGAGAAACGGACATTCCCGTTTTCCATGTTCCTCTTTGTACCCTGCCCACTGCAAGCCTGCCCAAAAACGATGAGTATTCAAGCGATGCTATTTGCAAAAGCGGCGTTCCATTTGCATCGCCTTTCGGAGCGGGGATTCGTTTCAAAATCATGTCCATCAAAGGTCGCAAATCCGTGTCTGCATCACTCATGTTCAGGCGGCAGGTTCCCTTTCTTCCGCTTGTAAAAACAGTTCCAAATTCCAACTGCTCTTCATGTGCATTCAAGTCGCAGAAAAGGTCAAAAACTTTGTTGAGAGCACCGTTTGGATTGCAACCGTCTCTGTCTATTTTATTGATAACAACTATTGGAATCAAACCGAGTTCAATGGCTTTTTGAGTCACAAAACGGGTCTGCGCCATTGGTCCCTCAAAAGCGTCCACCACCAGAAGCACGCCATCCACCGTGCCGAGCACCCTCTCCACCTGCCCGCCAAAATCCGCATGCCCCGGAGTATCCACAACGTTTATGCGGTACCCATTATAGAATACGCTCGCATTTTTTGACAAAATAGTTATCCCGCGCTCGCGTTCCAAATCGTTTGAATCCATAATCCGCTCGGTAACTTCTTCCGTTTCGCGGAAAGCTCCGCATTGCTTTAAAATCTGGTCAACCAGTGTTGTTTTTCCGTGGTCAACGTGCGCTATAATCGCGACGTTGCGTATTTTTTCGCTTGAAAAAGACATGGTTGGAAGGTAGAAAAAAAAGCCTTGCCAAAAACTTTATTTTTTACTATATTTTATGTTGATAAATTTAATTTTCGGAGTTAATCTGTGGCTGCAAAAAAAATGGTTCCGCCAAACAAATCTTGTTTAAAGAGATTGCGTCAAGCTGAAAAAGCAAACGCCGCAAATCGTTCCGTGCGTTCTGCTATTCGCACCAGCCTTGGCAAAGTGCGCAGTGCCAAAACCAAAGAAGAAGCCCTGAAAGAAGTCCCAAGGCTTTACAGCATGATGGACAAAGCTGCCGCTAAAAGCCGTGCCGGTTTTAATAAAAACCGCGTTTCAAACTACAAGGCTAAGGTTGGGCACTTGCTAAACAAGCTATCAGCCGCGCAGGCTTAAAAAATGTCCTTGCCACCATTGAACAATCTCCGTAAGGGTGTTGTTTTTTTTGCTTTTTTAATCTTTTGTTTTATCTTATATCGATTGTTTTTTTATGAAACATCTGTCAATTCCCCTGAACCGGAAAAAGAGACTCAAAGCACTTATACCGAGATGTGCCTCTTGGTTGTATCTGGAGTGCCGATGAATGTTGATACTGTTTTTAACCTGAAAAACGGCACAAATAAAATTTTTGCTTATTCCTTTTTGGAAACGGGTTTTAACGAGGCAGATACCTTATGGCATATATGGTATTACGAAGATGAAGAGGTGAAAAAAATTAAATGCCAGTTGCAAAATTCTGCTTGTTTCAGCTCTATTTCCGCAGATACCCTAAGGAAAGGAAGATGGAGCGTTGATATTAGGCAAAACGACATTTTGTTGAGCGTAAAGCAATTTAGCGTTGAATAGATTGAAGTCTTTAACGCCCACCTACCAAAATTGAATCCACCTTTATTGAAGGCTGCCCAACTGTTACTGGAATATGCCCCGAGCTTGCGCCGCACATACCAGCTGCAAGTTCAAGGTCGTTGCCCACCATGCTTATTTTTGGCAAAATTTCATGACCTAGCCCAATAAGGGTTGCGCCACGAACCGCCTCGCTCAATTTGCCGTTTTTTATCTTGTAACCTTCTTCAACCGCAAAGTTAAATTCCCCGGTTGCAGGATTAACAGAACCTCCAGCCATTTTTGCGGCATAAAGCCCGCTATCAACCGTGGCTAACATATCTTGCAAAGTGGAATTACCGGCTGCTATGAATGTGTTTCGCATTCTGCTAACCGGAGTATATTTATAGGATTCTCTGCGCGCACTGCCTGTTAGGGGCAAATTCAATTCCTTTGAGCCAACTATATCGCTCAAAAAATTTTTCAAAATTCCGTTTTCAATCAAAACGGTTTTCTGCGTTGGAGTCCCCTCATCATCCACCGCCAAACTTCCCCAAACTCCGCTCATAGTGCCGTCATCTATAGCGGTTAAAATAGGTTGTGCCACTTGTTCGCCGAGCTTTCCGCAAAAAGGGCTTGCCTGCCTGCGAATAGCTTCCGTCTCCAGTGGATGGCCGCACGCTTCGTGAAAAATAACCCCGCCAAAAGCATTCCCCACAACAACTGGCATTTGCCCGCCTTTTATATAGGGAGCGGATAGCATTCTCAAAGCCCTTTCCGCGCAAGATGCTGATAATTCCCTTACCGGTAAATTATCCAAAAACTCAAAACCTCCGAGTGAACCAGGTGCCTCGTGCGCGGATGTACGCTCCGAATTTTCTGCGGCGGTTACATTTACCGAAAATCTTGTCCTTGCTCTCTCATCGGAAATTTGCAATCCATCGCTATTCCATATATTTATATTTTGAACGCTATCTGTAATGGAAACTTCCACCTGCGCAATTTTTGAGTCTATTCTAGCCGCGGAATTTGCCGCAAACAGAAAATCCTTCTTGTAGTTTTGCCCTAAAATACGCGGGTCTTTGAAATTATCTTTGCCAAAAGACGTATAACTTTGTTCTTTGCCAAATTGCGTTTTTTGGGTTCCTTTTTTGTTTTTTGCTAGAGACAGATTTTTTGCGACGCTCATCAGCGACTCTTCCGAGGAGTCGCTTGTAAAGCCATAGAGAACTTCCGTTCCGTATAGCATTCTTATTCCTATTCCGTAAATTATGGAGGCAGATGCTCCCTCCATGCCATTGTCTTTTAACGATAAATATGACTTTCTAGTTTCTTCTTCATAAATTTCGGCAAAATTCGCTCCGGCATCAAGGCAAAAGTCCAAAATTTTTTTAGATAAATCTGGATACATACTCGGGAATGTAGAAAAATTTGGGAATCAGTTTCATTTTTTCTAAATTTAGAATTTCTACCACATATTGTGATATAATGGTAACTGATGGAAAATGATAATAAATCTTCGGCATTTAATGTTGGTCAATCAAGAACTGGCAGTTCGGCACTTGATGTGGTTTTAATAATTGACCGAAGCGGGTCAATGGCTGGAACTGAAAGTGCCATGAAACGCGGATACAACAAGATGCTTGAGTACTTATCGAAAATGGGTAAAAACATAACGATTTCTACCATACTGTTTGATGATTGCGAACACATTGATATTGTCTGCAATGGACAAAAAGTAAATGAAATTAAAAATGACATTCCATTCGAGGCAGGTGGTTCAACTGCCAAATATGATGCTATTGGGGTGGCAATTGAATACGAGAATGAAAGAAAAAAAGACCCGAAAAATCCCTTTCCAAATGCCGATGTTTTGTATCTGACTGTTTCTGACGGAGACGAAAATGCGAGCGTTAAATATGATGAATCAGGAATTCAAAAGGCAATGAACGAAGAACGAGCTCGCGGATTTGGCGGCAAAGGGAAGCGAGAATTTGGATTTATTAATGAATTTGGTATTTACGCCAATAAAATTCAATCGTCAATGAATGCTGATAAAAATCATTTGCAAATTTTTTTGCGAGGCGAGCGTGGAATAAGTGCCTTGTTCCAAACGGTGGACATCGCGGTGGAAAACATGTTCTCGGACGGTCAAATAACATCAACGTGGGGAGAGAAAAGCGACTTGCTGCCAATCGGGGACGTAACACTTGGCGAAGTTAAAACTATTGTAGGTCCAATGATAACGAATTTTGAACAAAATGAGCAAGCCCTTGCCGAACTTATAAAAATAGCGGAAAGCGGGATGACAAAAAATTTTGCGACTCAATATTCTGAATTTGCGAAAAGAATGCAATTTACAACAATTGATTCAAAAACCGAGCACGGTGACCTTGACGATATAATTAAGATGTACGTTGCAAGTCAAAAAGACCCCGTAAGTGCACTGAAGGAAGCCGTTGCGGTTACTTCGGCAAGATGCCGCAATGGGTGCATCTCGGCTCTTGAAAAAATAAAAGAGATGGCACAGAACAGAGAGACGGTTGCATCGATGTTTTACGAAGCCGTTGAACAGTTTTCACTTAATAAAAAGGCATTAAGGTCAATTCCCGCTGTTGCTGCTACGATTGCGGGTAAACCGGAATCGGTGATGGACTATGAAATAAAAATCAATAGCTGGATGCGTAAACCCGATGAAGATTTTATAAATACAATTGCTCTCGCGTATGGGCTACGCAGAAAATGGATACAAGAATCATCCAACAAACGTTTAATTTTGGCGGTTAAGCGTTATGCGGAATTTGCCATAGACCCGCAGGGGTTGCTCTCGGGCAAATTGGATTTTGAGCAATTCCGTACCGTTGTAAAGGAATTGGAAGCGCGTTCGTCTCAACTTTATCCTAACGGCACGAGAATAATATAGTAGAGGATTTATGAATAAAATTGAACTTGCTTCATCAATAGCCGTGTTATTGATAGCAAGCATTTTGTTTGCCTCAGTATTTTTCAGGAATTCTAATTCCTCTGAATACACAGGCGGTTCTTGCAAAATAGAGGATTACAAAGTTGTGAAAATAGGCAACCAAATATGGATGGCAGAAAATTTAAATTGCTATGTTGCCGGGAGTAAATGTTACAACAATGACTCCGCTAACTGCATTAAATACGGACGTCTCTACAACTGGTCAACGGCTTTGGCTTTGCATTCTAATTGCAATAGCACTTCTTGCGCAAACCGGATAAATGCTCCTCATAGGGGCATTTGCCCAGAGGACTGGCATATTCCTAGCGATGAGGAGTGGGATACATTGTATAATTTTACAGGTGATGCTATTAACAAATCCAACCCTTACGAGAATCCTACTGCTGGCAAGCATTTGAAAGCTGCAAATGGCTGGTTAAATTTTGATTTTTCCGACTCAAGCAAAACTTATTTATGCGAAGATAATTTTGATTTTTCTGCTTTGCCCGGTGGTATTGGCAATTCCGATGGTTACTTCAGCAATATCGGTGGCTATGGTTTCTGGTGGAGCATCAGTGAGTACAACGGGCTAAACGCTTATGGTCGCGGCATGACTTACAACAGCGATTACGCCAGTTGGCTTAACCGCGGTAAAAACTACTTGTTCAGCGTGCGTTGTTTGCACGACTAATACGACTAATTCAATTTTTTCTATAATTACCATTATAAATTATAAACGATGAGGGCATATTATGAGAGCTTTCAGAGGCTTTAAGGTATGGACGGCGGTGTTGCTTGTTGCCGTTGCATCATGGGCACAATCGGTTTTCAATATGGATGGTTTAAAGTCTCAGATAGAGGCGTTTAATCTCGGTAGCGCGGATATGACAATCACCATTGGCGCTGATTTTAATATTACCTCGCCTTTGAAAATAAACAATAGCGGTACATTAACCATACGAAGCTCAACTACACAGCCGCGCCAGTTAACTCGCGCAACAATTGGCGACTTGTTTACAATAAAAAATAGTTCGCTCACTTTGCAAAATATTATCATTGACGGAAGCAACACTAATCCTCCGTATTTAACCAACGCTCACGGCTCGCTTATTCT
>Ga0268262_10004765_pt1 | contig 13802 bp, 13 predicted proteins | sample TergutNc150P3_FD_190354 | JGI IMG/M metagenome (GOLD analysis project Ga0268262, IMG submission 190354) | Nasutitermes corniger P3 segment gut microbial community from laboratory colony in Florida, USA - Nc150 P3 (SPAdes) (version 2) | ecosystem: Host-associated > Arthropoda: Insects >... | reverse complement strand
TCAGCGTGCGGGGGATGGTACACAGGCTGAACATGGCGAACACCGTCAGCATCGCCGCCGCACGCAGGAAAAGGTTCTTCTTCAAGTGCTGTGCACCTTCTTTCCAAGCGTTTGCCGGTCGCGCAAAGGGGCGGGCCCGCGGGACCCGTAGGCCCGCCCCGGCCAAAATCAGCAAATGCTTTTTCAATGGGGGTGGTGTGCGCGCGGGGTTAGTCGATCTGCGTGGCGAGCACGGTCACGTTGACCCTGATGGCATTTTTTCCGCTCTCGATGGTGCCGACGTCTGCATTCGTGTCTACGGTAAAGACGTTGTTGCTGTTCAGCATTGCGTTGGCCTGCACCTTACCGATAGCAGTGTCAAACTCGTCGGTGTTGCCTGCCTGGCCATCAAGGCCCACGCCTGTGGCTGTCGTGATCGGGGTCATACTATCGCCGCTGTAGCCGACATTCGTTGCGCCGGCCATGGAATAGGGCCACAGGATGTAGAAGCCGCTCAGGCTGGCCGTCGACAAGTCGCCGGGGGTGGTGGTGTAGTTCATGTACGCTTTCAGCGTTTGTACGCCGAGCAGGCTGGCCGTCGGGGGAGTGGCGCTCAAGTCCTTCCAGCTCTCGCTTGTGTCGGTGATGTCTTTCTTCCAATACAGATTCGCGCCAGCGGGGAGGCCGGTGACGGTTATACTGCCGAAGGAAAGCGCCACGTCCACTTCGGAGTAGTTGGTGACCTCGATTGCCTTGACCTTGATGATGCTGCCAGGTACGACGATGCCGTCGTTGGTGGCCGTGGGGTAAGTAGTTACGTACGGAGTGGCATGAGTTTCCGTGTCGGTGTCTGCTGTGGCATCGCCTTCCAGCAGGAAGGTTTCGAAGGTATGGGTGCTGGCGCCGGGGCCGCCGATGCGCCACAGGCCGGCGCGGACGGTGGTGGATCCGACTTCGACTGTGTCGACGTACTTTGCCAGTGCGCCGGTCATGCCGCAGGTGGTGAGCATGACGACGACCAGCAGTGCCGCTGCGATGCGGAGCGCTTTGTTCTTCTTCATGGGGTTGGTCTCCTCTCTCATTCTGCTGATTTTGGGGATATGTTTCACAAGCTGAACGCTTGCTTCAACCGGGTTATTTCTCCTCCTCGCCCTCCGCAGGCGGGTAGATGATCTCCATGCCCTTCTTCGGCGCTTCCTCCGGCTGCGCGGCCGGGGCCGGGATTTCGCCCGCCTCCAGGCTCGCCGCCAGCGCGCGCAGGCGCTCCAGCTCCGCCTTCTCGGCGTCCTCCTCCTGCTTCCTGCCGCGGTTATAGATCACCCGCCGCAGCACGTCGTAGAGCAGGAACAGCGCCAGGGGCACCGCCACGCACAGGATCATGCCCAGGGGCTCCTTCAAAAACAGCGCGATCCTGCCCACGCCCGCCAGCCTGCCGATGTACCGGCCCACCACCTGGTATTTCTCGCAGGGGTCCGAATCGGCGACGTTGTTGGCGTCGCCCTTGGTGACGAACACCGTGCGGCCGTCCTCCTCCGTGCGCAGCTCCACGATCCTGTGGGTCACCACCACCTTCTCGCCCAGCGGCTGGAAGGCGATGATTTCGTCGGCCTGCAGGTCGTCCGCATTCACCTTTTTCACGAAGATCAGGTCGTCGACCAGGATTTCCGGGGCCATGGAGCCGGACTCCACGATCAGCGGGGACACGCCGAACACGCTGGGCACCTCCTCGGGCCTGGCGTAGCTCTTGATAATCAGCGTCAGGTTGACGAGCATCACCGGCAGCAACACGGCAATCAGCGCGATGCCGGCCGCCGAGGCGATGATATGGGGCACGCCGCCGAGCTTTCCCTTTGCCGCGTCCGCTTGGCTGTTCTTCATACTTCCTTTTTCTCCTCTAAATGAACTAAAAACTTCACAGAAGCCCGCTTGATATTATTCAAGTTGTATAACCAGAGTATATCATAGACGAATTGCCATGTCAATCCTTTTTTGAAAATATTTTTTCCGGGAACCCCCTGATACGGTGCGGTTTCGCGCGCGAAAGCCCCTTTTCGGCCCAATACCGCCCATTTTCTGCCACCCCTTCCATGTTATGGGCGCGCGCGTTTTCCCGCAATAAAATAAATGCGTTTTTTCTGCGATTTTTCATTGCGCCCGGCCTCCTTTTCTGCTATAATGATTCCTATCTTAATTGTATGGAGGCTTCCCCATGGCTGATTTTCTCCTGGGCGTATTGCTCGACGGCTTCCGCACCGACGTGCGCACGGCGCTGGGCCTGGCCGCCAAGGCCGGCGCGCAGGGCGTGCAGATTTACTCCACCCGGGGCGAGATGGCCCCCGAGCGCCTCACGCCGCGCAAACGGCGCGAGCTGCTGGACATGGCGAAGTCCCACGGCCTGGCGATCTCCGCCCTGTGCGGGGACCTGGGCGGCGGCGGCTTCACGCACCCCGAACGCAACGCCGAGAAGATCGAGCGCAGCCGCCGCATCCTCGAGCTTGCCAAGGACCTCGAAACCGACGTGGTGACCACCCACATCGGCGTCGTGCCGGGCGACCCCGCCCACCCGCGCTATCAAATCCTGCAAGAGGCCTGCGGCGCCCTGGCGCAGTACGCCGACAGCCTCCAGGCCCATTTCGCCATCGAGACCGGCCCCGAGACCTCCGCCACGCTCAAGGGCTTCCTCGATTCCCTGGGGTCCCGCGGCGTGGCCGTGAACCTCGACCCCGCCAACCTCGTCATGGTCACCGGCGACGACCCCGCCAACGCGGTACATACCTTAAAGGATTATATCGTGCACACCCACGCCAAGGATGGCCGGCAGCTGTATTTCCTCGACCCGGACATCGTCTACGGCATGGTGGAGAGCCACATCGTCACCGGCCCCAGCTTCGAGGAGGTGCCTCTGGGCGAGGGCCAGGTGGACTGGGCCGCCTACCTGGACGCCCTGCGCGGTATCGGGTACCAGGGCTTCCTCACCGTGGAGCGCGAGGTGGGGGACGATCCCTACGGGGACATTTGCAACGCGATTGCTTTTTTGAAAGAGAGGATTTAACATGACCAACCCCATCTTTTCAGCCTCCTGGCTGCAGCACCCCGAAAAAACCAACGAAGCCCCGGTGGAATTTCTATTTAGCTTCACCGCGCAGGGGCAAGTCAAATCCGCCGCCCTGCAGGCCACGGCCCTGGGGGTCTACGCCGCCGCGCTCAACGGCGCGAAGGTCGGCGGCGAGGTCCTCGCGCCCGGCTGGACGAACTACCGCAAGCGCCTGCAATACCAGACCTACGACGTGACGGAGCTGCTGGCCCAGGGCGAAAACAGCCTCAGCATCGAGGTGGGCGTGGGCTGGCGCATGCACGCGCGCGAAAAGGACTGGCTGCAGCCCAGCCTCGGCGGGAAGGAGACCGCCCTGCTGGCCGCGCTCACCATTGTATATGAGGACGGGGCGGAGGACGTCTTCGCCACCGGCGAGGGCTGGCAGTGCCGCCTGAGCAAGACCCGCTACAGCAACATTTATAATGGGGAGTTCTACGACGCGGGCTTCGAGGACAGCCTGCTGCTGCCAGCGCAGGTGCTGGACTACCCGAAGGAAATCCTGATCCCGCTCCAGGGCGAGCGCATCGTGGAGACGCAGCGCCTGCCCGTGCAGGAGATGTTCACCACGCCGGAGGGCGAGCTCGTGCTGGACTTCGGGCAGGTTTTGACCGGCTATGTCGAGTTTCAAATCCAAGGCCCAGCGGGCGCAAAAGCCACCCTGCGCCACGCGGAGATCCTGGACGCCGCGGGGAATTTCTATACCGAGAATTTGCGCGGCGCGAAAGAGGAGATCGCATTCGTCTGCGACGGCAAGCCGCACGTGTTCAAGCCCAAGTTCACCTTCCAGGGCTTCCGCTACGTGCAGCCGAAGGACTGGCCCTGCGAGGTGCGGCCGGGGGACTTCACGGCGATCGTTGTGCACAGCGAAATGAAGCGCACGGGAGCTTTTGAGTGTTCGGAGCCCCTGCTCAACCAATTGTTCTCGAATGTCGTGTGGGGGATGCGGGGGAATTTCCTCGACGTGCCCACCGACTGCCCGCAGCGCGACGAGCGCCTGGGCTGGACGGGCGACGCGCAGGTGTTCTGCCGCACGGCCAGCTACCTCTACGACTGCGAGCGCTTCTTCTCCAAGTGGCTGGCCGATCTCGCCAGCGAGCAGTTCGCCAACGGCGGCGTACCCCACGTGATCCCCCGCATGCATTGGGACGGCGACAGCTCCACCGGCTGGGCGGACGCCGCGGTGATCTGCCCCTGGGAGATCTACAAAACCTTCGGCGCGCGTGAATTGCTGCGCCGCCAGTTCGATTCCATGAAGGCCTGGGTGGACTACATGATCGCCCGCGCGCGGGACGGGCTGTGGCTGGGCGGCGGGCACTTCGCCGACTGGCTCAACCTGGACGGGGACAGCCCCACGCCCAAGCCCGTGCTGCAAAACGCCTTTTTTGCGTATTCCACGGGCATACTGATCAAGGCGGGCAAACTGCTGGGCGTACCCATGGAGGAATACGAAGCGCAATTGCAACAGACAAAAGCAGCCTTCGCGGACGCGTTCATCGAGGACGGCAGGCTCCTGTGCGAAACGCAGACCTCGTGCGTGCTGGCGCTGCACTTCGGTCTCGTGGAGGGTGAAACGCGCCGGAGCGTGGCCGCGCAGCTGGAGGAGCTCGTGCGCGCGGCGGGCCACCTGAAGACCGGCTTCCTGGGCGCGGGCTACCTGCTGCACGCCCTGAGCGAGAACGGCATGGCCTCCCTCGCCTACGACCTGCTGCTGCGCCGCGAATACCCCTCGTGGCTCTACCCCGTCACCATGGGCGCCACCACCATCTGGGAGCGCTGGGACGGCCAGCGGCCCGACGGCTCCTTCCAGGACGCGGGCATGAACTCCTTCAACCACTACGCCTACGGCTCGGTGGCCGACTGGCTCTTCGGCGTGACGGCCGGCATCCAGACGGACGAAGCCGCCCCGGGCTTCAAGCACATCGTCTTCGCCCCGCAGCCCGACGCCCGCCTGGACTGGGCCAAGGCCGAGATCGGCACGCGGCACGGGCCCGTAAAGGCCGGGTGGCGGAAATCCGGCGCGGGGTTCGTGTATGAGTTCACCGTCCCGGCGGGCTGCACGGCCGAGGCCCGGCTGGAAGGCCGCGTGCTGGCGCTGGGGCCCGGGGAGCATACGCTGAGCGTATCTGAATAAATACGGCAACACTTTTTTGAAAGGCCCACCATGTTGAAGCAGCGCTTCCATCAGGCAAACGAGGCCCTCCGCGGCGGGGGCTGGCTTGCCGCGGCTGCGTCTGGGTTCTTCCTGGCGTCATGCGCGGCGGTCCTCCAGGGCATGGTTGCCGGGCTGCCGTTCGATAAGCTCGCTTTCGTGGTGCACCTCAACTGGTGGGTGTTCTTCGGCGTGCTTGTCACCAGCACGGCGGCGTTGGTGTGGCTGTGCCTGCGGTGGGGGAACCAGCGGCCGCTTTCCACGGTGCTGCCCGCGGCGTGCTTCGGCTTCGTGCTGCTGCTGGCCAGCGGCGTGAGCGGCGGGAGCATCTACTTCTCGCTGGGCCTGTGCCTGCCGCTGTATTTCACTCTGCGCTGGTCGTTCTCGCAGGCGCGCTTCCCCTTCGGGAAGCCGGGCATCCCCATGCGGGCGACGCTCGCCGTTGCGGCGGCGCTGTTCCTGGGGTTCACGCTGCTGCTGAGCTACGCGTCGATTTTGCGCTATAGGACCTACAACGCCACGAATTTCGACCTGGGGCTGTTCGCGCAGATGTTCGAATCGCTGCGCAAGACCGGCCACGCCTTCACCACCCTGGAGCGCAACCGCCCGATGACGCACTTCGGGGTGCACTGCTCCCCGGTGTACTACCTCCTGCTGCCGCTTTATATGCTTGTGCCGCGCATCGAGACCCTGCTGGTGCTGCAGGCGGCGGCGGTGGGCGCGGGGGTGTTCGCCGTGCGGGCCATCGCGAGGGAGCTCTTCGGGGACTCCCCGCGGCTGGTCATCGCGGCCTGCCTGCTGTACCTGTTCAACCCCGCCATCCCCCAGGGCTGCCTGTTCGACTTCCACGAGAACAAGTTCATCGCGGTGTTCCTCCTGTGGGCGGTGTACTTCGCGCTCCGGCGGAAGACCGCTCCCCTGCTGTTGTTCTCCGCGCTCACCCTGTCCGTCAAGGAGGACGCGGCGATCTATGTCGCCTCGCTGGCGCTGTTCCTCCTTTTCGCCCAAAAATGGGAGGGCAAGCGGCGCAAGCAAATCCTCACGGGTGCCGCCATGCTCGTGATGTCCGCCGCGTGGTTCGCCTGCGCCCTGGCCGTCATACGGCACTTCAACCCCGGCGGCGAGATGGTGGACCGGCTGAAGAATTACTTCCTCCCCCTGGGCGGCAGGCGCGGCTTCACCGACGTGGCCAAGGTGCTGCTCTCCGACCTGGGCTACGTGATCAAGCAGGTGTTCACCCAGCCGAAGGCGGAGTTCCTGCTGTGGATCTTCCTGCCGCTGGGCTTCGCGCCGTTCACGCTCAAGAGGGGCGCGCCCTGGCTGCTGCTGCTTCCCCTGCTGGTGATCAACCTGATGTCGAATTACGGCTACCAGCACGCGGTGGGCTATCAGTACACCTACGGCTCCGTGGCGCTGGCCATCGCCCTTGCCCTGCTGGCCCTGCGGGAATGCAAGCCCGCGCTGCGGCGCGGCATGCTGGCCTTCGCGGTGGCGGCGGGCATGGTGTGCACCATCCCGCTCACCGGCCCGCGCATCAGCTTCTACAGCGAGGTCATGCGCCTTAACCCGGGCCGCGTCGCCGCGGTGGACAAGGTCCTGGCCGCACTGCCCGCGGACGCGGACATCACCGCCACCACCTGGTTCGCCGTGCACCTCTACCGGCGCGAGCGGGTGTATATGTTCCCGAACTATTACCCCGATTCCAGGCCGCCGGTGACGCAATACCTCCTCTGCAAGCCCGAGGAGGTCATCGACAGGCTGGCGGACTATATCGAGGACAATGATTACCTCCTGCTGGAGGAAACGGCGTTCGTGCGAGTGTATGCGAAAGAAATTCAGGCGGGGGCATAAAAAAAGCTTGCATTTTCTCGCAAGCTGTGGTAAACTATTTTGGTATGAAAAAAACCCGCGTATCAGCGCTTGGAGGTAACGGAACTATGGCATGGTATCAAATCTTCCTGGGAATCGTGACGATCGTCACGGCGGTGGCCCTGACTGTACTGGTGATTTTGCAGGAGAGCAAGTCGCAGGGCCTGGGCGTGATCTCCGGCGGGGCGGACAACCTCTTCGGCAAGACCAAGGGGCGCTCCTTCGAGGACAAGCTGGTGAAATACACCAAGTGGGGCCTCGGCTTCTTCTTCGTGCTCACCCTGGGCACCACGCTGCTGCTGCTGTTCTGGAACAGGTAGTTTCAGAGGCAAAGCCAAAATACAAGAGGCAGGAAACACCTTGCCTCTTGTTTTTCTTAGGTCTCGCCTCTTGCAGCCTACGCCGTCGTCCCGGCCGCGGCCGTCTCGCGGGTGTAGGTCATGGCCACGCCGGAGCCCTCCCCCTGGAGGGTCAGGGTGGTGGCGTCCACCGTGAAGGTGTAGCTGCGCGTGGTGGAGAACATCGCCAGGGTATAGGTGATCTTCACCACGTTGGGGGCGTCCTTGCCCTGCGGGGGGACGACCTCGTAGCTGCCCGGCACCAGGCTGCCGATCATGCCGAGGTTCACCGTGCCCTTGCGGGGGTCGTCCTGGCTGGGGACGAACTCGAAGGCGTTGAACTCCAGCGAGGCCACGGAGGCGTCCCATTTGCCCGCCAGCAGGGCCTCGGGCTTCGGCGCGCCGCACGCGGCGAGGACGCCGCACAGCGCGGCCAGGAGACACAGGGTCGCGATCGCTTTTTTCATGGGTTGCTCCTCCTTATGCGAAAAAACTTAAGATTTTCCGGTTTCCGTCCTGATTATAGCATAGTTTTTTCAGGATGTACAGCCCAAATAAAAATTTCATGGGCGCGATTTAAAAAAATCGCGTTAACCCCTTGACAAACCGGCGCGGATCGTGTATCATATCTAAGTCGCGGCGCGGGAGCATAGCTCAGCTGGGAGAGCACTTGCCTTACAAGCAAGGGGTCACAGGTTCGAGCCCTGTTGTTCCCACCACTATCCCCCGCCCTGCCCTATCCGGCCCGGTAGTTCAGTTGGTTAGAACGCCAGCCTGTCACGCTGGAGGTCGACGGTTCGAGCCCGTTCCGGGTCGCCACGATTCAAATAAATCATATATGGTTTATTTGAATATATGCCTCTGTAGCTCAGTTGGTAGAGCAGCGGACTGAAAATCCGCGTGTCGTTGGTTCAACTCCGACCGGAGGCACCAGAACCGCGGATGTAGCTCATCTGGTAGAGCGCCACCTTGCCAAGGTGGAGGTAGCGAGTTCGAGCCTCGTCATCCGCTCCAGTACAATCAAAAAAGCCGCCCAACGTATGGGCGGCTTTTTTGATGTTTGTTGAAGAAATGTGAAAAGCTTTTGTTTGACATTTTCTTTCGCCTGGTGTATACTTATGGTGCAACCAATGTTATCCCAAATATAAAGGAGGCAACACTATGGCAAGGTTTTGTTCCAATTGCGGCGCCGGGCTGGACGACAACGCGAAGTTCTGCATGAGCTGCGGCACGCCGTCTGCCGCCGAGGCCGCGCCGCCCATCCCCGAGCCCGCACCCGCGCCCGCCCCCGCGCCGGCGCAGCTCCCACAGCCGGAACAGCAGCAGTACATGCCGCCGCAGCCCTATCCGCAAGCGCCCCAGCAGCCTTATCCCCAGCAGCCCTATCCGCAGCAGCCCTATCCGCAGCAGGCCTACGCGCCCCCGACGCCCGCCAAGAAGAAATCCAGGAAGGGCCTGATCATCGGCCTGGTCCTCGCGCCGATTGTCCTGATCGGCATCGTCGCGGGGATCATCGTCGGCGGCGTTTTCGGGGCCATGGGCAAGGCGGCCAAGGCGGATTACTACGAGCTCGGCGGCGACAAAATCCCGTCGGTCAAGCTTGTGCTGGGCGAAACGCGCAAAATCTCCGGCGTAAGCAGCTCCACCCAGGACGGCGTGGCCATGAAGGAGTACACGTACAAGGAGCCGGGCAGGAACCAGTCCGACGAGATGGCCGAGTACGTGAACTACCTGCTCGACAACGAAGGCTTCCTGATGATGACCGACGCGGATTTCAACGCCGACGAGGCCTGGGCCAAGCTGGGGCGCAACTCGGCGGACGACGGCTTCCAAATTGTGGTGCAGGTGGAGTACGACACCGCGGGCTACACCATCACGCTGGAGAAGCAGAAGGGCGAGGTCAAGCCCATCGAAAAGGAGACGGAACCCCAGACTGACCCGGAACCGCGGACGGATCCGGACACCCCGGCGGACAAGGCCATTTACGGCATGTGGCGCGGCGTGGAGACTGACTCGGACGGCGACGAATTTGTATCGCTGTTCACCTTCAACAAAAACGGCTCGGTCGAATGGGTCGTCACCTACATGGACACCCAATTCGGCGGCGGCAAGGTCAACGGCTCCTACACGATAGAGGACGGCGAGCTCACCCTGTTCGACCGGAAAAGTGAGGACGGGGGGGCCCTGAGTGACATCGAAGGCATCGAATGCGTCTTTGCCGGCGGCAAGATGTACCTCGACGACACCCCGTACATCTTCGTGGAGAGCCGCGACAGGGCCAAGGTGCTGAAGGATCCCCTGCAGCCCTACCCGTTCGACTGATTGATATGCGAAAGCAGGCCCGCTTCGGACAAAGGTCCGGGGCGGGCTGTTTTTCACTTGACTATTTACGCGCGGCATGATAAAATGATCCCACAAATCAAACCGAAAGGATGCGTTCAACATGGAAGCCTTCGTCAAAGACCAGATCCTCGCCACGCTCAAATACGCGCCGTTCCACATCGCCGCCGGATACCTCAAAAAGACCGCCTGCCCGGAGGCGGAGCAAGCCCGCCGCAAAGCCGGGGGCTTCCTCAAGGGCATCTGCCACGCCTCGGAAAACTATGCGCAGATCAAGGGCGCCGGCATCGGGTGGGAGCGCGCCGACATTCCCTGCCCCGTCGGCAAGGACGGAAACATACGGCAGGATTACCTCAACTTCAAGGAGAAAATGCGGCGCTATAACGACAACGGCATCCGCATCCTCGCCGTGACGCCCTACCCGAACGAGTATATCCGGGACGCCGGCATCGACCCCCGCACGCCCGATGGCGAGGCCCGCGTGGTCGAGCTCGCCAAATTCCTGGTCAACGATTTGAAGGGCCTGGTCGGCGGCTTCCAGGTCACCAACGAGATGGGCATCCCGCACTTCACCCTGCCGCTCACCATGAAGGAGGCCGCGCGCTACATCGGCGTGCAGCTGGAGGCCATGTACCCCCTGCGCGGCGACGTCCTCATCGGCTACAACAGCGCCGGGCCGCAGGCCGATTTGCACACCCTCATGCGCCCCTGGCACAAATACTGCGACTACGTGGGCATCGACATCTACATCGGCTGCTTCATCAGCTTCGGCAACTGGATCCAGATGTTCGACGTCATGCTGCGCTACCTGTGGTCCCTGACCGGCAAGCCCATTATGCTGTGCGAGTTCGGTTACATCTCCGGCGGCGCGCCGAAAACCCCCGGGGAAAAGCGTGAACGGCTCCAGCGCTACGGCGTAAGCAGCGAAAAGGAGGCCCGCGAAAAAATCGGCCTGTTCCTGGAGAATATCAAGGCCATCAACGAGAAGATGTGGGAGCGCGTGACGAAAAACGCCTCCGGCGGCTATGCCGACTACATCTTCAAGTCCGACTATAAAAATCATTTTTACAGCGAGCTGCCCCGCCGCACCGTCATCAAGAAATACCCGCACACGCCCCAGGGCCAGGCCGACTTCTACCGGGACATCTTCCCGCGGCTGGCCAGGCTGCCCTTCCTGGTGGGCGCGTTCATCTATCATTGGCCCGACGGCGAAAAGTGCGGCTACTGCGACCAGGCCGATTGCCCCACCGAAACCCGCTGGGGCCTGGTGGACCTCCAAGGCAAGGAGAAGCCCAGCTACTACGCCGTGCGGGACGCCCTGGCGAAGATCAAATAGCCAAGATCCTCACCGCCGCCCAACTCCAAACCAACCCCTGCCAACCGGCGGGGGCTTTTTTCGCCCCGTTCCCCCTGTAAAGCCCTTCCCCCTTACCATTCGCGCTCCAGCGCGAAAAATTGACAAGGCATTGGCCTTTACATGCATTATATCGCCCAAAACGATTGACACCCCACCCCCGCCATAGTATAATGGTCCCATCACAATGAAGAAAGGTGGCCTCACCATGGAACATACTCTCCTCCCCCGCCCCAACGGGCGCACGGATTTCACCGGCGAAAGCCTCCCCCTGCCCCGCGCGCTGTGCGTTGACCGCGCGGATTTCACCCCCGAGCCGCTTGAGGCCTTCGCGCAGCGGGCAGGCGTGGCGCTGGCGGACGGCGGCCCTCCCCTGGTGAAGCTTTATCGCAATAAAGGCTTCCCCGCCGAGGGGTATCGTTTGCGCGTGACGCAGGCCAAGGGCGTGCAAATCGAAGCCGCAACCGAGCAGGGCCTGTGCTGGGCGCTGGTCACGCTGTATACGCTGATAGACGGCATGCACGTGCCCTGCTGCGATATCACCGACCAACCCAAGTACGCCTACCGCGGGATTTTGCTCGACTGCGTGCGGCATTTCTTCCCCGTGGAAACCGTGAAGGCGTTCATCGAGGCGCTCTCGCTGGTAAAAATCAACACGCTGCACTGGCATTTGACCAACGACCAGGGCTGGCGCATCGAGAGCAAGCTGTTCCCCGAGCTGCACGAAAACAACGCGCCGGAATATTACACGCAAGATCAAATTAGAGATATCGTTGCGTTTGCGGGCGCAAGGGGCATACAGGTCGTGCCCGAAATCGACCTGCCGGGGCACACCACGTCCATCCTGTCCGTCTGGCCGGAGCTGGGCTGCGCGGGCAAGAAAGTGCGTCTGGGCGACGCCCCGGGCATCTACTCGGTCATCCTCTGCCCGGGAAAAGAGGCCGTGTTCGGCCTGCTGCTGCCCCTGCTGGAGGAAATCGCGGGCCTGTTCCCCGCGCCGCTGTTCCATCTCGGCGGCGACGAGGCCCCCAAGGCCGAATGGCTCGCCTGCCCCGACTGCCAAAGACGCATGAAGGAACAAAATCTCGATTCCGCCGAGGAGCTGCAGGGCTGGTTCACGGCCCGGCTGGCGGCGCACCTGCGAGCCTTAAGCAAGCGCCCCGTCTGCTGGAACGAAAGCCTGCTCTCCGCGCATTTGCGGGACGCAGCGCCCGACCTGATCGCTCAATACTGGGCCGAGATGCACACCGAGGGCCCCGCCCGCCGCTTCTGGGAAGCCGGCGGCGAAATGATTTTCTCCGACTATCTGCGCGTCTACCTCGACCAGCCCCACGGCTCCAACCCGCTGAAGACCGTGTACGGCTACGCCCCCGGCCTGCCGTTTTATACGCCGAAGCAGCCCCTGCCCGCGCTGGGCCTGGAGGCCTGCGTGTGGACGGAGTACATCCCCACGCCGGAACAGCTGGCCCGCATGGCCTTCCCCCGCGCCTATGCCCTGGCCGAGGCCGCCTGGACCGCCCCCGCCCGCAAGGACTACGCCGACTTCCGCCGCCGCCTGGACGCCTTCCTGGCGCGCTTCCCCGGCATGGGCTTCACCCCGCCCGCGCTGTGCGACCCGCAGGGCCTCGCGCGCTACCGCGAGCGCGCCAGGTTCATGAAAATGCAGGCCACCGCCCCCCGGCCGGAGAACAACGGCGGCGCGGGCGGCCCCATCGCGCCGAGCTACCTGCTGCGCTGGCTGAAATTTTTTCTGGGATAAGGAGTCATCATGAACATCCAATCGGCGGCGGAACAATTCAACTTCGGCGTGAGCAGCACAGAGCCCATGCGCACGGTGTTCACCGCGCAGTCGAAAGCGTATTTCTACTGCAAGGATGCTGTCTGCGAGTTTGTTTTTCACAACAACAGGCTGCCCGTCAACCCGTTCATGGCGTTCGGCTATTTCCTCGACGACAGGGTTGACAGGGACCTGATCCGCAGGGCGAACAACCAGCTGCTCTCCATGTGCGACGAGCTATGGGTATTCGGCGACATCGCCAACGGCGTCATGTTCGAAATCCTGCTGGCAAAGCGCCTTGAAAAGCCCGTCCGGTATTTCACCATCGCGGCAAAAAGCAGCGAGATCGCCGAGGTTGCTTTGAAGGACTTGCGTTTCGAAAGCGAAATGGCATTGACGCAAGCACAGATCGGCGCGTTCTTGCGGCTGGCCGCAGGATAGGCCGTGTGCTGCATGTGATATCCAGAAAGGAGCCATTTTTCTTTGTATCAATCGGATTTTTGCGACGTGACTTACAACGAAGCCCTCAATATCGTTTTTGTCAGGTGGAAGCGGTTTTGCCGCCAAAGCGATTATCGGAACCCGCTGCTGCACGCGCTCGAGATCCTGCAAGCCCACGACGGCTGCCATTATGTCGCCGACACAAGGGACGGGTTCGAAAACGAGGAGGCCGATACCCGGTGGGTATTCGATGTTTTTCTTCCCCGCGCCGCCATGACCACCTGCAAGAGGATATTCTTCATTATCAACGAGGACAACGCCCTAAAGGCGGAGCTTGCGGGCCAGGCGGCCGAGCTCGAAAAATTTTTCAGCGTCCACTACTGTTTCGGGCTCGAAGAGGTAAAGGACATACTGGAGCGCGACTAAAATTCACTGAGGAAATTTCCCCCTGTGGAGCGACT